>AR_comb_assmDRAFT_10309662_pt1 | contig 14152 bp, 12 predicted proteins | sample ArasoioldDNA_FD_10543 | JGI IMG/M metagenome (IMG submission 10543) | reverse complement strand
GGTGGATGCACCCGCTTCGACGGTGCCGGCGGCCGCGCGGCAGGTCCTCATGGACGTGCGCGGCATCTCCAAGGCATTCCTGGGCCTCCAGGCGCTGTCCGACGTGAGCTTCGACGTGCGCGAGGGAGAGATTCTCGGCATCATCGGCCCGAACGGAGCGGGCAAGACCACGCTGTTCAACGTCCTCAACGGCTTCCTGCTCCCGGAGCGGGGCGAGGTCCACTGGCTCGGCAAGTCCATCACGGGGCTTCAGCCCCACGTGGTCTGCCGGCTCGGTATCGGCCGGACGTTCCAGGTGATGCGCCTCTTTCCCCACCTGACCGTGCTGGAGAACGTGATGGTCGGCGCCTTCGCCCACGGCGGCTCACCCGATCACGCGCGCGCCAGCTCGCTGGCCGCGCTCGACCTGGTCGGTCTCGCCGACCGCGCCGACGTGGTGCCCACCGGCCTCACCACCCTCGACCTGCGCCTGATGGAGCTGGCCCGCTGCCTCGCCACCCGTCCCCGTCTCATCCTTCTCGACGAGCCGCTCGCGGGATTGTCCACGGATGGCGTCGAGCTCATGGCGGTGATGATCCGGCGCGCGCGCTCGGCGGCGGTCACCGTGGCCATCATCGAGCACACCATTCACGCCCTGGTCAAGCTCGCCGACCGGCTGGTGGTCCTGGACCAGGGACGGCGACTGGCCGAGGGCCTCCCCGGAGAGGTGACGCGCACTCCCGCGGTGATCGAGGCCTATCTGGGCACGCGCTGGCTCGCCCGGCACGGAGCTCCTCAGCATGCTGAAGATCTCCGGCCTTAGCGTCGCCTACGGAGGCCTGCACGCTCTCGAGGACGTCTCTCTCGAGGTGGCAGAGGGCGAGTTCGTCACCATCGTGGGACCGAACGGCGCGGGCAAGACGACGCTCATGAGAGCCATCTCCGGCGCGGTCCGCGGTGCCGCGGGGCGCCTCGAGTTCCGCGGCCGCGACCTCACCCCTCTCCCCGCTCATCAGCGGGCGGCCCTCGGCATCGCCCACGTTCCCGAGGGACGGCGGATCTTCTCGTCCCTCTCCGTGCTGGAGAATCTCGAGCTCGGGTCCTACCGTCGCGCCGCGCGGGCTCAGCGCGCGGAGGGGCTGGAGGCCGTGCTTGCCCTCTTCCCCGTGCTCCGCGAGCGGCGTCAGCAGCTCGCGGGCTCGCTGTCCGGCGGGGAGCAGCAGATGGTCGCCCTCGGCCGCGGCCTCATGGCCCAGCCGGATCTCCTCCTCCTCGACGAGCCGTCGCAGGGCCTCGGGCCGCGTGTGGTCGAGCAGATCTTCGAGACCATCGACCGCATCCGGAAGAGCCGGCGCCTGACCATCCTCCTCGTGGAGCAGCGCGTGGTCGAGGCCCTCGAGCTCTGCGACCGGGGCTACGTGCTCGAGACCGGCCGCGTCGCCCTCGAAGGGGCGCACGATGCCCTGCTCGCCGATCCGAGGGTGCAGCGCGCCTATCTGGGCGCCTGAGGTCCAGCTCCCCGCCTCCGGATTGCCTCCGGGACGTGCGAGCGGATGTGCGGCCTACACGACGATCGGTATCAGGCCTGACTTCCTACGCGATTCGAGGTACAGACGTACCGTCTCCCCATGATCGAAAGCCAAGGTGTCAGCCGGTGGCAATGCGTCAATGGGAATCCACTCGACGGAAGAGGACTCTTCATCCGGCACGCCGACCTTTTGAAGTGGAGCGACCACGAAGTCGAAGGCGACATTTTGCCGATCCTCATGCGGTCGATCCGGCCTCGAGTTGATGCGAAGCAAGGCCACCACCTGCCCATCCCAGCCTGTCTCTTCCCGCAGCTCGCGTAGTACGCCCTCGCTCAGCGACTCGTCTCGGTCCAGGAACCCTCCGGGCAGCCCTAGCTTCCCACCCTCGAGGAGATGCGGCGCACGCCGGCCCAGCAGCAGCGCCCCGTCCTTCTCGACGATGGCATGGACAACCACGTGACGAAGGGAGGCCGGCGACCCGCTCTCGAAAACGCAATTGATCATCTGCCTTGGTCCTCCTGGTGAGGTCCTCGGTTCGTGCCCGAACAGGTCTCCGACCCTGCCCGTGCCAGTCAGTGAAAGGAAGGAATAAAATCAGGTGTCGTGACCGCGCCGCGGCGCTGGCTCCGCAGCGAGCTCCTCGCGGAGTCCGGGCTTGTGAATCTTGCCCGTCGGCGTGCGTGGGAATTCCTCGGCCTTGCGGAAGACGAGCCGTGTCGGGACCTTGTAGCTGGCGAGCCGCTCGCGGCAGAAGGCGACGATGGCCGCCGCGTCGGGGGCCGCCGCCTCGTGCAGCTCCAGCGCCGCCACCACAACTTCGTCCTTGTCACGATCGGGGACGCCCACCACATAGGCCTGCTTGACGTCCGGATGCTGGAGGAGCACGCCCTCCACCTCGAGGGGTGCCACGTTGATGCCGCCCGTCTTGATCATCTCCTTCAAGCGGCCCCGGAAGCGCACCCGCCCGTCGTCGCCGACCAGCCCGAGGTCGCCGGTGAGGAAGTAGCCGTCACCGTCGAAGGCCGCCACGGTGAGCTCCGGCGCCCGGAAATAGCCAGGCGTGACGTGACCGGCCACGCATAGCTCGCCCACCTCGCCCGCGGGGAGCGGCCTGCGCGTCTCCGGGTCCACCACGCGGATATCCATGCCGGGCAGGGGCAGCCCCTGCGTGCGCAGACGCAGCGCGAGCGCATCGTGAGCGTCAGTGACCGCGCAGTTGCCGTACGTCTCCGTCGATCCGTAGACGTTGCAGAGCTCGCGCGCACCCACCGCTTCCATCGTCATCTCGATGTCCTCGGCGAGGCCGATGGTGAGGCCGGTGCGCATGGAGTCGAGCTGCCGGCGGCGGCGATCGGGATGCTCGAGCATGGCGCGCGCCATGTTGGCCATGCCGTAGTAAACGCTGCACCGCTCGCGCTCCAGCAGCTCGAGAGCCTCCCCGGCCTCGAAGCTCTCCTGGAGCACCGCGCATCCGCCGTGGGTGAGGATGGCGGGCAGGGCGTTGGCCGAGCCGAACGACCAGAAGAGCGGCACGGCGAGCCAGAGCCGATCCGCGGCAGTGAGATGCTGGCGCTCGCCGATGTTGAAGCCATTCCCGATGATGCCGCCGTGGGCGAGGGTGACGCCTTTGGGCAAGGCCGTCGACCCGGACGTGTAGAGGATGAAACACACGTCACTCGGGCTCACCGCTTGCTGTCTCTTCCGTAGCGCTTCGGCGCTCACCCCGGCCCCCAAGCCGAGAAAATCCTCCGGCTCGAATACTCCGTCCACGCGACGGCTGTCCATGGACACCACGGTCCGGAGACCCGGCAGCCGCGCGCTTCGAAGCGCCCCAGGCGCGCTGCCCGCCAGCTCCGGACAGAGGTCGTGCAGCGCGTCCAGATAGGCCCGTCCCCGGAAGGCCGAGACGGTGAGGAGCGCCACCGCTCCGGAGTGCTCGAGCGTCCAGCCGAGCTCGCGGGACGTGGAGAAGGTGCTGATCGCCGACACGATGCCGCCAACCTTGGCGATGGCGAGCGCGCCCACCACCCACTCCAGGCAGTTCGGCAGCAGGACCGCGACGCGATCGCCCCGCGTCACCCCGGCCGCGATGAGGGCGCGGGCGAGTTGGTTAACGCGGGCCTGCAATCCGGCGTAGCTGATCTGCTCGCCGCGGAAGGCCAGGGCGTCGGCGTGGGGCCGTTCCGCGACCATCTCGTCGAGGAGATCGCCCAGGGTACGGCTGGTCGGGCGAACGCTCATCGACCGATGAATCGAGGCCGACGGCCTTCGCGGTGCGCGGCCATGCCCTCGTCGACGTCGTGGCTCCACTCGAGCGCGTGACGAAGCTCATCGGAGAGCGAGCGGGCGGCCGCGAAGCCGGCATCGCGACGGGCGTTCATGATGCGCTTGGCTCCACGCGTGGCGATCGGACCACTCGCGCCGATGTCGGAGGCCAGGGCGTGGGCCTCCGCCCGCAGACGATCGGCGGGGTACGCGGCGAGGACGAGTCCGAGACGCTCCATCTCCGCCGCGTCGATCTCACGCCCGGTGCAGATGAGCTCGAGGGCTCGGGCTCGCCCCACGATGGCAGGAAGCCGCACCGGCCCGCCCGCTCCGGGGAAGCCGCCCCACAGCGCCTCGGGAAGCCTGAAGGTGGCGTGGGTGGCGGCCAGCCGCATGTCGCAGGCCAGGGACAGCTCCGCCGCTCCCGCGCGTGCCGCGCCGTTGAATGCCGCGATGACGATCTGGGGAAGCGCCTCGATGGCATCGTAGAGTCGATTGGCAATACGAACCAAATCGAGGATCTCCTCCTTGGTGTAGCTGGCCCGCACGGCCGGATTCAGGATGCCCATCGAGAAGAACTCCGAGCCGCTGCCCGTGATGACCACGGCCTGGATATGGTCGTCGCCGGCAAGGCTGTCGGCGATGCCCTGCATGGTCAGGAGAACCTCGCGGGTCAATCGATTCTGGTCACCGGGGCGATCGAGGGTGAGGGTGAGGACGCGCTCATCGCGCTCCACTCGCACATCGGGCACTGACGGCGGAGGCTCGGGACTCATGGTGCGCGTATGCTAGCATCACTGCTGGCCGGTGCGGCGGCGGGTCACTGGTAACGAGGCGGGCGCTTCTCCCGAAACGCGGCGACACCCTCGCTAAAATCAGCGCCCGCCCGCACCCGGTCGCCCAGCTCCTGGTCGAGCGCCTCGCGTGAGCGCGCGTGCTCGGCGATGGTGGCGCTGATCTGCTGCTTCACCGCCTGTACCGCGGACGGGCTGTTGGCCGCGATGACCTCCGCGGTTTCGAGCGCCCACGCCATCAAGCTATCGGCAGGCACGATGCGGTTGACGAGACCGCGACGCATCGCCTCCTCGGCATCCACGAGCCGCCCGGTGAGGAGGAAATCCATGGCGTGGACGTGCCCGATCTGCTGGATCAGCTTGATCGTCGCGCCGCCGAACGGATAGATCGACCAGCGGACTTCCGGAAGGCCGAATCGGGCGTGGGGCGCGGCGGCCCGGATATCCGTGGCGAGGAGGAGCTCAAGCCCGCCGCCCACGCAGTCGCCGTTGACCGCGGCCACGATGGGCTTCGAGTACGCGTGGGTCTTCAGGAGCGCGCGGCTGAGCACCCTGGCCGTCTCCTCGCGCGCCGAGAGATCACCGCTGATGTCGGCCCCGGCGGAGAAGGCGCGGTCGCCGGCGCCCGTGAGCACGATGCAGCGGCAGTCGCCCTGCTCGAGCTCGTCCCACACGCGCGCCAGGTCCGCCATCATCGCCCGCGTCATGGCGTTGCGGCGGGGCTGATTGTCGATGGTCACCATGGTGATATACCGGCCGGGGTGCGCCACGCGAATCTCCATTATCGAGGCTCCATCGTCACCACGACCTTGCCGTGGGCCTTGCGGTCCGTGAGCAGCCGGATGGCCTCCACGCTCTGCTCGAGCGGCAGGCGGTGCGTGACCAGGGGCCGGAGCTTACCCTCGCCGTACCACTGCACGAGCTCTTCCACGGATCGACGAAGCTTGTCCGGCGCGTGCCAGCGGAAATACCGCAACGACGATCCGAGCGCGGCGCGATGCTTCACGAGAAGCCTGTTCGCGGGGATCTGCGGCACGCCCGCCACGAAGCCGATGAGGAGGATGCGGCCGCCCCATCCGAGCGACGACAGGGCGGCGTCGAAGAGATCGCCGCCCACGGGATCGAAGCACACGTCGGCGCCCATGCCGTCGGTGAGCGCCATCACGCGGTCCGTGAGCTTCTCCGTGGAGTAGTTGACGACGTCATCCGCCCCGCGCTCCCGGGCCACCGCGAGCTTCTCGGGCGTGCTGGCCGCGGCGATCACGCGCGCGCCCATGGCCTTGCCGATCTCCACGGCGGTGAGCCCCACCCCGCCCGCCGCGCCCAGCACCAGCAGTGTCTCGCCCGGCTCGAGACGGCCCTGCCAGTGGAGGGCGACGTGGCTCGAGATGTACGCGACAGGAAAGGCGCCCGCATCCTCGAAGCTCATGTGCTCGGGAATGGCAAAGGTCTCCGCCTCGGGGGCAACCGCGAACTCGGCGAGGCCGCCGTGGGCCAGGATGGCCATCACGCGATCGCCCGGCTTGAAGCGCGTTACCCGGGCTCCGCAGGCGGCGACGATCCCCGCCGCCTCGAGGCCGGGGCTGAAGGGCAGCGGGGGCTTCGTCTGGTAGTTGCCCGCCACCATGATGGCGTCCGCGTAGTTGATGCCCACGGCCTTGACCGCGATGGCCACCCCACCGTCGGCAGGAACGGGGGCCGGCGCGTCGCCGAGCTTGAGATTTTCCACGGGCCCCCACGCGTGACAGAGCATGGCGCGCATCGATCAGCCGCGCCTTCTGAGAGCAAACGTCGCGGCCACGTCAGCTTGTACGGAGATCGAGGTCCTTGGTGAAGAGCCTGCTCGTCGAGTCATGATTTCTCCGTTGGACACTTCCTAAAACTGTCGGGTCCGTCGATCGTCATCGCCAGCCATGCCGAGCGGCCATGCTAAGGCCTAGACGAACGTCATTACCTCGACCGCGACCTGCCCGCGCTCGAAACGCCCGATATCGAGCGGGGCGATGTCCACCGTCTGAGCCCGCCCGTCGGCGATCAGCTCGGCCATGAGCTGGCCGGCGATCGGACCGTGCATGAAGCCGTGGCCACTGAACCCGGCCACCACGTGCAGACCGGCCATGCCTGGTACCGCGCTGATGATGCCCATCTGGTCGGGCGTCATCTCGTAGAGACCCGCCCACGCGCGCATGATAGTGGCGTTGGCAAGAGCGGGCATGCGCCAGATAAGGCGTTCCGCCACAACCGGTGCCAGCTCCCAGTCCGGCCGCGTGTCGAAGGAGCTCGGCTCCTCCTTTCGCCCGAAGCCGACCATGATTCCCGCGCCTTCGCGCCGGGTCGACAGACCCACGTGATGGTCGATGATGAACGGGGTCTCCGACGGGATCCGGTCTGCGGCAAAGGGCGCGGTGATGAACTTGCTCCGGCGGTGCGGAGACACCGGAATCTCCACCCCGGCGAGCTTGCCCACCTCCCCCGACCAACAACCGGCCGCGATGACCACCACCGGCGCTTCGAAGTCGCCCTGCGGTGTGCGCACGCTGGTCACCCGTGCGTCACGCCGCTCGATACCGATGACGGGGTGCTCTGTCTTGATGGTCACGCCCAACTCGCGAGCCCGGGCGGCGATCGCGGTGGTCACGAGGTACGGATCGGCAAAGCCATCCCGGGGCGAGTAGGTTGCGGAAACGAGATCGTCGGTGCGGAGGTACGGCCATCCCGCCCGGATCTCGTCCGGCGCGAGCATCCGGGTGTCCACGCCCAGGCTCTGCTGGAGCTCAGCGCCCCGGAAATAGACCATGCGCTCCTCCTCCGTCTGCTGGAGGATGAGGTACCCGTTCTGGTGGAATTGCGGATCGACACCAAACTCCGCCTCGAAGTTTTCGTAGACGACGATGCTCTGCTGCGTGAGCTGAATCCCGATCCGGTGGGCGTATTGGTGGCGCACGCCGCCGCTGGCCATGGCGGTGGAGCCGGAGCAGATGCCATCCCGTTCCAGCACGATCACCCGGCCGTACTTCCGTCGAGCAAGGTGATACGCCGTGGCCGAGCCCATGATGCCGGCTCCGATGATGATCGCGTCCGCCTGTTCCGCCATGGCTCCTCCAGTTGGTGGCCTTCAACCTCTTACCTCACCACGTGCTCCGGCGCAATCCCGGCTGCTCGATCATCGGTCGCACGGCGCTCAACACCCTCGCGCGAGCGCCCGTCGCTCAAACAATCGGTTTTCTCCATGGAAATCGAACGACCTCTACGAATCGAGATCGTCTTGCTCGTCCAGTTGACCGGCACGCCGGCCTGCCCTAGAGTCCGGTAGGACACCGAGGGCGGCCACCTCGGAATTGCAGCATTGAATTTCCCAAGACCTGCCGGGTCTCCCACCACAGAAGAGAGCGTGTCAATGGCAGACGGTGATCTCAGCAGACCGGCCGTGGACCTTCGCGAGGATAAGGGTATCTGGTGGATCACCTTCAATCGGCCGGAGGCCAGTAATGCGTTCACCCTTGCCGATCTGGACAGACTCTTCCAGATTTTCGAAGAGGCCGGCGATCGCCCGCAGGCCGCTGTCCTGACCGGCGCGGGGCGCAAGTGTTTTTCCGCCGGCATGCATCTCAAGGCCTTCTCGGAGCTCACACCGGAGCGAGCACGGGAATTCATCGTCAAGAATCGAAAAGTTCTCGCCGCCGTTCGGACGGCACCCTTTCCCACTATTGCCGCCATCAATGGGCATTGCTTGGGAACTGGTCTGGGGTTGGCGCTGGTCTCGGACATTCGAATTGCCGTCCCCCACGCCACCTTCGGGCTTCCAGAGATCAAGGTGGGTGTGCCGTCAGTTTGTGATATCGCCCTTCTTCAACAGCATATCGGCCTGTCGAAGGCCAAGGAAGTGATACTCACGGGTGACAGTTATCCGGTTGAGCAGCTTCTCCCCTATGGATTCCTGAATGCCGTAGTTCCAGCAGATGAGCTCATGGCCGAGACCAAGCGCATGCTCGGGCGGCTGGTTCGACATACTCGTACCGTGGTGGCAGCACAGAAGAAGCTATTCGAGACCTGGCAAAACACTACGTTGACGGCCGGCATCGATGTGAGTGTGGAAGTGTTCGCCAGCGTTTTTGCCTCACCAGAAACGTATGAAGAAATTGAGAGACACAGGATGACCATCGGTCGCAAGCGGGAGGCTACCTAGGCGGAACGACCTCTTGTTCCGGCTGGTGGTGTCGTAGTCCATGCCACTCACTTAGCGGGTCGGTGGAGGACTCCTCGTCGGTCTCTACCGGCGGCGCCGTGCGAGAGCCAGACCGGCAAGACCGGCACTCAGCAGGATCAGAGTTGCCGGTCCGGGGACGACTGCGGCGGCGGTTGGCATGAAGGCCAGGTACTGTGGAAAGTTCAGAGCGCCTCCGGACGCGAAGGTGTCGATGAACTCCCCAGTCGTGCCGTTGTAACGCAGGATCATGTCAGGTTGGGTTGTCGTGAACCCGGGGCTGCTCACGTAGAGATTCCCGTCCGGGCCAAACGCGAGGCCTCCCGGTAAGCTCAACCCGCCTCCCGAGGCGAAGGTATCGATGAACTCGCCCGTCGTCGCGTCGTAACGCAACACCTTGCCGGTAAAGGCTCCACTTCCGACGTAGAGGTTGCCGTCCGGGCCGAAGACGAGGTCGTTTGGATTCAGCAGCCCGCCGCTGAACTCGGGAACAAAGGTGTCTTTGAACTCGCCCGTCGCTCCGTCGTAGCGCAGGACTTTGCTGATGGCCCCGGCTACGTAGAGGTTTCCGTCCGGCCCGAAGACCAATCCGGTCGGCTCGTTAAGTCCCCCGCCAGTTGCGAAGGCGTCGAGGAAGACGCCCGTTATTCCGTCGTAGCGCAAGACGCTGTTGCTAAACACGCTACTTACGTAGAGGTTGCCGTCCGGGCCGAAGGTGAGGCCGCCCGGAAAATGGAGGTCGCCTCCCGAGGTAAACGTGTCGATAAAGGCGCCGGTCGTCCCGTCGTAACGCTTGACAGTGTTGTCGAGACTGCCCACGTAGAGATTCCCGTCCGGGCCGAAGGTGAGCCCACTAGGCTCGGTCAATCCGCCCCCTGACGCGAAAACCCCATCGAACGCCTTCGTTTCAATGTTGTAGCGGAGTACCCCGTTCGCACCAGGGTCACTGACAAGGAGTTCGACGGCGTGGGCGTGTCCGGGAGTCCAACCGACTATTGCGGCGAGCAGGACGAGAATCGAGATCATCGTTCGGTGGGGTGTCATACGCCCTCCACGGTTCGATCAGGTCAACCGATAGGGTCGCTCTCAGGTCTGCTGGTCACCATGGCCATCACGTGGGAGCTTTGCATCGCTGGCCTCCCTAAACCTCGCGGTGAAGGGAGAATATCAGCGCTTGTCGGACTGTCAAGCGAGAGGCGAGAATGTACCCCAGAGGGGGAAGGACGGATCACGCACTCACGACTTGCGGGCTAGTACCACTCCGTGGGCGGCCATAGCCCGCATGGCGCGGGAGGAGCCGGCCCGGGAATCGGCCGAGCGGAGCGCGCGGTACAGTGGTCGGAGCGCCGCGGGCAGCCGGGGCCGGTGGAGGACGGGCGAGGGCATCAGGTTGGTGAGGGCGTGAATTCCCCAGACCTGCTCGACGCGAAGCCCTGAGCTCTCGAACATCGTGCCGAGCTCGCGATCGGTGAAGAGCCGGAGCCGCGGGTAGCCGGGGTAGTCAACCCACACGCCGGTGCGCCACGGGCCGGCTACGAGCGCCCGTGCCTCGGCCGGGCGGAGGCCGTAGGCGAAGGCGTCGGCCGTCACGCTGCTCACGAGCGTCCAGGCAATATCCAGGCACCACCGCCGCTCATACTCCAGGAGGAGCCGCGCCCCCCGGCGCATCACGCGGGCGATCTCCGCCACCGCGCGGCCCGGCTCGTCGACGAAGCTGAGCGTGCTCCCCGCGCAGACGACGGCGTCGAAACTCGCGGCGCCGTAGGGCAGCGCGCCCAGATCGCCGCGGACGAGGCGCGAGGCAGGCTGGCGCCCTCGCGCCACCGTCAAGCTCGCCGCCGAGAGATCGAGGCCGTGCGGCCGATAGCCCAATTCGGCAAGAATGGCCGTCTGAAATCCGGTGCCACACCCCGCGTCGAGCGCTCGCTCGCCCTGGGCGGCGGGGCGCAGGGTCGACCGCAGGATCCGGTGAAGCTCGGCGTAAAGGTGCTCGTACCACGGCTCGAGGTCGTCGTACGATGCGGCCATCGCATCGAAGAATCGCGTGGTGGCATCACCCATGGCAGGAGTCTAGTCAGGAGGTCACCCGATGATCAACCCGGACACATGGCCGGTGAGGAAACGCATGCAGGTCGAGGACGGCGCGGGCGGAGGATCGGTCCGCCATCTCCTCGATCGGATGCGGCACTCGGCCTTTCAGGGGCGCAAGCTCGGCGAGGCGTTCGAGACGTGGACGTGGATGATCGACCAGGGCTGCCTCATCTCCATGGGCCTGGCCGGCTCGATGGCCAGCGCCGGACTCGCCCCGCTCCTGATCTGGCTCGTCGAGCGCGGCTACGTGGACGTGCTGGTATCGACGTCGGCCAACGCCACCGAGGATCTCCTCGAGGCGCGGGGCACCCCGTTCTACCAGGTCGATCCCGATCACGTCGATGACCGGGAGCTGTGGCAGCAGGGCTTCTACCGCTTCTACGACCACGTGGTCAGCGCCCGCGAGTACGACCGCATGGAGGACTTCACGAGCGAGTTCTTCGAGCACCTCGCCAAGACGTGGCCGAGCCCCACCATCGCCGGCGTCCACTTCACCCACGAGCTGGGGCGCTGGCTGGACGCCCGCGGGCTTCCCGGCTCGCTTGCCGCCACCTGCTTCCGCCACGGCGTGCCGCTCTTCGTGCCCGCCGCGCCCGACGGGCCGCTCGCCGAAGGCTATCGCACGGCTGCCCGCAAAGGCCCGAGCGTGGACTTCTTTCGCGACTACGAGATCGCCCTGGACATCATGAGCCGCTACATGCCGCCCGGGCCGGGCACGGCGGCCATCTTCGCGGGGGGCGGAGTGCCCAAGGACTTCATCCAGATCACCGCCACCAGCGTGGCCGCTCAGCGCGGGAACGGACAGGCTAGCCCTCACGTGGCGGCCATTCAGATCACGACCGACAACACCGTCTTCGGGGGCCTGGGTGGGGCCGGCGTTCACACCGAGTGCATCTCGTGGGGAAAGGAAGCGGCCGAGGGTCGGAACGTCATGGTGTTCACCGACCTGACCATCGCGCTGCCTCTGCTCTGCCAGGGCCTCGCCGAGACCTACGGCTCGGGTCACGTACGCCCCGCCCGCGCGGGCATCGCCGCCGATCTTCGCCGGGCCCTCGCTGGCTCCGCTCCGGCGAGTCCTCACCCATGAGGAGATCCGCGACTATGCGCCGGCGTCAGGGAGGGCTCTTCTTCCAGGAGTAGCCATCCCGTCCCTGGCGGTACCCGTAGTCGAACAGCGCCCTCATGTACTGCGTGTCGAACTCCTTCGGGTGCTCCGCGTCGAAGTCATCGTCGACGAAAGCCAGGTTGAAGTCCAGCCCGTCGCGGTGGGCCGTGCCGTAGATGCGGTGGAGATCGCCGAATCCCTGAACGTGAATGAGCGACCTGATCGCCGGGCTGACGATGCTGATGGTCTGCCGCTTGACGGGCGCCTGCGAAGCGCGCCTCGGGGCATTGCGGATGATATAGACGTGAGCCTTGCGGGTCATCTCCTCCCCTAGGGAGGCCGCCACGCCACGCAGGCTCGGCGGGTAGAGGAAGACCTGCGCGGAGGCCCCGCCATCAACGTGCATCTCTTCATAGATCTCGCCATCCACCTCGACGCGGATCATGCTCGGGGGGAACGCCCCGGGGACCGCGGCCGAGGCCAGGAGGATGGTACGGAACAGGTGGAGCGCCCCGGGAGCGCCGCTGGCCGCGATCTTCCCCATGTTCCAGATCACAGGCTGGCACGCGTCGAGGTTCGTCGTCCCCACCAGGAGGATGCGCCCCTTGGCATGCTCGTCCGCGATCTTTTCGAGCAGACGCTCGTCGATGTACCGAGAGATCTGTCCCCAGAGCGGCCGGTTGTCGGCCATCCCATCGTTGTTGATCGCCGCCAGTAGGCTTCGCTTGCTTGCGATGTCGGACGGACCCACCGACGTGAAGACGGTGCGTAGCACGTGATCGTACTCGGGGCCGGCGAACGCGGGGGGCGCGATCAGAGCCCCCGTGCTGATCCCCGTGACTGCCTTGAACTGGGGGCGGGTCCCCGACTCGCTCCAGCCGCAGAGCAGCCCCGCGCCGAATGCTCCGTTGTCGCCTCCCCCCGACACCCCGAGAAGCGCGGCAGCCGGGAGCTCTCTCTCCAACCCCGAGCTTTCCCGGTGCTTCGCTTCGCGATCCCGGGCCTTCAGCACGTCGCGTACAAATGGCTCGATGTCGACGCCCGTCCAGTACCGGGCGCCTGGGATTCCGGGAACCTCGGCTCGGGTCGTGAGCTCCTTGGGCACCGCCCGAAGCCGCGAGGGCACCCGCAGACCGCGAGCCGTCAAGACCCCCGCGACAGCGCCGATGACCGCGACGCCGAGCGCCACAGTTCTCCTGCCCATCGCTACTCCTTGTCCGAGACTGACTCGATGAAAAGTATAGGAAACATTACCTCGATCCGGCAGCCCTCAATGGGCGCGGTCCATGGTCCGCGACCTCTGCACCAGTCCACGACGTGTGAGCACGCTGCAGGCAACACGGTATGAGGCTACCAGAAGTGTCGAGCTCATGCTGTGGCAGCGGCTCTTGGGGCGGCCGGTGTCTGAGTCTGCCGCCCTGTGACCTCGCCGCGACGGGATGAGGATGCGTCCTCGTCCGGGAGCTTCGGAGGAGAGATGCAGATCCGGACCTCCAGGGAGATCCGGCGATGTCGATGCGCTCGGAATGCGCTATCCTCCCCACGGGCCCGCACGTCGACGTCGCCCTGGGCATGCCGGCCGACTTCATCCGCGAGGAGGCGCACCGGTACGAGAAGGTCTGCCCCTGCCCGCCGCTGTCCATGGCGTGCGACGCGATGAAATCCATGCTTCGCTGGCTCGGCCGGTGGCGTTCCCTGCCTCTGCTCATTGCCCTGGTGGTGATGCTTGCGTCTTACCCGTACGCGGGTGACGGCGGAGCCCTGGGTGTGGCCGCCATACTGATTCCCATCACGGCCATTGGTGCCGTGGCGACCAACCGCCATCATCGGGTCATCGCCATGACCCTCGGGCTCGTGACGCTGGCGGGGATCGTCCAGGAGATCAGCGGGGCAAAGGTCATCCCGCACCTCGCGGTTGCCGGCAGCGCCCTCTTGTTGTTCGCCTACACGACCATCTTCGTGCTGCGTCGAGTGCTGCGGAGCGAGCGCGTGACCGGCGACACCCTGTGCGGCGCCATCGCGGTATACCTGATGATTGGCCTGACCTGGTCATTGGTCCATGTGCTGGCGGAACATCTCCATCCAGGGTCCTATCGCATCGCCACTACCGGAATGCTGCACACCCCGGCGAAGGAGCTGCTCTATTTCAGCTATGTCACCCTGGCCACCCTCGGCTACGGGGACG
>AR_comb_assmDRAFT_10042091_pt1 | contig 14152 bp, 10 predicted proteins | sample ArasoioldDNA_FD_10543 | JGI IMG/M metagenome (IMG submission 10543) | reverse complement strand
CAGACGTGCGATCTCGCGATTCATTGGCCCAATCAAAGCATAATTCTCAGTATGGATTGCTGGAGGCTTTGCGTCAGTAATAGTCCAGCCGGTGTAGTCGATGCCAAACGGAGAGAATCCGATGGCACCTTCTCCCAGTGCATAGAAGAAATATTTCCCGTCCACGTCGTTTCCGCCGGTTTCCGGAACCCAGCACGGATTGTCGGGACGATGATAAGTCGACAACGCCAGCCGATACAGGTCCGATTCATCGGTGTAAATGTCGGGCCCGATCATGTCGATGGCCGGTGCCGCCGCCTTCCAGACATCGAGCATGTTATGCGTAGGACCGCCGCTCGGATAATGCAGGCCGGGCACCTGCCCGACCGGATGTTTGAGCCACACATTGACGTACATAGGAACGCCGAACTCCGCCTTCCCAGCAGCTGCCACTTCATTGATGTAATGCGAGACAGAGTAAGCTGCGAAAGTCTCATCGGCATCAGCGCCAAAGACCTGCTTCCAGGTTCCGGGTTGCTTGTGCAGAGCCTTCAGCAGTTCAGCAGGGACGGCGGCTTGGAATTGTTTCTCTGCCTGGGCAGAAAAATCACGCACACTTCCGAGCGATCCGGACTCGTTCTCGACCTGGACCAGCAACACGGTGTGCTGATCGCCATCGATCTCGCGCACGTGGCGTATCAAGGCAACAAACGCCCGCTTATCAGCTTCGAGGTTCGCTGGAGCGTTAGCCGAAAGTACATCAATCGGTTCGCCGTGAGAATCGATCACACGCGGAAAACGCGTAGGGTCTGTTTTGACCCACGCAGGCACGTAGTGCATTTTGCCGTTCTTCCACGTGCCGAACCAGAGCAGAACCAGGTAAACATGGTGGTCGCGCGCCTGTTTGACGAGTTGGTCGACGTTGCTGAAATCGAATTTTCCGGGCTGGGGTTCCAGTTGCTCCCAGTAGACCGGTGCCTCGACCGTATTGACGTGCATGGCCTCAATCGTCGGCCAGACTTCGGGCAGCGACGTTGGCCATGCACTTGAATTGTTAATCTGCGCTCCCAGAATCAGAAAGGGCTTGCCGTCCACCAAAAAGGCGTAGCGTCCATCCTGCTTGACCAATTTCGGCATCTCCGCAGCGAACGCCGACCAGGCAAAGAAGAGCACGAAACCCATAGGGAGACTTCGGCGCAAAGAAGAAATCGACATGAGCCTGGACCTCCTCAAAGTCACCACGAAAGATTCATGCTGTGGGTGGAAGTGTAGTGGATCGGGAGCGCCCCCTCCACCACTCTTCGGAATTGATGAATTGTCATCCTGAGCGTAGACAGGCGGAGCCGAACGGTGTCGAAGGATCCCGCGGCGGCCTGCGACTCCATCGGCGCTTCAAACTTCTCTATGATCCACCGGGGCACTCAACGGGTGAACCCAGTCCGCCTGCTGATTTTTCCACCTCATACACGCGCATAGGCTTCATCGAGGAAAAGTCGGCGGGGTCTGAGGTGCTGCTGAGGAAACGCGAGGTCCCTCGACTCGATTCGGCGCGTGACACGCGCCTTCATCTTCCCTCGGGATGACAGTTTTCCTCTTTCGTCGAGTCGCAGCCTGAACACGAAGGCGGAACTTCTCGGAGGCGATCTCGTAGACTATGGGGTTACATACTTAAGACTGGTCCAGAATCCGAGAACTGACAACTGCCTCACCGAAACACTTCCGCCAACTCCTCCGGGGAATCCACCAGCACATCGGGCGGAGTCAGTTCCAGAGTTTGCGGGGCGAACCCGTAGCGCACGCCGATAGTCCACAGGCTGGCGTTTCGCCCGGTCAGCACGTCATTTGACGAGTCCCCAACGATTACCGTTTCTTGCGGCCGGCATCCGGTCTCTTCCAGGAGCTTCTGTGCACCCAGCGGGTCGGGCTTTTTGGTGGGAAAGCTGTTACCGCCGTAGATCTGGCAGAAGAACTCTGCGAGGGCGAGCCCTTCGATAATGGCGCGCGAGGGATTCACCGGCTTATTTGAGAGCACAGCCAACTTGCGAGGCTGGCCGTTGTTTGTCTGCCGAATGGAGCTCAGCGCTTCGTGCACACCTTCATACGCGCGCGTATTGTCCAGCTTGTGTTCCCGGTAGTAGGCCAGGAAGTAGTTCAGCGCCTCCTGCACAAAAAGTTCGTCTTCGGGATCTCCCAGGGCACGGCGTACGAGCATGGGCGCGCCATCGCCCACGTAGGTGGCAATCACTTCACCGGGCAGTTCCGGCTTGCCGAAGTGCCAGAGCATCGCGTTGATCGAATGAGCGAGATCGAGCTGCGAGTCAATCAGTGTGCCGTCGAGATCGAAAATCAAGAGCTTGATCGTGGCGGGATCGAAGGCGCGGAGGATGCGAATCATGTTTTCGATTCAGCATAAATCATTTGGAGGAAGCACTCAGCAGTCAGCACTCAGCAGCTCGGCATTTCGCATTTAACACTTGGCCTCCAACCGATCAAATGAACGATGGCGTCGCGTGCCTGGCGTTGACCTCAATCCCCTGACCGGCGTGACGCCCGTGACAGCCGTCCAACATTATGACTGGAGGATTCGTCCAAGCGCCGACTGGGTAGATGCTAAGTGCCAAGTGCTAAATGCTGCCACCGGAATGCTGACTGCTGACTGTTTCCCCCAGAAATCCCGTATTCCCGAATCCATTAGTCTGCATTTACAATGCAGCTTGCGACTCCCCCAAGGGGCTCAGGGTACTGGATGGCTACGACGAAAACCGACCCCAAGCTGGCCGCGCTCGCCGACGAAAAAAAGTCCAAGACCTACGAGGGTCTCACCCGCCAGCAGCTCATTGAAGCGTATCGGATTATGTATACCTCGCGGCGGGTCGACGACCGCGAGATCCTGCTCAAGCGCCAGCAGAAAATCTTCTTCCAGATTTCTGGCGCCGGGCATGAAGCAATCGGCGTCGCTGCCGGATTCTGCCTGAAGCCCGGTTACGACTGGTTCTATCCCTACTATCGCGACCGCGCGCTGGTCTTGATGCTGGGCGGCACCCCATACGACATGCTGCTACAAGCGGTGGGCGCGGCGGACGATCCAAGTTCGGGCGGGCGTCAGATGCCATCGCACTGGGCCTACCCGCGCCTGAATATCGTTACGCAGTCTTCCCCGACCGGGACGCAGATCCTACAGGCCGTGGGATGCGCGCAGGCAGGCGTCTATCTGAGCAATCATCCCAATGCCAAGCACAAGGCCGAAGGCGACTATCGGCACTTCAAAGACGTCAGTTGGCAGGCCGACGAAGTCACTTACGTTTCTCTCGGCGACGGTACCACCAGCGAAGGGGAGTTCTGGGAGGCGATTAACACCGCCTCGAATCGCAAGCTTCCTATTGTCTTTGTTGTAGAAGATAACGAGTACGCGATTTCCGTCCCTGTCGAAGTGCAAACAGCCGGCGGAAACATTTCGCGCCTGGTCTCCGGGTTCCCGAATTTTCACTTTGAAGAAGTCGACGGCACCGATCCGGTTGTGAGCTATGCCGCCATGAAGCGCGCTGTCGACTACTGCCGCTCGGGCAATGGGCCGGGATTTGTGCACGCGCACGTGATTCGTCCGTATTCCCATTCCCTTTCGGACGACGAGCGACTCTATCGTCCCGATGTCGAGCGTCAACGTGATGCGGCCCGCGATCCGATCACGCGGATGCAGATGTTCCTGATCCGCGAGGGCCTTCTCGACGAAAAGGGCATCAATCAACTTGAGAAGAAAGTGGAAGACGAGATGCAGGTCGCAGTGGATCGCGCCCTGGAGGCGGCATTTCCCACACCTGATACGATCACTCGATATATTTACTCGCCGAACCTAGATCCGACTTCCAAGCAGTTCGAGACTGAACCGGTCTTTCCGCGAGTTTCGGAAGCGGCAGCAAGCGACGCCAAAAAGCCCGTACTGCCCAAGACGATGGCCGAACTCATCAACGCCACTCTGCGCGATGAGATGAAGCGCGACGAGCGCATCGTGGTATATGGCGAGGACGTGGCCGATGTCAGCCGTGAAGATTACCTGAAGAAGAAACTGGTGAAAGGGAAGGGCGGTGTCTTCAAGCTGACGGCCGGGCTGCAGATGGCTTTCGGCTCGGATCGCGTGTTCAACTCACCGATTGCTGAGGCACAGATCGTGGGCACTGCTACCGGCATGGCGACGCGCGGTCTGAAACCGGTGGTCGAGATCCAGTTCTTCGATTACATCTGGCCCGCGATGTTGCAGTTGCGGGACGAGCTGCCGGTCATCCGCTGGCGGTCGAACAATGCATTTTCGTCACCGCTGGTCATTCGCGTGGCGATCGGCGGATATCTCACTGGTGGAGCGCTGTATCACTCACAGTGCGGGGAGAGCATCTTCACGCATATCCCAGGACTGCGCGTGGTGTTTCCATCGAATGCGCTCGATGCCGCCGGGCTGCTGCGGACGGCGATCCGCTGCGACGATCCGGTGCTGTTCCTCGAGCACAAGCGGCTGTACCGCGAAACCTATGGGCGTTCGCACTATCCCGGCCCGGACTACATGATTCCATTTGGCAAAGCGAAGATCATCCAGCCGGGGACCGATCTCACTGTGATTACTTACGGGGCCGTCGTTCCACGTGCTCTGCAGGCAGCTCAGAAGCTGGAGCGCGAACAAGGTGTGAAGGTCGAACTCATCGATCTGCGGACATTGAATCCCTTTGATTGGGAGACGATCGCGAACTCAGTCGCGAAAACCAACCGTGCTCTCGTGGCTTATGAAGATTCGCTGAGCTGGGGCTATGGCGCCGAGATCGCAGCACGTATCGCCGATCAGATGTTCGGCCAGCTCGATGCTCCTGTTCGGCGCGTGGCGGCCATGGACAGCTACGTTGCTTACCAGCCAGTCCTTGAAGATGCGATCCTGCCGCAACCCAGCGATCTTTATCGGGGGATGAAAGAGCTCGCGGAGTATTGAAACTGTCCTTGGTCCTTGGTCGTTGGCCCGAGCCCCTACCTTTAGCGCAACCTCAGCATTTTGTCTCGGCGACTTAACTTGCGAAGATCAACGATCGACGACTCACGACTGCTCCTATGAGCCCAGTGACGCACTTTCTGACTGGCTGGGTCCTGGCCAATACCGGTGGCTTGGAGCCTCGGGATTGCTTGCTGGTCACGTTGTCGGCAGTTGTGCCAGATGCAGATGGCCTCGGCATCATCCCAGAGATCCGTACGCGGCCCTCGCGGCATCCACTGCTCTGGTTCTCCCGATATCACCACGCACTACACACACTACCTTTTTGCCGTAGTCATTGCTTTGATCGCGTACGCGCTTGCCAAGCAGAAGTGGAAGACGGGACTCCTATGCCTTCTCGGGTTTCACCTTCATCTTTCGAAGATATACTCGGATCGCGCGGGCCAGATGGCGATCAGTGGCCAATTCCGTACCTGGCGCCTTTTTCCTCTCGGTTAAATCTGACATGGTCCGGGCAGTGGGCTCTCAACGCGTGGCCAAATTTTGTGATCACCGTGGCGTTATTGGGAATGACGCTGTATTTGCATGGTCACGCGGTTATTCGTTTCTCGAACTGTTGTATCCAAGAGCGGATCGCGAGTTTGTGATGACCCTGCGCCGAAGAGTGCCGCGGCAGGATGCGTGATTGCGACGCACATGATCTGCAAAGCTGCCGGTGATTGTCTCTATTTCACCAGCAAGCTGGTCGTGGCGACAACCACTCCCAGCACACCCATCACCAACCCCAGATGCCAGAACATTCGTCTGCCTGAGAGCAGCGTGATCGAAGTCACTACGAGGCCGATTTCCAGAAACACCTCGCCCAGGTCATAGCGGTCCGCCCGCTTGCGCTCGATCCCAACCTCCTGTTCCAGCTTGCGCGCCTCGCCCTCGATCTCTTTCTGGTCGTCCTTGTAGCGATCCGACTCCTGTAGGTATTCTTCGCGGATTTTCGTCAACGCCTCGGTTTGGCTGCTGTTGACAATGGCTGTGAGGTTGGCAAAGAGCTTGTCCTCGTGACCTCGGATGTTCTTCGCCTGGAAGTAGGCCCACTGATCGGACGCCCTTGCCTGCAGGATCACTTCTTCCGTGTGTGCCCGGTGTCCCATCAGCGACACAACCGCGACCAGGACCGCGAGGACAGCCATGGTCAGCGAGACAGGCGCGAGCGTCGGATCGTGTTTTGCATGTTCGGCGTGTTCCTGCAGTTCGTGGAGTTCGTCACCCATAGCCTCTCCCCGCGAGTTGGATTGTGTAGAAAGCCGCTTTTTGAATGACGGGTAGTCTAGCAGGAGTCTCAGCGTCGGATGGCGGCTATGACCACTCTGATTGTGGGATAGAATCTCGGCTTGGTAGGGAGGCTTCGATGAATACGTGGCTGAGCGCAATACTTCTGGCAATCGTCATCTCGCCTCTGGTCGGACGCAGCCCGCTGACCTTGGCTGCCGATCCGAAGCCGGCCACCGCCGAGACGCTTCGTGAACTGGAGGGCGAGTTCATGAAAGAAGCCCTGTCCCACGGTTCACAAGGTTTCATGTCTTACTACGCGGAGGACGCTGTCGAACTTCCAAACGGCGCCCATGCAATTCAGGGCAAAGCGAACATCGCCAAGACCATGGGCTTTCTCGATAACAAGGACAACCAACTTACCTGGAAACCGATCTACGCGGACATCTCTGGATCCGGCGACCTGGGGTATACCTACGGAACTTTTGAGTTTCGATACAGAGACAAAGACGGCAAGGTCGCCGTGTCGCACGGAAAGTACACCAGCATTTGGAAAAAGCAAAAAGACGGTAGCTGGAAGGTCGTGCTCGATATGGGGAATGAGAACCCTGAGCCGGTGGGGGCGTAGGCTTTTCAAAATCACGCGGCGAATTCGATCCTTATGGTGCGTCTGTCCTACTTTCGAAAATGAGTCAGAATCGCGTCCGCCTGATTGCGCGTGACTACGGCCGACAATGCGGCGGCGTCCGCCTGCTTGACTGCCTGAACACTCCCAAAGTGCTCGAGCAAACGCCGGGTGGTACTCGCGCCGACACCCGGGATTTCCAGCAGTTCAGTAGAGCGGTCGCGCATCTGACGACGCTTGCGATGGAAGGTCACCGCGAAACGATGCGCCTCATCACGGATCAGCTGCACCAGGTGCAGCACGGGAGAGTGATGGTCGAGCACGACCGGTTCATCTTCCTGCCCGTGGACGTAGATAATCTCTTCGCGCTTGGCGATCGCGGCCAGTGGCTGGTTAATGATCTCCAATGATTCCAGCGCCTGCGCGGCAGCGTGCAACTGACCAAGACCGCCATCAATCAGTATGAGACTGGGCAGTTTCTTCTTTTCCTCCTGCAGGCGTTTGTAGCGACGGGTCACCACTTCACGCATAGACGCGAAATCGTCGACGCCGGTGACTGTCTTAATGATGAATTTGCGGTAATCGGATTTCTTCATGCGACCGTCTTCCCAGACAACCATGGACGCCACGGTCTCCGCCCCTTGAATGTGCGAGATGTCGAAGCACTCGATCCGTTCGGGACGGTCCGGCAGTGTCAGCGCGTCCTGCAGCGCATCCTGGATGGCGCGTGTGTTGGGCTTCATCACGCGGAAGCGCTGATCGTAAGACTGCTTGGCGTTGTTGCCCGCCAAATCGATGAGAGAACGCTTCTCGCCCCGAGAAGGCACTTCAATGTGCACCCGGGTGGCACGCGATCCGGTGCTGGCAAGTTGCTCCGAGAGAAGTTCCTCGAGCATTTCACGATCTTCGAAGTCCGTCGGCACATAGACGTTGCGGGGTACGTAGGGCTGGCCCAGGTAGAGTTGGCTCAGGAAAGCCGAAAAGAATTCGGCCGGACGAAAGGCGTCCCGGCCATCGCCTGCTAAGGTTCGCTCGGCGAGACCACCCGATTCCGGCAGGGCCATGCCCCCGCGACCGTCCGTCCCATGGTCGGAGGTCGTCTCCACAGCAGTTTCGAACTCAGGGAGTTCTTCCCAGAAGAACTCGCGTCGGTCGAGTACCCGCCCGCCGCGCATGTGAAACAAGTTCACCGCCAGCATGTCATTCTCATAGTGATAGCCGAAAACGTCCGTGTCATCTCCCTCGACCGCCGCCATGCGTTGCTTTTCCTGCAGTTGTTCGACAGTCGAAATCAGGTCGCGATACTTAGCCGCACGCTCGTACTCCTGATCGGCGGCTGCTTGTTCCATTCTGCGCCGCAACGAGCGAACCAGGTCCGTTTGACGGCCCTCGAGGAACAACTTAACGTCGCGCCCTGCTTCTTGATAGATCTCCGCGGTTGTCAAGGCTTCCACGCAGGGCCCCAGGCATCTGCGGATGTAATACTGCAAGCACGGACGTGGATGAAAACGGGTGAGGTCCACCTTGCAAGATGGAATCAGGAAGTGCCGGTGAATGAGGTCTACGATGCGATACGCCAGGTTGGCAGGGAAGTACGGACCGTAGTAGGTGCTTCCGTCCTTTCGAAGCCGCCGCGTGACATATACACGGGGATAGCGTTCCCCCAGAGTGAGCTTCACATAGGGATAAGTCTTGTCGTCACGCAGCAGAATGTTGAAGCGTGGCTTCTTTTGCTTGATGAGGTTGTTTTCAAGTGCCAGGGCCTCTTTGTTGTTGGCGACGACAATGTAGTCGACGTCCACCGCTTCCTTCACCAGGGTGCCCGTCTTAGCGTCCTGCCACCGCCCCTCATGGAAATAGGACGCTACGCGGTTCCGCAGACTCTTGGCCTTGCCGACGTAGATGATCTCCCCGGCGGCGTTCTTGTACAGGTACACACCCGGTTCAGTGGGAAGCGTCCGGATTTTCTGGAGGAGATCCACTTTGTGTCCATTTTAGATGAGCCGTCGGAGACGTCGCTTTTTGTCGATCTGGCATCCGTGTTCGAACAGCGGCTAGTGAGTTACATCACTAACGAGACGTCTTTTCGAAAAGCTGATTGCCCGGTTGAAGGCGCTCTTAGGTCGAAAGGTCGTTTCGGTCGGATTAGAGGAATCCAGATCTGATGGCGACCATCAGCGTTTCCTGCGACATGCAGGTACTTTATGCCACCAGCCCGATCTTTCTTCACGCAACGGATTTTCGCGTCGATGAATGAAAGAGCGATTCGGGCCTTTGTCGTTGCCGTGGGAGATCGTCAAGAATCGCACCGTGAACACTGGCTGCAACCTGGCCGCCTATCCACCGTATAAATTTTTCTATCGCCAGTGTGTCCTTTGCGCGACTTTTGTAGGTGGTAATAGGTTGCAGATACCATCAAGTCATTGTTTTACAATGGCTTAGCCCGTTCGTTCGCTTTGCCCCGAACTTGGCATCCCCCGTGCACTATGGCAGGCCGGAATGCGGAAGTTCATGGTCCTCGGTTTTCAGATTGGCATCGACTAGAGCAGTACCAGAGAGGAAGGAGCCCTCCAAGATATGACTCGCACTTCGTTAACGATTCTCTTAGCGGCCAGCATGGTCGCTTCTGTGGGATGTGCCAGCAAGAATTATGTTCGCCAGGAAACCACGCCGCTCATCAACAAGACCAATGAGCTGGATGACCTGACCGCGAAGAACACCAAAGACATTAAAGACGTCGACGCTCGCGCGCAGGCTGCAATTCAGGCCGTGCAGGCAAAGGCCACTGAAGTTGACCAGAAAGCTGTCGCTGCCGGTCAGACTGCCGACCAGGCTCAGACGACGGCCAATGCAGCCACCAAGCGTGTGGACGTGCTGACCAACACGGTCGTGAATCTCGACAACTATCGCCCAGTAGCGGAGACTTCGGTGCACTTCGGATTCGACAAGGACAATTTGACCAAGCAGGCCAAGGAAGCCCTTGACCAGTTGGCCACAGATGTTCCGAACACCAAGGGCTACATTCTGACGGTCGAGGGCGGTACGGATTCGGTCGGTCCTTCGGACTACAATTACGACCTCAGCCAGCGCCGCGCGAATTCGGTTATTCAGTACTTGGCTTCGCAGCACAACATTCCGGCGCACAAGATTTATCTGATCGGGTTAGGCAAGGACAAGCCGGTGGATTCGAACAAGACCTCCGACGGCCGCGCAAAAAATCGCCGCGTGGATGTTCGCTTGATGACGAACACCACGGGCGACAACGCGCCCGCTCAGACGCCCGGACAGGCCAGCACGACGCCGCCGAGCATGTAACCCAGTTTCCCTCCTCCCCGGAGGACTTCGCCAACACAGGCCACTCGCCCCCATGAGTGGCCTGATTTTTTTTGTGGGGTTAAGTCTGTGCGCATCATGCACACTTCAAAGCTCATGACACAGGACGAGACAGGGATCCTCGGGGACGCCGCTAAGACTGTGAAGCAAGCGCCTGGCGGAGATATCCCGCCACATCACCCACGAAGCGATGGACCGATACCTCTGCGATACGGTGCCCTACAATAGCGTTCATGGTCTTTCCCACGGCACCTAGTGGAGGCTCGTAAACACCGGAAAAATCCAACTGCGTTTCTGTTGAGGTGAGCGGATATACCGAAAGTTCGCCCTTCATGAGAGGGAACAATCTGGGCATGGTCGCCGCCTCCCACTCCAGAAGCAACCTGGTGGTATCAGGGTCCCTCTCCTCGACACTCCTGATCAAAATCTTTATGTCGGTCTTTATCCCAATGCCACCGAAATCGATGTGCAACTCAGCGGCTACCGATTGCGCCCGGGAAGCCGCAGTCTTGGTAGCAGATTGGAATACGGAGAGAGCGTTTTCCTTCAACGCATCGCGGACGCGGTCATAGGGGTGGTTTACGTAGTCGTAGCAGCGAATTTCTCGCCCTGTGTCCCCCAATGTGCTCCACTCCAATTTGACCAATCATTCGAACTCGCGGTCAGGCAACTTTACCATAGGGCCTCATACCGAAAGGCTGCCGGATGTGTAAGCAAGGATCGCGTGGCTCGTGCTTCCCTCCCAGCTGTACTTCTTCCAGCCCCTTGTTTCCAAAGCAATCACGGGGAATTTGCCTGTATGATGACTACCGCCCAAATTCAATCGTGGGCAGGGCTTGACCGCGGGAGCGACTAATCCCGCGCGAGCGGAGAGGCCCGATGTCGCAGATTGACGTTCCACTATCACACGCCGGTTTTGGACAGACGCGCCGCTCAGACAACTGGTGGATCCAACCGCTGGTTGTATTTCTCGGCCTGTCCGCTTTCATTGTTTACTCGACGTGGGCTGCGCTACAAGGTCAGCATTTCAGGTTCGGGCCATATCTCTCGCCTTTTTATTCGCCGGAGCTGTTCGGCGCCGCCAATGAGGGTTGGTTTGGTTCAAAGCCGGACTGGATGCCGGCTTGGGTTACAGCGGCCATGCTCATTCTCTGGGCGCCGGGTGGCTTCCGGGTAACGTGTTACTACTATCGCGGCGCCTACTACAAGGCGTTCTGGGCGGATCCTCCTTCCTGCACAGTAGGCGAGCCGCGCAAGAAATATCTAGGAGAGGGTTCCTTTCCTTTGATCGTGCAGAATATCCACCGGTATTTTCTTTATCTCGCCCTGGTATTTCTTATCATTCTGGCCCGCGACGTGTGGGAAGCATTCTGGTTCGATGGACGATTTGGGGTGGGCCTCGGCACTCTCATTTTGTTGGCGAACCTCGTACTACTCACCTGCTACACCTTCAGTTGCCACTCGCTTCGTCATCTGGTCGGGGGTTTTCGCGATCGTTTGGCAGGCGCTCCCGCCCGAAGGCAGGTCTATGAATGTGTGAGTTGTCTGAATCGGCGTCACATGCTGTTTGCCTGGTGCAGCCTTTTCACGGTGGCGTTCTCTGATCTTTATGTACGGTTGTGCTCGATGGGTGTGTGGAACGACTGGAGGATCGTTTAGTGGCCGAATACGTCACCCACGAACACGACGTTCTCATCATTGGCGCCGGGGGTGCTGGCCTGCGTGCTGCAGTCGAAGCTTCGGCAGCAGGCGTAAAGGTCGCTCTCATTTCAAAATCCCTCTTGGGCAAAGCGCACACAGTCATGGCCGAGGGTGGCATCGCCGCGGCGATGGGAAATGTGGACGATCGAGATAACTGGCGTGTTCATTTTGCCGACACGATGCGCGGAGGCCAGTATCTGAGTAACTGGCGGATGGCTGAGCTGCATGCCAAGGAAGCCCCGGCGCGCGTCCGCGAATTGGAAGCATGGGGTGCCCTTTTCGATCGCACGAACGATGGCCGGATCCTGCAGCGTAATTTTGGGGGCCATCGGTATCCGCGGCTGGCGCATGTCGGTGACCGCACGGGCCTCGAGATGATTCGCACGTTGCAAGACCATGGAATTCATCTCGGACTCGACGTGTTCATGGAACACACAATCGTCAGGCTGCTCAAAGACGGGGAGCGCATCGCGGGCGCATTTGGATACGATCGCGAGCGCGGGCGATTTCACCTGTTCCGCGCCAAGGCGGTGGTTCTAGCCACAGGAGGAATTGGAAGAGCTTACAAAATCACCAGCAATAGCTGGGAATACACGGGTGACGGTCATTCGCTCGCATACGATGCTGGCGCCTCGTTGATGGACATGGAATTTGTGCAGTTCCATCCGACTGGAATGATCTGGCCGCCAAGCGTGCGCGGCATTTTGGTCACGGAGGGAGTGCGCGGCGAGGGAGGAGTGCTTCGGAACAGGGATGGCGAGAGATTCATGTTCAAAGACGTTCCTCCGCTCTACGTAAACCAGACCGCCAATTCGGAGGAGGAAGGATGGCGGTACACCCAAGGTGACAAGGACGCAAGACGCCCTCCCGAACTGCTAACACGCGATCATGTCGCGCGCTGCATCCGGCGCGAGGTGCGGGAAGGGCGAGGCAGCCCTCACGGCGGCGTATTGTTGGACATCGCCTGGATCAGGGAAAAAATTCCAAACGCTGGGGAACACATAAAGAAAAAGCTACCGAGCATGTATCACCAGTTCAAGCAGCTAGCTGACATCGACATTACCCAGGAGCCAATGGAGGTGGGCCCTACAACGCATTACATGATGGGAGGCGTGCGCGTTGACGCCGACTCGCAAATGTCAGATGTTCTTGGATTGTTCGCAGCCGGAGAATGCGCCGCCGGCTTGCATGGAGCCAACCGCCTGGGTGGAAATTCTCTTTCCGATCTCTTGGTATTCGGCCAGCGAGCCGGGGAGTACGCCGCGGCTTTCGCAAAAGAACACTCTTTATGCAATGTCGACAATGGCGAACTCAAATCAGCGGAAACGTGGTCTCTGCAACCTTTCGAGCGGAAGAGTTCGGAAAATCCATATGCCGTACAGAGTACGTTGCAAGAGGTAATGCAGGACCTGGTGGGCATCGTCCGGCATGAGCAGGAGATGTTGCAAGCCCTCGATCGCATTCGAGAACTAAGAACTGCCAGTGAGCGCGTCAGCGTAGACGGAAACCGGGAATACAACGCAGGCTGGCATACCGCCCTAGACCTGTACCATCTCCTGACGGTTTCGGAAATTGTGACTCGAGCCGCACTTGAGCGAAAAGAAAGTCGCGGCGCCCACTTTCGCGATGATTTTCCAGAAAAGAACAATCAGTTCGGGGCGTTCAACATTGTCGTGCGAAAAGGCGCCGACGGCACAATGAAGTTTGCACGCGAACCGATGCCAATCATGCGGCAGGACCTGCAGCAGATCGTAGAGGAGATGAAGTAATGGCGACGGCCACGTTTCGGATCTGGCGCGGCGAGAAAGGCCAAGGACAATTCCGCGACTATACGGCTGAAATTGCGTCCGGCATGGTGGTCCTCGATATCGTTCATCAGATACAGGCGGAACAGGCCGGTGATCTCGCCGTTCGTTGGAATTGCAAGGCGGGGAAATGCGGCTCCTGCTCGGCCGAAATAAACGGAATGCCGAAATTGATGTGCATGACGCGCTTGAATACCCTCGCGCTTGATAAGCCGGTCACGATTGAACCGATGAAGGCGTTTCCGCATATAAAGGACCTCGTCACCGACGTATCGTGGAATTACCGCGTGAAACAACGTATCCCGAAATTCACGCCCCGGCCTCCCGACGCTCCGGATGGCACCTGGCGCATCGCCCAGGAGGACGTCGAACGAGTCCAGGAGTTTCGCAAGTGCATCGAATGCTACCTCTGCCAGGACGTCTGCCACGTATTGCGTGAGCACCACATGCAGGAACAGTTCATTGGTCCACAATTCC
>AR_comb_assmDRAFT_10083208_pt1 | contig 14158 bp, 5 predicted proteins | sample ArasoioldDNA_FD_10543 | JGI IMG/M metagenome (IMG submission 10543) | reverse complement strand
CCGCGGGGCTCTCTCCCCTGAGCACTTCCGATAGCATCCTAATACGTTATCGGAAATTGGGCTATGTTGAGGATACGTGTGCATGGTAAGCACAACATGAACACATTTGCACTAAACCGCTCACTGCGTTCGGGTAAAACCTCTTCCTCGCAGACCCTCTCCACCTCATACAGCTCGTCTGGCCCTCCCTGAGCTCTCTGGCCCACAATGACTCCTGCGTCAGCGGCGTGGCTGTCACGCGACGCCGCCTTGATCCTCCTCATACACGCAAGGAGTCGTCTCATGAAGATCATCCGCCCGATGACCCCCTTACGGCAACGCATGCTCGAAGACATGTAAATTCGCAACGACTCACCCCACACCATCGACGGGTATCTGCGCTACGTTGCCAATTTGCCAAGCATTTCCACACCTCCCCCGATCGTCTCGACGCCGAGCATATCCGCACCTACCAACTCCATCTCCTCCACCAGCAGGCCTCGAAGAGCATCTTTATCCAGACCGTGTGTGCCCTGCGATTTTTCTACGAGACCACCCTGGGCCGTCCCTGGATGGCGGACTATATACCCTATCCCAAAAAGCCGAAGAAGCTCCCCGTCATCCTCTCGCGCGACGAGGTCAAGGCGTTACTGCTGGCCCCACGTCACCTCAAGCATCGCGCCATGCTCGCCACCCTCTATGCCACCGGCGTGCGCGTCTCCGAACTCTGTCAGCTGCAAGGCACCGACATCGACTCCCAACGCATGGTCATCCGCATACGCCAGGACAAAGGCCAGCGCGATCGCTTCGTGATGATCTCCCCCGATCTGCTCCCGCTGCTGCGACGCTACTGGAAGCTCTATCAGCTCAAGTCCTGGCTCTTTCCCGGTCCCCGCATTACTGAACCGAACACCCGCGCGGGTGTTGCGCATATCTGCAGGCAAGCGGGCGACGCCGCGGGCGCGCCTTGATCTCCTGTGCCGCCGCTGCGTGCGCGCTCCAGCACCTGGGCAGAAGCGGGCCCAACGCCGGCAGGAGCTGCTGGAAGCCGACGTGGGGGCCACCGCCTCGCCACACTTCACCACAAGGGGCAAAGGGCCATTGTTTGGCCCAGGATTTCTTGCTATGCTGTCGTGCCACGCAGGGGAAGACCGACACACCACACGGATGCATCACCACTGGTGCCCTACGGCCGTGTACGCGGCATGCGCCGCACATCCTGCCATGGAGGTCCATGATGCCATACGGCGGCAATGCTGGCTGGCCCTCACCCAGGAACCGCCCTTGGAGCCGCAGCTGCCCATCTGCAATGCCCATCATCACTTCTGGGATCTGCGACCTAAGCGCATCCCCTACCAGCGGTATCCATGATCGGCGCCAGGGCCGCACTCTTGCTAGCACATTGGCATTTTGTGTATAGGGGGCTTCTAAGTGAGCAACAAATCTGGTATTGCACAACAGGCCATTAGCCTTCCAAAAGGGGGCGGCGCCGTAAAAGGCATCGGTGAAACGTTCCAACCGAATCTGTTCAGCGGAACAGGGAATTATTCGATCCCCATGGTAATTTCCCCCGGCCGCAATGGCTTTGGGCCAACGTTCTCCCTGCAATACAGCTCCGGAAATGGCAATGGGCCATTCGGTTTGGGCTGGCAACTTTCGATACCGCGGATTACGCGGAAAACGGAAAAGGGACTTCCTCAATATAAAGAGAGCGATGTGTTCGTGATGTCGGGAGCGGAAGATCTAGTACCGTGCCTGCAGAAAGTCGTCGACTCATCCAGCGGCGAGACCAAGTGGGTCCCTGAAGATCCCATCAATCATCCATTCCATACGGTGTACCGTTACCGCCCGCGTACCGAGGGACTTTTTGCCAGGATAGAGCGCTGGGAAAACAACGCCACTCATGAGGTGCACTGGCGTGCGACCACCAAGGACAACGTCACCAGCATTTACGGTAGCACGTCCGCGTCACGCATCGCTGACCCAGTGAACGGGCAACGTGTTTATGAGTGGCTTTTGCAAGAGACTTTCGATGCGACCGGCAATCATATCCTATACGAGTACGCAAGAGACAACCCTCAGCTCTACACCAACGGCGACCCGGATGTAGGTCTGGATGCCATCTTCGAGCAGAATCGCAAGGCTACCCAGCTGTACATTCGTCGGATCTATTATGGAAATTTCCCCGATCCCCTGCTTGATGAACACTGGAACGCCGTCACGTATCCCGATGGAACACAAATCGGACATGCGCGCGGAGGACGCCGCTACGCATTCGAAGTCGTGTTTGATTACGGCGATTGGGATATCCCCACGAAAGATCCCCACCCCAGTGCCATGCCTGAAGGGGAACAGGAACTGTTCGGTCCTGATCCTTCGAGCTCGTTGGCAAATAATCCTGTGCCGATGCGACAAGATTGCTTTTCCAACTTCCGAGCACGATTTGAAATTCGCACGCTCCGGTGCTGCCGCCGCGTCTTGATGTTTCACCACTTTGCCGAACTGGGAAGCCCAACACTCGTCCGGTCTACTGATTTCGAATATCGCAACGATCCAGACACGCTCCTGTCTTTCCTCACCACCGTCACCGTCACCGGATATCAAAAGGACGCCTCGGGCGCCTACAAATCAGCCAGCATGCCACCGGTGACGTTTCAATATTCCGAGTTCAGGCCGCATGAGCAGCGCTATCAATCGGTAGCGGCCGAAGGCGGTGATATGCCACCGCGGGCCCTCAACGATGCGAATGTAGCATTGGTCGACCTATTCGGAGATGGCTTGTCGGATGTGCTCGAGAGCAGTTCCGCCGGGTTTCGCTACTGGAAAAATCTGGGTGGCGGGCTATTGGACCGGCCTCGATCCATGTCCCAGATCCCCGCCGGCATCGCTCTGGGCCAGCCGGGCGTGGGATTTGGCGACATGGGCGGTGATGGCCAAGCGGATCTTCTGGTGCATTCCGGTCCGTTGCCGGGGTTTTTTGAGACTACCTCCGAGGGAACCTGGCAGACGTTTAAGCGCTACGAAGTATTCCCCAGTTTCGATCTGGTTGATCCAAATCTGCGTCTGGTCGATCTCACAGGAGATGGCTTGTCGGATGCGCTAATGACCCAAGGGGATTATTTCCTGTGGTTCGAATGTCTGGGCGAGAAGGGGTTTGCTCCGCCAGAGTACATCGCGCGCCAGCACGATCTCGATCAATTCCCGGATATCTTTTTTGACGATCCCGCGAGACGAGTCCGCCTCGCCGACATGGGCGGTGACGGGCTTAATGACATCGTATTGATTCATAACGGCCGGATCGATTACTGGCCCAACTTAGGCTATGGCCAGTTCGGCAAGCGCATCACGATGGACAACGCGCCCCATCTCGAGGCCGACTTCGATCCCAAACGGCTCTTTCTCGCTGACCTGAACGGTACCGGTTGCGCAGATCTCGTCTATGTGGACTTTGACCGGGTGCATTTTTGGTTCAATCAGTCCGGCAACAGCTGGAGCCATACAGAAACCATTCTGGGGACTCCGACCGTAAGCGACGTTGACTCCATTCAATTTGCCGATGTGTTCGGAACCGGCACTGCGACTCTCCTCTGGAGCTACGATTTTTCGGCTCAGCCTGAAGGGAATTACAAAGCGCTAGATTTTTGCGGCGGCGTCAAACCATACGTTCTCACCGAAATGAGCAACAACATGGGAGCAACGACGAGGGTGAGCTATGCACCTTCCACGCGATACTTCCTTGAGGACCAAGCCAACGGCACCCCATGGGTGACGAAGCTGCCGTTTCCGGTTCAGGTAGTCGACAAAGTGGAGGTAATCGATCACATCAGCAAAACCAAGCTCGTCACCACGTATAAATATCATCACGGATATTTCGACGGGCGGGAGCGGGAATTTCGCGGCTTCGGCCGGGTGGACCAGTTCGACACCGAGACATTCGAGGATTTCACGGGGCCAGGGCTGCATGGAAATGGCAATCTATTCAACAACAACTCGTCGGCCTATCACATGCCTCCGGTAGAAACTCGATCGTGGTTTCACACCGGGATCTATTTCGACGAAGACTCCACAGCCCTTAGCAATGATCCCTTCGATTACCGGGAGTTGACAAATAGGTTTCGAAAGGAATTTTACCAGGGAGACAACGAAGCCTTCACGCTCGACGAACACGAAGTCGAGACGACGGACACTCCTTATGAAGCCTACCGTGCATTACGCGGGGCACTCTTGCGCACGGAAGTTTACGCGCATGATGGGAGCGCCAAAGCCGGGCATCCCTACCAGGTCACTGAACACAGATACGAGGTCACACAACTGCAGCCCAAAGATGTCAATAATCACGCAGTCTATTTCAGCCATCAACTGGAAAGCCTGAGTTCCCATTATGAGCGCAACCCAAACGATCCTCGTATCAGCCATGCGTTGACACTGGAAGTGGACGCGTTCGGCAACGCGCTAAAATCGGTCGCCATTGGCTACGGCCGTCGTCATCCCGATCCTGCTCTCCCCACACAAACGTACCGAGACAAACAGATCCAGACCCTCATCACTTATACCGAGAACAGTTATACGAACTCGATCGATGATCCGATTGTTGACCCAGACAACTATCGGACGCCGTTGCCATGCGAGACACGCACGTACGAATTGACCGGATTCAATCCCGCAGACAACGCGAGGCGGTTCAGCTTCGACGAATGGGTAGAGGATAATTTCGCGCGGATCAAAGAGGCTGTCGAAATCAACTACGAAGACATCGCTGACCTAACGCAGGAACAAAAGCGACCGATCGAACATGTCCGGATTTACTACCGCAAAAATGATCTGACGGATCTTCTTCCCCTGGCCGCTCTCGAATCACTGACGCTTCCGGGCGAGAGCTACAAGCTTGCCTTTACTCCAAGGCTGCTCACGCAGGCCTATGGCAACCGTATCGAAGATTCGATGTTGGCTACTGATGGCGGCTATGTCCATAGCGAGGGGGACGCCAACTGGTGGATTCCCTCTGGGCGAGTCTTCTACTCGCCGAATGAAGCCGATACGCCAACTCAAGAGCTCGCGTTTGCGCAGCGACATTTCTTTTCTCCGCATCGTTCCCGAAACCCATTCGAAAACACAGCCTTCATGCGTTACGACTCGTACGACTTGCTTCTCAAACAGACGACCGATCCGCTCGGGAATCGGATGACTGCCGAACATGATTACCGCCTCCTCCAGCCTTTTCGGGTGACTGACCCCAATGGTAACCGTGCCGAGGTGGCATTCGACACTCTGGGATTGATGGCCGGAACCGCCGTCATGGGAAAGGCGATGGAGACGAAAGGCGACTCTTTATTTGATTTCGTGGCGGATCTGACTCCGCAACAACGTCAAGAATTCCTGGCTGATCCCTTAGGCAACGCCGCCCTCCTTCTGGGTCAGGCTACCACACGGATTGTGTACGATCTGGATCGGTATCGCACGACACAGCAGCCGGTCTTCGCGGCCACCCTCGCCCGCGAAACACACGTCAGCGATCCGCTCCCACCTGGCGGACTCAAGGTCCAAGTGAGCCTGAGTTATTCCGGCGGCTTCGGCCGTGAGGTCCAGAAAAAGCTCCAGGCTGAGCCCGGTCCCGTTATCGAGGACGGGCCCCCAGTCAGTCCGCGCTGGGTGGCAAGCGGCTGGACGATTTTTAACAATAAAGGCAAACCCGTCAAGCAGTACGAGCCGTTCTTTGACAACACGCACGAGTTCCGTTTCAGCAACCAGGTAGGAGTGAGCTCGACGCTATTTTACGACCCCGTCGAACGTGTCATTGCCACCCTGCACCCCAATCATACCTGGGAAAAAGTCGTGTTCGACCCCTGGCGACAGGAGAGTTGGGATGTCAACGACACGGTGCTTATCGCTGACCCCAAGACGGACCCCGATGTTGGCGAATTATTCCAAAGACTTGATGAAGAAGATTACGCTCCGACCTGGCACGCTCAGCGTCAGGGCGACGTACTAGGTCCAGAAGAGGAAGCCGCCGCCGCGAAGACAGCGGTTCATGCCTCGACGCCTTTTATCATCCATGCCGATGCGCTTGGGCGGACTTTCCTCACCATTGCGCACAACCGGTTCCAGCGAGACGGCGACCTCGTCGAGGAAAAGTATTCCACACGCATGAGCCTTGACATCGACGGCAATCAACGCGAAGTCATTGACGCCCGAGACCGCATCGTGATGCGCTACGACTATGACCTGCTCGGCACGCGGATTCATCAGGCGAGCATGGAAGCGGGCGAGCGCTGGGTGTTAAATGACGTGGCCGGTAAACCGATTTATACCTGGGACAGTCGAGATCACCAGTTCCGCATCACGTATGATGAACTTCGGCGGCCCCTCACTTCCCTTTTGCGCGAAGGCACATCAGCGCCGCGTCTTATCGCGCGCACGGTCTATGGCGAAAGCCAGCCGAACCCGGAAGTGAATAATCTGCGCGGCAAAGTCGTTCAGCTCTTTGACCAAGCCGGAGTGGTGACGAGCGATGAGTACGACTTCAAGGGCAATCTGTTGACGAGCCGGCGGCGATTGGCCCTTGAGTACAAAAGCACCCTTGATTGGTCTGCTGACCCTGAATTGGAGCCCGAAAGCGCGAGCTTTATCGGCAGAACCACTTACGACGCGCTTAACCGCCCAATCACCGTGACCAATCTTGACCAGAGCGTCTATCGCCCGACGTTCAACGAAGCGAACCTGCTCGAAAAAGTTGAAGTGAACCTGCGCGGCGAGCAGCAGGTGACGACCTTCGTCAACAACATTGATTACGACGCCAAAGGCCAGCGCGTGCTCATAGAATACGGGAACGGTGTCAAGACCAGATACAACTACGACCCGTTCACCTTCAGGCTCACACGTCTGCAGACCCTGCGCGGCGATGAGCGGCTGCAAGATCTTTTCTACATCTACGACCCTGCCGGTAACATTACGCACATCCGTGACGAAGTCCAACAGACCATATACTTCGACAACCAGGTGGTGACGCCTAGTAATGAGTATACCTACGACGCCATCTATCGCTTGACCGCCGCTTCGGGACGGGAGCACATTGGCCAGGTTTCTCAACCCCAGACCACATTCGACGACCGGTTTCGTGTGCATCTGCCTCACCCCGGCGACGGCCAGGCCATGCGCGGCTACACGGAAGAGTACCGTTACGATGAGGTCGGCAATTTTGACAAGCTGATTCATCAGGCGCAGGACGGCGGCTGGATGCGCAGCTATGCTTATAACGAGCCAAGTCTCATCGAGCCGAACAAGACTAGCAATCGCCTGAGCCGTACGACCGTCGGCAATAATAACCCTACCACCGAGTCCTATACCTACGATGCCCACGGCAACATGACTTCCATGTCCCATCTGCCAGTCATGGACTGGAACTTTGCCAACCACTTGCAGCACGTTGATATGGGGGGCGGAGGAGAAGCGTTCTACGTTTACGATGCCGCCAAGCAAAGGGTACGAAAGGTTGTCGAGAAAAACGGCGGGAGCTTGACTGAAGAGCGCATCTATCTAGGCAGTTTTGAAATCTTCCGTCGCCGCACTAGCTCCGGGACAGTCACGCTTGAGCGCGAAACCCTGCATGTGATGGACGGCCAAAAAAGAGTTGCGCTCGTGGAGACACGTACCGATGGCTTACTGGCGCAACTCATCCGTTACCAATTCAGCAACCATCTTGGCTCAGCCAGTCTTGAACTGGACGAACAGGCAAAGATCATTTCCTACGAGGAGTATTATCCGTATGGCAGCACATCATATCAAGCGATGGACGGGCAGACCGAGACACCGAAGCGATATCGTTACACAGGCATGGAGCGGGATGATGAGACGGGGTTGAATTACCACACGGCGAGGTATTATGCACCGTGGTTGGCGAGATGGGTGAGTTGTGATCCGATTGGAATCGGAGGTGGAATCAATCTATTTGCATATGCTGGCAATTCGCCCACGCGACTCATTGATCCAAATGGCGGGGATACGCAACTGGCTCCTAATTTCGAACAGGGATGGAAGTATAAATCCATGCCCGATAAATACTTTTTTCCATATGATGGCCCTATTGCATATGTGCAAGCTGGTGACAAGAGCCTCCACCAAGCTCCTGCTAACATCATAGTATATAGTGGAGTCCCCGTCTTCCTTCATCAAGATACAGGTCTCTTCGAGGTTCCTGAAAATTTATTGAGTAACAATCCGGGTGAAATGTCATCAGCAGGCGTCAGATGGAATGCTCAAGGTCCAAGACAATTCTACAAAAATCCCGTCGCCGTCCAGCGCGCGCTGCGTGGTTATTTAGAGAATGGCAGACTTAATTACATAAAGGATGCTGAACTTTGGGAAGCCGGACACGGTTGCGCAGCATGCCACGTCGAGCACAACACGAATGGCCCACCCACGGATGATCAATTTGATCTGAACCGATACATACAAGTGTCCCTACTCATGAAAGTCACAACCGATGCGGTCAAGATCATAGCTCCTTACGACCCTACAGATCCCACGACTCTTTTGAGAATGACGACCCCCAAGCCGCCGGTACCATCACCGTCTCCCTCAACTGGTGGGACACGTGCAGCCCCAACGAGCAGTGGGGGTCAGGTGAAACCTGGCGGCACAGGCCAAGCTTTTGCTGGCCACGGAATAGAAACCTCTCTTGCCGGGACAACGGTTTCACCGAAAGGAACGACAGTAGTTATGCCTCCCCCTGGAATGCGCTTACCGGACCACCTGGGTGAAGCGATTGAGGCTGGCCGATGGTGGGAAGTTGCAGCAGACCCACATTGGAACTCGTTAGTGCAGTCGGGCGAATTTAGGATTTTCACCCCAGAGTCACAAATGCCGAATGTGATTTTAAGGCCCGGGGCTGATTTAACAGTTTACGAGAAATCTATACGCGTGACGACTGATACGCCAATTAGTGAGCTGTTACAGGAGAATATGGGCTGGACGTATTGGGCCGCTTGCACGATCCATCCAGGACAGTAACTGGCTCTTCGGCCAATGCAAAATGGAATGGCCGGAAATTAAAAGCCCCGCAAGCTCGTGGAGAGGCGGTACCTCACTCGATGCAAGAGGGGCTGGTTAGGAAGCTTTGTCGGGCATACAGGATTCACCTGTTAGGACGTATGCCGATAGCTTGAGGCCCACTATAGTCTCTCAACCTGTTGGGTGCAAGTAAATTTTTGAACGGAGGCTCACGAATGCCGGCTTACCCCCCTCAACAACGCGATCCTCGCACACCCACACCTCAACAAACCTCTGCTGCACCCGTCGCCGGGACATCGCCGCCGTATGAACCCGCGGCATTCATCAAACACGTCCTAGCACTCACGAACCGTCGTTTTGAAGTCCGCGCACTGGTGGCCAGCGAGCTGGCCCGATTACAGCCGGCCCAACTGGGCAAGACCAAAACGGCACCGTCTCCGACGCTGAAGCGCCAGGCTAATCTGCGGGCGCTCAAGACCTGGCACAGTATCGCGTCAGCACGGCTCGCAGATTTGCGTGCGGGCCGCGCCGGCAGCGACCCGGCGGCGCACCCTATCCCCGAGCCGCTGCAACGTGAAGCCGCGAAGCTCATGCGCCGCCTCGTCGTGGGCTTGAGTGAGAACGCATCGCGCATTTCCACCTTGGAGGGCGCCGAGCGCCGCTGGCACGTCGCGGCGAAAGCGGCCCGCGAGGGTATCGCCCTCAGGCGTGACACAGCGCGCGAGGTCGCGGGTGAGCCGCTCAGGCCGGATGCGCGCCTCCATCTCAAATTAGCACACGCGACCTTTATGCTCGAAGGCAACAGCCCCCGCCTGCGCAAAGAACTGAAGGAAGCCGTTGAACTAAGTCCCAAATCGAAGGGGCTCCCCTACTGGCTGGCGCGCTATGAAGTGATGGTCGGCAATTACGCTGCGGCCCACCAGGCGGTGGCTTCTGCTCGCGACTACCCTCCGGCCCGCCACCTCGTCATCCCGCTGTTGGAGCCGGAATCGACAGCGGCGCCGTGGCTCACATGGCCCTGTAATTTCTATACCTATCGTTACACGCTAGTGGAGACACCAGCGCTTTTAGGGATGCAACAGGTGCTGGCGGCGCTTGCCAACAATCCCGAGTTGGAAACAACATGGCAAAGTTTTGGCATTCCCTTGAGCGCCATTAATGAGTTGAAGGACAGAGCCATTAACGGTGGCCAAGCCATCGCTGGTCTGCTGCTCTGGAATCAGGCAAATCTGGATATGGGGAGGAGCAAATATGCCAGCGCCGCGCGCAACTACGAAGAATGTCAGCGCGCGATCGTCGCCTACTTCGCGGCCCGCTACCCGAACCTGAAGCTCTCGCTGCCGTCGCCGCCCGACGATTCCAGCTCCGACCCGACGCCGGCGCTCCAACTTGAAAACACGCTACAAACACTGGCGAGCGCATTGATCAACTATAACGCCCCTACGCGGCAGATCTGGACGTTCTTCCGCGAGCGCTACATGACGTTGTCCCTTGAGGAATTGCAAAAGCATGATTGGCGACGCCCCAATGTCGTGCCTCTGGCGTACGAATTCGCGAATCCGCTGCCCGATTATGGAGCTTCCACGGATTTCGCCACCGCTCTGGCACGCCTACTCATACAGATGAGCATTCTCAAAAGCCTGCAAACTTCGGGAGACAAAGTCGAGGAAAAGATCGACGCCCCGCTGCTCGCCATCGCGCTGGTCTTCTGCTCGCTGGCGATTGCGGAGGCAAACCGTCTGCGCCGACATTTCGACCAAGGGCTCACTCAGTGCAGCCAGCTTCTCCGTCGCCACAGCCAATTCCAGATTCTGTCGGAAGTCATTGAAAAACCGTTCGTGAAGATTTTGAAGGCGCAGATACTTCTGGATAAGGCCGATGCACAGTATAAATCACGCTCACTCGCCGCCAGCCCGGCCAAGAACCCGGACGGCTCCTTGAAGTATCAGGGGCTCGAGGCGGCCGAGACATATCAGGGCGTCCTCGTCAATTTTGAAGATCAGGGACAGTACGTGCATCGAGTCAATGACGGCGTCGCCGCGATGACATCTGAGCTTGACGGGCTGTTGGAGCACACCTTTCACCCGGTCGCCGCCAAAGAAGCGGTTGAGACGGGCGGTCCCCCTCCGCTGACACCTGATGATCGACGGGCTTTGACCCTACTCGGAAAGAAGATCACGATCGAGACAATCGCGCCTCGTCAGGGTGACTATCCGGAACCTGATCGTCGCATTCGTCCGCATGAATCCCTGTTGAGATTCGTCGCGCCCGGGGATGGTGACACATCTCCGGCGCTGCTTGAGACCAACCCGGTCATTTATGCCTTGATCGTACAGGCCAGAGCGCGCCTGCTGCAAATGGAAGCGGAACTCAACTATCTGGGTTACAGCGATGCGTATGTCCCGCCGTGGCGGTTTCAGTTTCTCCTTGACCGCGCGCGCTACTTTGCCGAGCACGCGAAGAACGCGCAGCGCGAGTATCTCAACTTCCTGAGCAACGCGGAGCGCGAGGAGTTTCAGGAGCTGACCGCGGCGCAAAATGTGGAAATGGAAAAGAGCAATATCCACATTGAGACGGCGCGGGTGGATCAGGTTAGGCTGGAAGTGGAGAGTGCCAAGGCGAGCGGCGAACTGGCACAATTGTCGGCAACGAATGCGAACACACGGCTGGAGAATTACGAGCATTTCGATGCCCGCGCTGATGATCTAAGCGATCAGATATTGGGCGGTGGAATTATGAGCGGTCTTGGGTCGGCTGCTTCATCAGCCATCGGTGGGGCGGCGACCGGTGCGGCGATAGGGGCTGTTGGGGGTCCCATCGGAATGGTGGGAGGCGCCATTATCGGGGGCGCACTCGGCCTGTTATCCGGTGGAGGTCAGGTGATCTCTGAGCGCGCACAACTCGCCACAGCCGATGAGCAACGCGAGTTGGAAAAAAAGAATCTAGCCCTGGCCGTTGGTGAAGCCGCCCAGGCGGCGGTCGTCGCTCAACGTCAACTTGCGGTGGCCCGGGCGGGACTCATGGTTGCGGGGATGCAACGCGCCGCGGCCGTGCTACGTCACGAGTACGCCCTGCAAAATCTCACCTTTCTCCGTAATCGGACCTTGAATGACGAAATGTGGTACCGGCTTTCGGCGACGGTTCGCGACGTTGCTGACGTTTACCTGCGTTATGGCATTGAGATGGCTTTCCTCGCCGAGCAGGCATACGAGTTCGAGGCGGATAAGCGCATTGATGTAATCCGCTTTGACTATGACGTGAGCGATCTGGGCGACCTGCTAGCAGGCGATTTTCTCCTGCGTGACCTGGATACTTTGGAACAGGATCTGATCGTCGGACAGAAGATCCGGCAGCAGCAGGTCCGTTATGTCCTCTCACTCGCCCGCGAATTTCCCGAGGCCCTCCAGGAACTGCGGGACAACGGCGCGATGACTTTCAGCCTGCGGCTCGAACAGCTCGAACGACGGTTTCCGGGCCTGTTCAATCTCCGCCTCAGTGCGGTGGATGTCCTGCCCCTGGCCCTGATGGACTCAACACGCTTCAGTCTTGAGATCACTCACCTCGGCATCGGACAGGTCCGTTTGCATGCCGAGCCGACCACCTCATCGGACGAGGTCACCGGCGCCGATTGGCTCGGCGGTGTGGAGAGCGACTGGTCGATCAGGCTCCGGACCACTCTGCCCGAAACGGCGGTCTTCTCAGGGCTCACGCGCCAGGACATCGCCGGCTCTTTCTTTGCGGCCAATCAGCAGGGGACGTTTGAAGGTTTGGCCGGGGCGAGCGCCTGGCGAGTCGATCTGTCGATGAAGGAAAATCGGATCGTGCCGGACTCACTGGCCGACCTGCTCATGACCTTCACCCTGTCCGGATACTATGATGCGAACCTGCGTGATGCGGTCGACCATGCTCCGCGCACAGTCCTGGCCACGACGACATGGTTCTCAGGTCATCAGCAATTCCCCGACGCTTTTTATCAATTCAGTCGCACCGGCAGAATGGACTGGCAGGTGACTCCGGATTTTCTGGCCCTCAGAGGACGGGTCGGCGCGCTGCGGAATGTGGCAGTCCTGTGTACTGTTGGGCAAAAACGCCCGGAGCTGGGGCGCCTGATCTGCTCTTACCCGGTTGAATTTGAAGTCGATGCGGCCGGTAGCCTGCAGCTCCTGCAAGAGCTTCCTCGTCTCTCGTTTTCGACAAACGGGCTTGCGCTGAGCGCTACTCTCAGTACGCCACCTGGCGCGACCGTGACCTTCGATTTTGGCGACGGGACGGGTCTCGCAGACAGTACGGCCCTGCCGCACACTTATGTACGGCCCGGCCGCTACGAAGTGCTCGTGCGCATTGCGGCCGATGGGCGCTTAACGGAATACCGGGCGGTGGTGGTCGTCTCACGGCAACACACTGTGTTGCCGCCCTGCATCGCCATGCCGATATTACAAACGACAGTGGTGGGCAGTAAGATCAAACTGGAGCCCGCGCTGCAACCCACGCCAGGTGAAACGCTCTCCGTTATTTGGCGGATCGATAACGAGCGGCCCGACGCGGGTAGCGCCCCGGTCACGTTTACTCTCGATCCGGGGCGCTATATGCTGCGGTTCTCTGCCATTCGCCCGTTGACCGCCCGCTTCTATAGCCAGCAGCGTTTTGATCCGACCTTGACGCTCACCGTCGCGAGTCTGCGCCTGGCGACCAACCGTACCTTTGATCCGGACACGGGAGCTGAGACCACAACAAACCCGAACGCTTTCAGTCAACAGGTCTTTGGAGCGCACACACTCTCTCCGGCTGACCGCTGGACGCTCGAACTGCCAATGGATGACAATGCCAGTCTCGTTAGTGTCTCATCAACCGACGTGAAACAGTACGGCCTGAGTGAACTCGCTGATGCCGTGTTGGCGCTGGAGTACGAGGTTCGCGACTAATAGCTAATGGTGTTAGTCTCTGACAAACCAAGTAATGACATTGGTATTTTACAAACCAAACTCAGCGATCGAGAGCGGCACGAAACCCGACGCATTGGGTTGGACGCCATGGACGGGGTCTGTTCGGGATGAGGCATTATGTCGTATCAGACATAAATCTCTTTGGACTAAACGCTTGCAGCGGGGATAGTTGGCGGGTCGTGTACAGCAACTCTGCGGGTAATTCCATCGCCCTCAAAACCGAGTAAAAT
>AR_comb_assmDRAFT_10192459_pt1 | contig 14160 bp, 20 predicted proteins | sample ArasoioldDNA_FD_10543 | JGI IMG/M metagenome (IMG submission 10543) | reverse complement strand
GGATCGTCAGGTAAGTCGGGTTTCGTAGGGACATCGGGATTTTCAGGTACTACCGGAGTCAGTGGTATCAGTGGCTTTGCCGGAACGAGCGGCTTTGCTGGAACCTCTGGGACGAGTGGTGCGGTAGGCGCTTCGGGAACCTCTGGAGTTTCTGGTCAAAGCGGATTTAGTGGCTTCTCTGGAGCCAGACCGTAACAAGGAGATTAGCGATGTTGAATTCACCATACACGCGGGAAATTGCAGCGGGAGACGCAGCTTATACAGTTCTCCCTGCTGATGATGTGATTACATTCCTAATCACCACTGGACGTAACGCCACGCTTCCGGCTGCGGGATTGTGTAATTTGATGAATCAGCGGAGTGAGAAAGAAATCCGTTCCGATGCGTCATCCGTAGGAAACGTCACCATTGTCGTTCCTTCTGGTAACAACCTTGTTGGAGTTGGAGTTGTCGAGCCGGGACAGGTTGTGACCGTCACCAGCAATGGAACTGCTACATGGTCAGGTACGGGCGGTGGCGGGGTTGCTGGAACTTCCGGCTTCACCGGGGCGTCGGGTAAATCGGGCTTTACAGGTGTTTCAGGATTCACGGGAGTCTCTGGATTCACAGGTGTTTCGGGAGCCATAGGAACCAGCGGGTTCACCGGAGCTAGTGGAGCCAGCGGTGCTAGCGGGACTTCAGGAGTCTCTGGCGCTGTGGGTATCTCTGGATTCTCTGGGGCATCAGGCAAGTCTGGATTCTCAGGCGTCTCTGGCGCGTAATTCAAAGGCGGGGTGATATAGGCTGCCCCGCTAATCAAGGAGAACTGTCATGTCATTACTCGGAAGTCCGTTTCAAGTAATTGTTTCCACGGCTGATAATCTGACTGTCACCGCAGGAACAGACGTTGTGAAAGTTACCGCGGGCAGCAAGACGATCACTCTGCCATTAGCTCGCACTTGTACGTTGGAACAGGGGAATAACATCATCCGCGTGGTAGGAGCGGGCGCAGCAACTACAGTGGCGGTGACGAGTCCTGACACTTTCGGAAATGACGATACAACCATTGCTATTACCGATGGTGCTATTGGTTACTGCGAGAGCGATGGCCTCAATACATGGTATCTGACCGGAAGGACTTCTTAGGGAGAGCGGCGCGCAACACACGTTTCTCCTTTTGCTGCGCGATCCGTGTCTCAGTATGCGGGTCGCGCAGTTTTATAAACAATGGCTAAAATCACCATACAGCCGTTAATCACCACTCCATCATGGCACGTCGAAGATGGCGACGATCCCACCCTGCAAATTGCTTCCCTCAGTCCGTTCTATGCTTCTACAGGTGAATTAGTCCTACCTATTTTTGGTAATGGCGCAGGAGCGTTTTATGTCGAAGTCCCCTTAACTCTCACCAACAGTGGCACGGTGTTGAATATCCCGTCCATTGTGATTGATTCAACGTCGGATTCTTCACTTCCCGTAGCCTTATACGCCGCGACAATCTGGGCACAAGGACGGAGTGTAGCGACGTTGCTTCAGAACTTCGGAGTCCCTGCAACTCCATCTACTACGACTTGGGAACTGCTGACATTATTTACGCAGTTTCCCATGCAGTTGTTTGCTACTTCACCTACTGACGTACAAGTAAGGGCGTGGATCGATCAGGCAATAGGGAATCTACGGACAGCCTCGGTCACGCAAATTGGCATGACGGCCATCAGCGTAGATGCTGCCGATCCGGGCTTCCCCATTGCTGTGGGCAAAAACGACCTGGCATCTATAACGAATGCGGGGATTGTTACAACTACCACTAATGATTCTCAGGTTGTTTCAAATGACGATGCGCGAGTTGCGCCGCCCGTTTACTACGCAAGTAAGTTCGCTAATTTCAACGCGGCAATCACGGCGATTGGGAGCACTACGGCTGTTTTAGTTGTCACGGAGCAAATGACCGCCACCACGGTTAGTGTCCCTAGTACGTTGACCTTAGAGTTTCAAGGAGGGAGTCTAAGCGTCACCACAGGAAACACGATCACGATTGCGGGATTCATTCGCGCCCCTCTGAATCAGAAAATCTTTTATAACTCAGCCGCCGGTCAAGGTACGATTAGCCTTTCGGGAAACAGAGCAGGTCAGCCTTATTCGGTTTGTTGGTGGGGCGCAGTCGGGGACAACTCGACCAATTCCAAGTCAGCCATTCAAGCGACTATCGCGGCGGTGTTTAGCGCCGGGGGAGGGATAGTCTATTTCCCGGTGGGAATCTACATCGTAGATGGCACTTTAGATGGAACGTACAACTCACTCCTAACCATTCCCAATAATGCTTATGGGAACCCGCTTATCACTATGCACTTCTTAGGGCAAGTAGTCGCCCGCACAGGCAGTGCGCTTCCCTCTACCGGAGTCATCATCAAAGCCGGATCGTCAACTGGCTCAGGAACCGCTCCCGCTATCATTGCGGCTCACGCCTTAGGCGATACCTTCAACGATCCCACGACCTTTAATGCTGTAGTGCCTGTGGTGGAGAACATCTGCTGGCGCACAGCAGACAACCCAACTCTGGGAGGAGTTCAGTTTCACAACGCTATTGATGCGACCCTGAAAAACGTAATGGTTGATACGGGAATAGCATTTCCTTCTGCTAGCCAACCAACCCACAGCGAGGCGGTAGGCGTTTACATGCCGTCTGTTTCCAACTTCAGTGAAAGCTTATTAGAGAATGTTTCTATTTATGGGTACTACTATGGAGCATCGATCTCCGAGCATACGCGTACTAATGGCCGAGTTTCAATTTCCAAATGTGGTACAGCTTTATTTGGGCAGCGGGGCTTTAGACCTCTATCTGGCGACTTCATCATTGAACTATGCCCCAAAATTTTAGAAGTCACGCAGCCTACAGTAATTGATCTCAATCTGTACATTGAGCGATATGTGAACGGAACAAGCGGGCCGTCTGCGTGGTATGCGTATTCATCACCCGAAATAAGCGAACTTAGTAATGGGCTAATAAGGGGACGCTTACAGTATGTTCTGGTGATCGCCGCATCGGGAAGCACGGCGGACGTTCTTACTTCAAATACAACCTTACTCACGATAGTAAACCAGTATTTTGAAGGTTCAGTATTTGAACACCCAGTCAGCGGAAACCATATTGTCCGAAACGGCTCTCCTCAAATTGTGGACGGCGATCTTCACTTCACTGTAAACGCTTATTATGACGGAACAAACTGGAATCGCACAGACACGACTAAAGCTTCATGGGATGTGTATTTATCTATCCAAGGCACGCCAACCATCGGCTACCGCTATACCGATTCAGGAGCAAATCCGATTACCTGGGCGACAGTCGGATCGTTAACGCATTTAGGGGTGCTGACTTCCGCAAGTGCAAATATCATCAGCAACTCCCCGACAACTTTTGTGGACGAGGACACTAGTCCTAGCGTGGCGAATGCGTCGCTGTTTAATGCTTCAAACACTGCTCCTACGAATATCACAAACTTTAACGGCGGAGTAGACGGACAGACAATCATCGTAAGATTTACTACGGCAGACTCAACCATCGTGCAAGGAGCAACGATCAATAATCAAACTGGAGCAAACGTGACTCCAGTGATAAATACAATCAAGAGCTACACCCGCTTCGGCGGCGTGTGGTACGAACAGTGAGGAGCAAATTATGGCTAGTTCTAGGAAGTGGTTTTCGGAAAATGTAGCGATCCCCGCAGCCACGGCAGTATCAATGGAAACACTGATGCGGACTGCTGGCTGGGGCTATGAGGTTGGCGCAAACAACGCTATCACCACCATTCCGTCTCTTGATTCGTTTGAGGGCAATGGGGCAAGCATTCTCCCCGCAGGCGATGTATATGTAGGCCACGATGAATACGTGCGGGATGCTGCCAGTGCTGGGCCTCCGCGAGTTTACCAAGGCGCTCTTGCGGCGGCGACGCTCAAGTTTGGGCTAGATGATTTCTGTCGAGGGATTGTCGATCCGTCGCGGGTCTGGTTTTACAGCGTCAGCGGAACTACTGGCGACCTCGTTTTTGACGGCTTCTAAAGGAGAAAGTTATGGCAGGACAACAAAGCGGGCCGGGAGAGAACCCCGGAGGCGGCGGAGGTGGAACATCTGGGTATTCTGGCGCGAGTGGAGCGGCTGGGGCTAGTGGTACATCGGGATTCAGCGGCACGTCTGGGTTTTCTGGTAAATCGGGCTTTTCAGGAGCTACAGGTGGAGGCGGAATAACAAATAGCGCAGGGGCAAATGTCGTCACCAAAAGTGATGGAACTAATTTAGTTGCTAGTTCTATTACTGATGATGGTGCGGGGACGGTTTCCACTACAAGCAATGTCACAGCAAACTCATTCTCCTCGTCTAGTGGGGCGTTTCTAACTACCACGAATAGCGCAAGTGATTATGGAGTGGGTGGCGGCACTCGTATGACCGTTAACAACGGAGCGGGCACACTCACATTTACAGCCACGAATGGCGCGACATTTACGGCATCGGTTTCTTCCCCAGCCTTTACTACCACTGCAACATCGTCAACAGGCACGGCGGTAATCATTGATGGTAGTAATGTGCTTCGCCCGTTAACTTCATCTTTGCGATTCAAAGAGAACGTGCGAGAGTGGCATCCGAATACTCAAGCAATAAACGCTTTTCTGAGTCTCAAGCCTATCCGCTGGGATTACAAAGAAAACGGCGCGAGGGATGTTGTTGGTTTTAGCGCGGAAAGTCTCGCTACCGTCGATCCTGAGTTAGTTAATTATGACAACGAGGGCAAGCCTTATTCCAATCGCGAGGCTGCGATGGTTTCCTATTTGTTTGAGATAGTGAAGAAACAAGAAAAAGCAATAACAGAGCAAGGTGCTATAATTAAGCGGTTACAAGCACAGATGAAAAGAAGGCGCTGAGTTAGAACTAAAATGATCATTTCAGATGCGGAGCGTAAGCGACGCAGCGATAGACAAAAAGGCCGGAAACATCCTGGGGCCGTCAAGCGTAAAATGAGCGAGAGCCGCAAGCGCTACTTACGTTCACACCCTGAAGTAATTGAGCATATTAGGGCAACGAGCAAAGGCAGAAAGCATAGCCCCGAAACAATTAAGAAAATGCAAGGGCGCGTGTTTTCAGCAGAGCATCGGGCAAATCTGAGCCGGGCGGCTAAAGGGAACACAAATTCACCGCGAGGCGAAAAGAACGTGCGGTGGCGCGGTGGGATCACCCCTGAATGTATAACAATCAGAACGTCGCGGGAATACCGATTATGGCGCGAAGCGGTATTTGAGCGCGACGATTACAGATGTATATGGTGCGGGGCGAGAAGTAAAAAGGGACAGCCGGTGACTTTGAACGCTGATCATATCAAGCCCTTCTCCTTATTCCCAGAACTTCGGTTTGCTATAGATAATGGCAGAACGCTATGCGTGCCGTGCCATAGAACTACTGATACCTATGGTTCTTATTCATGGACGGGCAAAAGAAGCAACAAACCGAGATCGCGGAATTGAAAGCGAGAATGAATCGTCCCAAACGCAAGTCGGTAAAAAGGAGCAACTAGCCATGAAAAAACTACTCGCACTTTCAGTTGTAATGATTGTTTTGGCTGTCGGAGTAATCGGGCTGCCTGCCAAAGCAGATGATGATGTAGTTCCGGTGGACGGCGGTTGTCAAAGCGGCACAACTGTCTCGGAAAACTGCGTATCGGAATATCACTGCGTGGTGATTGATGGGCATGTTTATGAACAAATTACGGTATGTTGTCATGGTAACTGTTTTGTTTATTTAGAAGCCTTGTAAAAACTCCGCCGATGGATGGTATAATTAAGTCGAATCGCCCTGAGTTGTCGGCTCAGAGCGATCCTAACCAAATCCACTTTCTGAACGGAGAAAGCAGCATGGCTAGATCGGAATATAACACACCGCCAGTCGGAAAACGGTTTGGCCGATGGACGGTATTGGGGTATGCCGACGCAGCATACCTTGGGCATCTTAAATTCCCTCATTGGGAACATCGTTGGCTTTGCGCATGTGACTGCGGAACTAAGAAAGCAGTGACATCAGCTAATCTCGTCCACGGCATATCGACCTCTTGTGGATGTCGCCGACGCGAAGCAACTACCACCCACGGACATAACAAACCGGGAAAGCGTTCTCGCGAATATGTGACATGGGCGGCGATGATCCAGCGATGTAGCAACACAAATCACAAGGAATACCCTAACTATGGCGGGCGCGGAATTACGATCTGCGAGCGGTGGCGTAGTTCGTTTGAAAACTTCTTAGCCGACATGGGCACAAAGCCCAGTCCGAAACATTCAATTGATCGTATTGACAACAACGGAAATTACGAACCGTCCAACTGTCGTTGGGTGACGCAGAAAGAACAAATGCACAATCTTCGGAAGAATGTGTTTATTACATTCGATGGCGAAACTCTAGTAGTTGCAGAATGGGCACGACGAGTAGGGCGACATCGTTCAACTATTGGACGCAAGCTGGCGGCAGGGTTGCCACTAGAGGAGGTTCTGGCATGACAACGTCAACACAGAAAATCATTCGCGACTTAGTACTGGTAATTATGCTAATCCAACTCGTGTTGGGTTGGATTGCCGCCGCCCGCGCCCAAACCCTTCCCCGCTGGCGTACAGGCGCGCACATTCAAGTGGAGGCGCGCGGGTTTAGCGACAAGGAACGCGAGCGCATCAACGGAGCGATTGAAGCGTGGCGTCCTTTCCTTCCTGATAATCTTATCATCGAAATAGGCGCGCCTGCGAACGTAACCATTATCCGTGCGGCTGTGAAAGATGATCACGAATTGGAAACTTGTGAGATTTTTGCGTTCGATTCTCTGATCGATAACGTAACGATTCGCATCGATCCTCGCGCCGGTTCAGGCGACAAATTCCAACGAGTAGTTGAACACGCCATCGGCCATGCGCTCGGATTGAACCATCGGCCAAAGTCTGTGATGGCCGAACGTGATACTGGATCTCTACGCATCGCGTTCTGGAAGATTGAAGGCAAGACTTATCATCCCGACGTGAGCGATGGCGCGGAATTACGCAAGTTGCACACTGTCGAACCACCCGCCATAGCGGACGCATCGGAACCGCGAGCGACAGCGAGCGGGTTAGCGTCCGCCGAAGTGGTCACAACCGATCCGGTTCAACGTTATGCATTCCATCGCCGAATCACGCAGGGAACCAAGTGGCGCGAGTCGGACTTCGTTTGGGCTGACAATGGTAAGTTGATCGAAATCAACGTGAAGGGTGACAACATCGAAGTGCCGCAATTCCCGATAGGCACGAACGTCAGCGCTGACTGGTGGGCGCGGTTAAGTCACACATGGATCGTTGCTTGGAGGCCGGGTGCGGAGGTGGTAGAAAAGGGCGGCGGCGATGATAACTTAGAGTTCCCTGTTGAGGCACGGAGCGCAGACGGAAAGACGCACGTGGAGATGTCTAACTACCGGCTGCATCGCGTATCATCAACGGTGACTCCGGTAGATAACAACTTCCAGTTCTGAATCACGATATTTTCTGCGTCTGGGATCTTCTTCTCTTCGGCAATCTTCATCGTTGCCAACGCAATCCCTCTTTCAGAATCAATCGGCTCAGATAAGTGAATGACGGTCCGCTTTGGAAACAAAGTGGCGTAGAAGAAAATGATGTAATAGCTATGCTCCATTGTTCATCGCTACCAATCTCGATTCATATTCTGCAACCAAGTTCACTAATTCCAATCGAGTAAACTTTCTGCCCTTTTGCCAGCGAGCATAGAGTTCGTCAAACTTCTCTTGCCCGAACTTCTGAATGAACCAGCGATAGAACCTTAGAGGCTCGTAATTATGACGCTGATTGCATCCTGAGCACTGACCATGACAGTTGCCGTCTGGTTCTATGTCCCATCGGGCGCCATGACTGCGCCGGCCGAATATATGACCGCACTGCAATCGTTCTGAAGTACCACAGAGAACGCAGCGACCATCTCGCAATCGGACGATCTGTGAGGTCAAGATATCGAGGCGATTCTTGAGCCACTTGAACGATGGTAACTTACCTCTGCCTTTGCGCGGTTTAGTCCGAAGAGGCTTGGTCCGCCGTGATAGGCGAGATTTCGCCGCATTTAGCCCCTGGCTGGCGTTTAGCCCTCGGGACGCAGTATCAGGCGTCCGGCGTCTGAGCGACGATACAGGGCGATTTTGGCGTTTCTCGGCTTGCTTCTCGCGAACTTCGACCAAAGATGGCCGTTTGAATCCCTTCCCCGGCTTTAATGGAGTGCTGCGTTTCATCTACCAGTACGTGCAATCCTTCCCGTCTCCCGACCCGCCGCAGTTGGGACATTTGTAGAATTCGTCTTCGTCATACCAGAGCGGATCATTCATATCCTCGCCGCTCACAAACCCGTCGCCGTTGCATTCCCAACAGAGACGCCCGCCGCAAGTCGGGCAATCTTCATCGCCGCAGCCGCATTCATCATAATCATCGTCGTATTCGGGTTGTGAGACGTGTGTGCTCATTGCGCCCTCGTTTCAATATCATCTGACTCTGCCGACTCTAATCTTAAAACAGTTTCCCAAGCCTCAACTCGGCAAGCATCACAGTGTCCTGAGACGTGGCCTTTTCGTAAACACTCGATACAAAGTTGCGTAGGGCTTACTGTTTCGCGGTCGCGGTGATCACATCTTTGCATGGTTGCCCGAGGGTTTAATCACAATCGAAGTAGTACCGCTGATTGATCCATTTAGTCAGCCAGACTTCAAGCGGCAACCAGTAGACATAAGGCATGTCGTAGTGCCAGCGCATCCATTCCTCAAACTCAGGATCGCTAATGCAAGGTTCGGTTTCGCATTGAAGTTTTGCAGCATCCGTTGACCACGTTCCGTCATCCTCTTTTTCCCACGATTCAAACTCTGCATAAAGCGTGGCGTCACACTTCGGACAAGTTGCGACCTCTCGCGGAATCTCGATCACTTCATCACAACTAATCAGTTGGCGCGGGAAATAGTCATTAGACCGTTGGCCTTGCGCCCATGCCATGTAAGGTTGAATTTGCGACATTCTTTCACCTCAGAGTAAGACTTAACCATTCAGCCGCTTTCACTGCTCTGCACCAGCAACGCGAGTATCCGCACAGCACGTCTCCATGATAGATCGCATAAGTCAACAATCTCTCACCAGAGGATGTAGGGTAGAATTGTATTTTGATTTGCATTAGGCGAATTGTAGAACCTCCTGACACAGACTTTCCGCCGCCTCTTGGCAGTCCCGTTCGTTCTTCTCGATTCCGATTGCGCGACGTCCCAATCGCTTCGCTTCGCGCAGAGTGCTTCCGCTCCCGCAGTAAGGATCGATGATCAAGTCGCCTCGTTGACTTCCGAGCCGAATACACTTTGCCACGATAGGCGCAGGCTTCACATTAGGGTTGCTGTATTTGTTTTGCTCCGCAGGCCACACGATAAACCGACTCTTATCGGCATACTCACCAAACAAGCGGCCTTGTTCCCAAACATGAAAGATGTATTCAGTATCGGGCAAGTAGTTATTGTTAACGAGAGGCGTCGGATTCGGCTTGTTCCACGTCAGAAGCATCCAAGTGCGATCCTTTAGCAACGGCGCAAACTCGAACAGTTGCTGTTTCCCGCAGAAGCAAAACCAGTTCGGGAAGGGCGCGAGAATGTTAACGTCAAAACCACGATCCAAGTCGCGAGCGGTTATCTCTTTCAAGTAGGCGCGATCCCCTGCGAGGCCGCAGCCCTTTGCGCCAACAACGTAAGGCGGGTCTGTGACGACAAGATCGGGCTTAGGCAGAGACGGCAGAACCTCACGGCAATTACCGTGATAAATCACTATCCCTTTTCCGTCATCGAAGTATGGTTTCACTTCGCCTCCTTGAGCTTGAGATGTTGCCGCACTCGATACAAAGGTTTATAGGGCTTACTGTTGGTTTGTCACAGTGATCACAGTTCGTCATGGTTGCGTGTTTGGGCAAATTGCAAAACCTCTTGAGATAAACGATTCGCCGCAATTTCGCAGTAGGCTTCGTTCAGTTCTATTCCTATCGCTCGCTTGTTTTGGTCCTTAGCGACTCGCAACGCCGTACCCGTACCACAAAACGGATCGCAAAGTGAATCGACGGCTAATAATGAGGCACAACGAGACATGATTCCTTGTGGAGTGTAACCGGGATGTCCAAAGGTTTCTTCTCGAAAGAAATAGCCCTCACCTTTCAATCGAATGTCATCCCACACGTCAGGAACACAACGAGACGGCTTACCGATAGTGAGAACTGTTTCAAATTGATCGCTCCAGCCTTGCCTAAACGGGCCCGCTGCGCCACGTAGCACTGCGACCAAATGAGCGGATGGGAAGATGTCGGTAAATAGCCGCATCTTATAGCGCGGAGCAACCCACGCTTGATTAGGCGCGGACTTCAGACACTCTATTGCTACTTGCCGAATGAATGCTTCGTAATCCGAATCCGACTGGCTATCATCATGTCCGCCGTAATCTTTGCCAGCGTTGTAAGGCGGATCGGTAAGGACCAAATCGCAGAAGGGCGCGCCTCGGTCGATAATCAACTGCGGAATGATCTCGCGACAATCCCCGTGATAAATCACTATTCCCTTTCCGTCGTCAAAGTATGGTTTCACTTCGCCTCCCTCAACACCTTACGCTGCAAAATAGATCGTTGATACTCCGTAGCTTCTAGGTTCTGCTTTGACCATAGGCTTACGCCGTGGAGCGATAAAGTAGATTCTCACTCCGTCAATTATGCTTGTGCCAATTTCATTCCGGTCGATTAGCAGTTCTGCGATTAGCTCACCCACGACATCTTGAGGCAGTCGAGTTTTTCTGATGATCTCTTTCTGGGTTTGCGCACCTAAGCGGATGGCTATTTTAACTCGGTCCCTAGCGCGTACTGATTTTAATTTCTTGCCAATGTAGCGGTCTGAATAGCTGGGCTTGATGATTGTCCTTTTAACTTTAGGGTGAAACATTCTCAGCCGTTTGCGACTAGCGGCAATCTTCGTGTTTATCGACTCTCGACAGTAAAGGTTTAATCCATCTGGACGTGCGCGGCAGATACCAAAAGCACTCAGAGGTAGATCGCGGTTACAGTGCGGGCAATGTTTCAGTTCGTGTGCTTTAGGTTCACTCATGGCTTTACAGTCCGCGCGGGACGCACTTGTGACGATGACAACGTGAACACGAAAGTGGGCGACGGTTCATCTTCCGCTCGAAGGCGAAATGGGGACATCCGCCAACGCAAGGTAGAGAAGCGAGCCACTCGCGTCTTTGTTTTCTTTCTTTTGCGTTCATATTCATCCTTCCCAAGTGCGCTCAAATCTTGCGCATCCGCAGTTTGTCAGGCAGCGCGTTTCATCGCCGCCGCCGCAGAGATAGTGAGAATTTAGACCGTGAGTACATTTACATCGCGGTTCGCCTTTCGATAGCCGCGACGGCGGAATATCTTTCGGCTCTTTCGTTACTTCCCGCGCCGCGTCGAGCATCACAGTTCCGTAAAAGTTAGGTTCGCTCATTTCACCCTCTCTATGTCTCAATCTCGGCTGACCATCACTGAGTAATATCGTCGTTCTTGTTTGAGCATTGACGCTCGCGGGAATCCGAATTGATGCTGAATGTACGTGCCGCCGTTCTTTGATTTCTTAATCGCGCTTAGGCTAAAATCACCCGTCGCAACTAGTTCAGCCTTTACGCCGTAATGCCCGACGCTATCACCGTCAATCAACGCGAGAAAATCTTCCAGCGTGGCGGCTTCGTTCGGTTCAACCTCAACAATGGCGTAACCGATTCGTTCGCTCATAGAATCCGCGAGCCACTTAACTATTTTCACGTTGCGCCCTCTCCATTCGCTGTCAAAACATATCCATATTCTCGTCGTCTACAACATGATCGCAGCGGCGTGAGTTGACGTATCCACCTTCGCGGTATTGCTCGAATCCTGTATCGTGACAACGCGGACAGTGCGGTGCTTCGTCTTTCGTGCCGATAACTTCCCGCGCCTTTTCCAACTCCGCGATGGCGATCTTACTGAGGGGCTTCATTGAGTCGTTTTGTGCCACTGGTTAATTCCTTTCGCATCGCTATCGCGCTCGGTAAAAGTTTTGCGTCTTGCTTGCTGCGCTCGATTAGTTGATCGTAGATTTTCATAAAGTGTGCGCGGTCAGCGATGGTGTTTTCCGAAGAGCACAAGGCTTGCCAGTCCATCGCTTCTACTGCGCGCTGTATAATCGGATCGTCAAATTTCGGGTGTTTGTGAAACCCATCGCGCTTCATTGCGATCATTACTTCTTCCCATGCTTCCCCTGCGTTGGCGGGTGCTATCTGTGAAATTTTCATTACGCGATCTCGAATCTCTACCGGCTTGGGAAAGAACGTGCAATCGTTCGCACACTGCTCGATTGCGATAGTCAAAAGCGGCAACGGAATATCTGACAACAGCCGCGCATAAGTCTTAACTCCTTCGCCGTTCAAGTGATTAGGAAACACGGCGGTCAACACTCCGATCAACTCCACGATTTTAGGATCAATGTCACTCACGCTCTGCCCTCGCGAATCTCTGCTAAAACCTCACGCACTGCATCTAACCCCTCAGCCTTACTGTGTCCTTTCCCGTTCCCGTTTCGAGACGGTGGCAGAGCATGGTGTGCAAACCAGTCGGTCAGCCACTTGAGCGAGCGCGGGTTGTAACCTCTCTCGCTCCACTCGCGATAACACTCCCGCGCAAAAATCTCATCTGGCGCTGCCCCAAACGCTGCGTTAACCAATGCGAACAGTTCTTTTTTCGGATAGAACCCTGTTATGTCGCGGAAGAGCGTGACGCCAGCGGGCGTCCTAATTTCTTCTTGTGGTTTTTTCTTCACGGGTTCTTCTTCTCTTGTGTTCTTCTTTAGTTCCATATTGGCACTTGCTTTTGGCACTTGAGCACCGTTATTTGGCACTTGCCTAGCCGATTCTGGCACTTGACTATCAAGTTCCATATTGGCACTTGTGAAGGTTTTCATATTGGAGTGCCAGATATCCGTTACTCTGATTTCGTGATAAGGCTTGCCGCCTTTAGGGTTCGTCCTCTCGACGGTTTTAATCAGCGGGCGATTGCCTATCTGCGGTAGTGGCTGCTCAAGTAGCGCCTTCGCCCTAACGACAGTTCCCGTTCCAACTTTTAGTGCCTGTGCGAGCGTTCTTGTTGACTTAAAACAAACACCGGACTCTCCGGCTGCGCGTTTGATTTGTAAGTAGAGAGCGAGAGCTTGTGCGGGTAAGCCTAAATCGCAAATGAGGTTCGGAATCTGTGACCAGTATTTCCTCGGATCGCCTTCGTCAACGATGGTGTGTTTCAAAACAAAAAGCCCTCAGTTCTGAGAACGCTTGGCGCGTTGGCAGTTTCTCTCGGATGACTACGAGATAGCGTCCAAAGCGCCCTCATAACTGAAGGCTCTTAATGTCATCAAAGTATAACCGCTGCCACGGGCGCTGTCTAGCGCAACTCTAAAGATCAAATTGTCAAACAACAATAACGCTAGATCGCTTTTTCGTCAACGACTTTTTAGTGACCGGAATTCTGACTAATGCATTGTAAGTTCCGCAGCATGGAGCTTTGCCTTTGAGCGTCTTAACTCGTTCAACTTTACGATGACAAGATGAACAAACAGCAGTCATTTCAACTTGATCGCGTAAGCGACTCACAAACTCTGGACGTGGTTAGTCAACGCTCGTTGCCCGTGGCTTCGATCCCTGAATTGTGTTCCTCTCCGTTGAGGTAGCGAGCCTCGTTAAGTTCCTGTGGCTTCAGGTGGTAGCTCTACTCCGTTAACAACGCAGCCAAGTCTTTCCCTTGCCTCGTATCTTGTCGGGCCGTTCGGTTTGGGTTGTGTGCCTTTGGCGAATACTGGGCCTTGGCCGCGACAACGACCACAAAGAACAGCATTCGGACGTGGCAACTCACAAGCGACTGCCTTTGATGGTTTATCGCGGCGGTACTCACTTTCAGGATCGGGGCCGAAGAAAAACATTCCGCACTTTGTAGAGTAAGTGATTCGTGGCGACTTTCGCCGCCTCCAATAACTGCCGCTGTCGCCAAGTTGCCACCACTGCAATCTCATTGTGGCGATCTCGTGCATCAGAAGCCCTTGGCGGCGACCGTAAACGTACTTT
>AR_comb_assmDRAFT_10874904_pt1 | contig 14163 bp, 8 predicted proteins | sample ArasoioldDNA_FD_10543 | JGI IMG/M metagenome (IMG submission 10543) | reverse complement strand
ACACGAAAGCACACTTCCAACCGGACACTGGCCGCCTGACCGCTGTCCTTCGGTGATACGTCATTCCTTCAAGGTCGGCGTATGCTTGAGGAACTGACGGTGTGAGGGCCTCGCAGTTTATGCAATGTCCCCATTGCCATGTCCAGATCAGCTCTCAAGCCAAGCACTGTAAGCGCTGCGGCGGAGTAATTCCTTCCAGCCAGCATCTTCTGGAAGAGTGCGGCTTGGCAGAGTCCACGCCTTCCGCCCGGCCCTCCCCAACCGCCGCAGCTCCGACAACGGGTCGCATGCCCCAAAACTACCGATTTGCCCGGCTCGGGGACCGCTTTATCGCCTTCGTCCTCGATATTGCGGTGCTCTTCGGATTGTTCGCCGTCGTCGATGCATGGGCCTTCATGCGATGGGGCAACTTTGAAGCCACCGAACTCCAGCTCACCACCGCCGCCCTGTTGATTGCGGTCACGCTGAACGCCGCAATTCTGTTCCTCTATGGCTGCCTGCTGGAAGCCGCATGCGGCGCCACGCTTGGCAAGGTCTTGGTCGGAATCCGCGTGGTCCGGACTTCGAAACGTGGCCCGCTTGCCGCATGCGCCCTGCGAAATCTGGTCAGGATTGTTGACGGCCTGCTCTTCTACCTGGTCGGAACCGCCGTGGCCGCATGCTCCGACGCGCGCCAGCGAATCGGCGATCTCTGGGCCCATACCGCAGTCGTCGAGGAAAAGTTCGGCATTGCCGCACGAGCCAGCGCGATTGTTCTCTGGATTGCAATCCTCGCCGGTGCGGGCTGGGCCGTTCCCCGCATCTGCGCGGAAAGTAACCCGGTCCACACGCCTTATCTGAACCAAGTGATCATCCGCATCGGTAAGACAGAAAAATCCGCCTACCTCCGGATCGCGGGCTTCACCCTGGATTTTCATTCGTGATCGCAACACTTCCACCCGATTTCTCCCGGATGTACGATCTCTGGCGTGAGAAATCGAAGGCTCCTCGCTCTGTTTGTTCTTCTACTGTCTATCTTTCCCGCTTGGGCACAGCTTTCGCCGGAACATCAAGCCGCCCTCTGGAAGGCGCAATGGATCACCGCTCCCGACGCTCCGCAGCGCGATGAGGTCGTACTCCACTTCCGAAAGCTCATCGACCTCCCCGCCCTCCCGCAGCACTTCTTTGTGGACGTGAGCGCCGATAACCAGTTCGTTCTCTATGTGAATCAGGAGCGTGTCGGCACCGGCCCCAGCCGCGCTGATCTTCCTCACTGGAGATATGAAACCTACGATCTCGCCCCCTTTCTTCGCGCAGGCAAAAATTTGCTCGCAGCCACCGTGTGGAATCTCGGGACCCATGCGGCCCTCGCCCAGATAAGCGACCGCACAGCCTTTCTCATCCGCGGTCACGGCGATACCGAGAGCATCGTGAATACCGATGTGACTTGGGATGTGGAGGTGGAGAAAGGTCTCCGCAGTCTTCCGCCACAAGTTTCGGGTTACTATGCCGCCGATCCCGGACTCCATCTGGATGGAGCAACCTTCGATTGGACTTGGAACACCGCCGCCAACACTGCAGGCACATGGCGCAAGGCTATCTCTCTTGAGCGCGCTTCGCTCCGCGGTGAAACAGATTCCCCGAACAATTGGCAGTTGGTGCAGGACTTCCTGCCACCCATGGAAATGCGGCTAGTTCCCGGCGGAAAAGTAGTAAGAGCCGAGGGTATTCCGGTCCCGCCCGGCTTTCCAGAACAAGGTTTCACGGTTCCCGCCCACACCAAGGCCAGCGTCTTGGTCGACAACGCCACTCTGTCCACAGGATACCCAGCCCTGACCGTGAGCGGCGGCCCATCATCCTTCCTTCGTCTAACTTACGCCGAAGCCCTTTACGACGACGATGACCAGAAGGGCAATCGTAATGAGGTTGTTTCAAGACACATCGAAGGCCCCTCCGACGAATTCGTTTTCGGAGACTCTGCAACTCGCGAGTTCATGCCACTCATCTGGAGAACATGGCGGTACCTGCAGATCGATGTGGAAGCAGCGGACGCCCCCGTTCACGTCGAAGGCTTGAAAACATGGTTCAGTGCCTATCCATTTGTGGAACACGCTACCTTTTCCTCCGAAGATGAATCGCTCCGCTCCATCTGGAATGTAGGGTGGCGGACGGCGCGTTTAGACGCGCACGACACCTACATGGACACGCCTTACTGGGAGCGCCTGCAGTATGTCGGCGACACGCGCATCCAGGCCCTGATCTCCTACGTTGTCGCGGGTGACGATCGGCTGGCGAAGCAGGCGATTGAAGCCTTCAACAATTCTCGAATTCCTGATGGCCTCACCCAGAGTCGCTATCCCTCTTCGCTTGTGCAAATGATTCCCACATTCTCTCTGCTATGGGTTGGCATGGTCCACGACTTCTGGCTCTACCGCGGAGATGCCGCGTTCGTCCGTTCCCAACTCCCCGGTACGCGAGCCGTGCTGGACTGGTATCTCCAGCGGCAAAGACCGGATGGCTTGCTGGGCAAAATACCCTGGTGGCCCTTTGCGGATTGGGGCAAAGATTTCGAATTTGGAATGCCACCGCAGGAGGTCGACGGAGGCTCGGCCATCATCACGCTGCAGTTCATCGAGGCGCTGCGCGGCGCGGCAGAAATCGAGACAGCTCTGGGAAACCCTCAATTCGCCGAGGCCTATCGCGATGCTGCGACACGCGCTGCCGACGCGATCCTGAAACAGTGCTGGAGTGAACAATACGGCCTGGTCGCTGATACTCCCTCCCGCCAGCATTACAGCCAGCACGCGAATATCCTCGCCGTGTGGCTCGACGTCGTTCCGAGGGATAAGCAGAAAGATATTCTCGAGAAGATCCTTTCCACGACAGACGCCGGATTCCACGCAAGCGCACCATTGCCCCCGATGACCGCCGCGACGTATTACTTCCGCTTCTATCTAGCGCGCGCCTTGCTTCAAGGCGGCATGGGAGATCGATATCTGGAACTGCTAGCGCCCTGGCGCACGATGCTCTCTTTGGGACTAACCACCTGGGCCGAGTCACCCGAACCGACGCGCTCCGATTGTCACGCCTGGAGCGCTCATCCCAACTTCGACCTGCTGACGATCGTCGCAGGAATTCGCCCGACCACGCCTGGCTTCGACAAGGTCTTGATCGAACCCCATCTCGGCACCCTGCAGCACGTTGAAGCAGCCATGCCTACTCCAAAAGGAAACGTGGAAATGAAGTATCGACGTGCGCCAAATGGCGTAGAGGCACAGATCACACTGCCCAAAGGAATGTCCGGCGACCTTAGTTGGCATGGACAGAAGAAGGGACTTCGCGAGGGCCCACAAACACTATCCTTGCATTAATCAATCGCTCTCCTGCGTTCCGCCAACACACTGGCTGCCCCACTCTTCGTGATTTTTGAAGAGTGCGTTTCGTGCGACCGCCACGCTTCGGGAATAGAAAACCTGGGGCACCGACCTAGAGAAGGATTTTGCTCCAACCATACCAACTCGGATGGTATGCTGTGGAGCTATCTTCAGTTTCTTGGCAAGGAAATGACCTCTGCGGTCACTGTCTACAGCTCTGTCAAGCGAAGAAGATTTCATCTTCACTGCGCGTGCGGTGCAATCACTACAGGCCATGAGAAGATGGCGACTTGTCCTGATTGCGGTGAACGAATAACGTTTCGCCGAAAAATGTACCCGCAAGACTGGCCTTCGGAACTATTGCGCTCGGTATCTCAAGAGCTCTTGATCGATTTTGGCGGCTTGGTCATTTTTCTTTTGGTCTGGCATTTACTGGGGTTTGCTGCCTCTGTCTTGATGTTAGGGGTGCTGATACTAGTCCTCATCGCTCGAACTCCGCCCGGTCCATTGTCGTATCACCGGGCCTTGCCGGATTACCAGCGACGATATAGATGGTTCGGTCGCGTGGCGCTTCTCTTCGCAACGTCATTGGCAATCGGCTACGTGGTTGTTCCGGGAAAGACGTTTCGGGAGCAGGCAACGTTCCTCCTCACCCCGGAACCGCACAATTGCGACTGGATGTCGACACCGCTAGGCGACAAGCACTGTCACTACGAACCTGGATTCATCCATGACAATAGGGGAATTGCGGTCGAATGGCATCGCGTCAGCGATTAACGATCGCTTTGGGTCGGATTGAGAACCTAGAGGTACTTGGGAACGACCGGGATGTTGCGGCAGTTCCTAACCCACAGAACCAAATCACAGCCCAATGTGATCCGCGCACTTGCGCTCGTCCCTCGCAAGGGCAGATCATCGACAAGGCGAAAGCGGTAGAGGCAGAAACTGACCGATAACACCTAAGTCTTTGCGGCTCAAGATTTTACCCCTAAGTTATTGAGCCCCATAGATTACTTAGAGAATTTCCGCTAAATCAATGATTCCAGTAGGCCGGTAGGGGAGGGGGTACCCCTTCAAATCCCCCATTCCCAAAATGAAACAAAGTCGACTCGAGTGAGTTTTGGGCGCTTGCCGCTTATTTCTGTTTTCCAGTGACCTTTGGTGCAAGAATTTCCGCTCTCGCCCTTCCTTTTCTTAGCGGCTTTGTCGAACAATAGAAACCATCCCTTCCATGTCTGCGGCTTCAACAATTTCCGGCGTGGTTCCTCTCAAGCGCGCCATCGACTACTACTTCGACTTGGCTTTGTATCTCCTCGTGCTCACTGGCTTTGGCACTTTGGCCAGCACAGGAGGGCTTGATCTTCCCTCGATGGTTCTGGTCGCGATTGCGCTCGCGATTCGTGGTTACCTCATCGCTAAGCGACGCCGCATCGTGATTTCCGAGCGCTGGACCACTCCGCTCTCCATCTTTTACCTCGTATTCTTTGCGATCGACTACTTCGCGTTTTCCCGAAGCTTCCTTCCCGCTACTGTTCACCTGGCTTTGTTCGGCGTGGTTGTCCGCATGTTCTCTCTACGCCGCGAACGTGATTCCATCACGCTCGCCATCCTCGCCTTCCTCATGGTGCTCGCTGCTGCGGTCTTGACCGTCGATAGCGTCTTCTTGTTCTCCTTCGCTGCCTTCATGCTGATGGCAGTTGCCACATTTGTCCTGATGGAAATGCAGCGCTCCGGAGCTGCCGCGAGCATTCACGCCCGGCATTCGAGCGATCCGCGCGAACATCGCAGCTTCGCGTTCGCGCTGGCTCGAATTGCACCCGCGCTCATGCTCATGATTCTCATCGGCGGAGTTGCGCTCTTCTTCGTCATGCCCAGAATCTCCGCAGGATATCTCGGCGGATACTCCTTCGGCACCGACTTCTCCTCCGGCTTCAGCGATCATGTGCAGCTTGGACAGATTGGACAGATTCAGCTGTCAAACTCGGTTGTGATGCACATCCAGATTGAAGGCGATACCATTGGAACTCACGACTTGTATTGGCGCGGCGTTTCGCTGGCTAACTTCGATGGACATGTCTGGTCGAATCCGCGGGATCAGTTCATACTTTCTCGCCAGCCTGATACCAGCTTCGCGCCACCACGCATTGGTGGAGCGCCGCGATCGTACTCAGCGGCGGGAATGGCGCGCGAGAAAGTGATTCGCTACCGCGTCCTGATGGAACCGATCGGAACCAACGTATTCTTCCTCGCTCCATGGGCACGAAGCGTGCGCGGCGACTACAGGCTCCTGGCAGGCGATTCCGGCGGAGCCGTGTACGACTACGACTCGCAGCGTGCAATCAGCAAGTACGAAGCCACTTCTGACATTGCGACTCCCGCCTCCGCCGAATTGCGGACTGCAGGACGAAATTATCCTCAGCTCATTACCTCCACCTATCTGCGGCTGCCTGATCTGGATCCCCGGATTGCGCGTCTGGCTTCACAAATCATCGGCTCTGCAAATACGGACTACGACAAAGCTTCCACAATCGAGAATTACCTTCGCACGCGCTACACCTACACGCTGGAGTTGCCACGCACTCAGATGAAGGATCCGATCGCGAACTTCCTCTTCGAGCGCAAGCAGGGACACTGCGAGTACTTTGCGTCGTCGATGGCAGTCATGCTGCGCACGTTGGGAATTCCGTCGCGCGTGGTCAATGGATTTCACGGAGACGAGTTCAACGACATCACGGGAAGCTATATCGTGCGCGCCAAGCACGCGCACGCCTGGGTCGAAGCGTACTTCCCCGGTTATGGCTGGCAGACGTTCGATCCCACTCCAGGATCAACCGCCGCCAATCCGCAAGGATGGGCTCGCGTCGGCCTCTACATCGATGCAGCTGCTTCTTTCTGGCGCGACTGGGTTGTCAGCTACGACAGCTCCAATCAGTACACGTTGGGTCGAGCCGCAATCAATGGCTCCCGCAACATGCTGGAAGGCACGCGCATGTGGGCGCGAACGCACTACGCATCCATGTTGCGCTGGGCTCAACACACGCAGGAGAAAGTCGAGCATTCTCCCAGCCGCTGGATGTTCGTTGGCGCCGGAATTGCCGCACTGCTACTGCTTCTCGCAAATGCTGGCCGAATTGCGCGCTTGTTCCATGAGAAATGGTTGGTTGCGCATCCCGAGCGGTCGCCGGAACAGGCTGCCTCGATGTGGTATGAGCGCATGGCGCGTATTTTGGCGCGCAGAGCGATGAAGAAACTCGAGACGCAGACGCCACACGAGTTCGCACGGAAGATTGGGGATGAGAACCTTCGCGAACCGGTCTGGCGGTTTACCAGTGTGTATGAGTCGGCACGCTTCGGAAACTCTGTGGATGATGCACGGCTTTTGCCGGAGTTATACCAGGCAGTGGAAGCGGCTATGCGATCCGAATAGCGTTCGGCTGGATGTGACTCGATTCCACACGCGCCGCAACACCAAGCTGCGATAGATAGCGATCAACACCAACCGCAGCTTTGCGTCCTTCCGAGATCGCCCACACGACGAGCGACTGTCCGCGCCGCATGTCCCCCGCGGCAAACACCCCTGGAACGGACGACATGTAATTTTCGTCCGTAGCAACGTTACCGCGATTGTCGAGCTGGACTCCCAACTGCTCGATCATTCCTTTGCGCACCGGCCCGAGGAATCCCATCGCAATCAACACGAGATCTGCATCGATAACGAATTCAGTGCCGGCGATGGGTTCAAACTTCGGCGGCTGACCAACTCTGACAGCATGCAACTGCTTCACGTTGCCATTCTCGTCGCCGGTAAAGCTGACAGTCGCGATGCTCCAGTCGCGAACGCCGCCTTCTTCGTGCGCACCCTCGGTTCGCAGCTGCATCGGCCACAATGGCCATGGAGTGTGCGCAGCGCGTTCGTCGGGAGGTTTCGGCATGATTTCGAATTGGTGTACTGATAGCGGCTTCTGACGATGACACGTGCCGAGACAATCCGCGCCTGTATCGCCACCACCGATGATCACGACGCGCTTTCCGTTCGCGAGAATGTCCGAAGCAGGATCGAGAACGTCTCCGTGGCAGCGTTTGTTCTGCTGCGGCAGGAACTCCATGGCGTAGTGAATTCCCTTCAACTCACGGCCCGGAATCTTGAGATCGCGAGGTTGCTCGGAACCGCCCGCCAGAACGATTGCATCAAAGTCGCGGCGCAACTCTTCTACCTGGATGTTCCTTCCGACTTCTGCGTTGGTGACAAACTTTACGCCCTCGGCCGTCATTTGTTCGAGACGCCGGTCGATGATGTGCTTTTCTAACTTAAACTCCGGAATACCATAACGAAGCAATCCGCCGATACGATCCGCCTTCTCGTAGACCGTAACCGCGTGTCCAGCGCGGCAGAGTTGCTGTGCCGCTGCCAACCCCGCAGGTCCGGAACCGACGATCGCCACATTCTTTCCCGAGCGAGTTTTAGGCAGAACGGGATGAATCCACCCCTCCAGGAATCCGCGCTCGACAATATTCTTTTCGTTCTGCTTGATCGTCACCGCGGGCTCAGTGATTCCCAACACGCAGGATGCTTCACATGGCGCGGGACAGATGCGTCCGGTAAATTCCGGGAAATTGTTGGTCGCGTGCAACTGCCGGACAGCCTCTTTCCAATGTCCGCGATACACGTGATCATTCCAATCAGGAATGAGATTATTGACGGGACATCCGGTCTGACAGAAAGGAACGCCGCAATCCATGCAGCGCGCGCCCTGCTTGCGGAGCTGTTCTTCGGGGAAATCCTGATAGATCTCGAACCAGTCGTTCACGCGCTCCAAAACTGGCCGCCTCGGAGCCAGCTCGCGCGAGAAATCCATGAATCCTGTGGTCTTACCCATGTTGCACCTGCTCGACTGTGGCTGCAACTACAGGTTCGACCGGAACACTGATTGGCTGATTGCGGGTCACGCCCAACACCCGCTTGTATTCATGTGGGAAGACTTTCGTGAAGCGGGAAACGGCATCCTGCCAGTTGTCCAGAATCCATTTGGCGCGCGGGCTTTCCGTCAGTTCGTGATGTCGCGCGATCAGGCCGCGCACCAATTTCACGTCCTCTGGCTCGATCAGCGGCTCCAGATCGACCGATTCCACATTGCAGCGCTTTTCAGCGAAGTCGCCACGCTCGTCGAAGACATACGCGATGCCTCCGCTCATGCCGGCTGCGAAGTTTCGACCCGTCGCACCAAGCACAAGCACCAAGCCGTTGGTCATGTATTCGCAACCGTGGTCGCCGACACCTTCGACGACAGCTGTAGATCCAGAGTTGCGAACCGCGAAGCGCTCGCCTGCGACGCCATTGAAGAACGCTTCTCCGCTCGTCGCTCCATATAACGCTACATTGCCGATGATGATGTTCTCCTCGGGGGCAAACGTCGATTGTCGCTGTGGGTAAACGATCACACGTCCGCCGGAAAGTCCCTTGCCGACGTAGTCATTCGCGTCTCCTTCTAGCGTCAGGGTGATTCCCTTTGCGAGAAACGCTCCGAGACTCTGTCCCGCCGAGCCGTTCAAGTGGATTCTCACAGTATCGTCTGGCAGTCCCTTGGAACCGTAACGCCGCGCCACTTCTCCACTAAGAATGGTTCCGACCGAGCGATGGACGTTGCGCACTGGCAAATTGATTTCAACCGAGTTCAGGCTCAGCAGCGCGTCCAAGGAATGCTCGACGAGTTGATGATCGAGGGCACGATCCAGACCGTGATCCTGCGACTGGATGCAGCGGCGGGCGACACGCGATGGCACTGGCGGATTGTAGAGGATCGCCGAGAAATCAAGGCCACGCGCCTTCCAGTGATTCACAGCCGGCTCTACATCGAGCATGTCGACGCGGCCAACCATCTCGTCGACAGTGCTGAAGCCCAACTCCGCCATGTATTGGCGAATCTGTTCCGCGATGAAGAAGAAGAAATTGATAACGTGCTCGGGCTGTCCTTGAAACTTCTGTCGCAGAACTGGGTCTTGGGTCGCGATACCGACGGAGCAAGTATTCAGGTGGCATTTGCGCATCATGATGCAGCCCATGGCGATGAGCGGCGTGGTGGCGAATCCGAATTCCTCGGCGCCCAGCAATGCAGCGATGACAACATCGCGGCCGGTTTGAAGTTTGCCATCGGTTTGCACACGAATACGGCTGCGAAGATCATTCAGCAGCAGCACCTGCTGTGTTTCTGCCAGCCCGAGTTCCCACGGAATCCCGGCATGCTTGATTGAGCTCAAGGGAGACGCGCCGGTCCCTCCGCTGTCGCCGCTGATGAGGACGACATCGGCGTGTGCCTTCGCTACTCCGGCCGCAACCGTGCCCACACCAACCTCCGCGACCAGCTTCACGGCAATACGGGCTTGCGGATTGATGTTCTTCAGGTCGTAGATCAGCTGCGCAAGGTCTTCGATCGAGTAGATGTCGTGGTGCGGCGGCGGAGAAATCAGACCGACGCCGGGAATCGAGTGCCGAATCCGCGCGATCACTTCATCCACTTTGTGTCCCGGAAGCTGCCCGCCCTCTCCGGGTTTCGCGCCCTGCGCCATCTTGATCTGCAGTTCATCGGCATTGACCAGATAGTTTGCAGTCACACCAAAGCGCGCAGAAGCAACCTGCTTCACCGCGCTGCGCCGCAGATCTCCATTCGGGTCAGGCTTGAATCGTTCTTCGTCTTCCCCGCCTTCACCCGTGTTCGACTTGCCGCCGATGCGGTTCATGGCGATCGCCAGCGTCTCATGCGCTTCCTTGCTGATCGATCCGAACGACATCGCGCCCGTGGTAAATCTCTTAACGATCTCTCTTGCCGGCTCGACATCATCGATCGGAACGGGCGCGGCGCTCTTCTTCAGCTTCATCAGGCCACGCAGAGTGCAGAGATTGGCGCTCTGGTTGTCGATGAGGTCGGTGTATTCCTGGAAGGTTTTGAAGCTCTCTTGACGCACCGCATGCTGAAGTTTGCTGATCGTCTGCGGATTGAGCAGATGGTACTCGCCATTCACACGCTGGTGATAGTTACCACCGACGGAAAGTTCGGTTTCGAAGTCCGTCAGCGGACGGAAGGCGAATTCGTGCTTCAATTGCGCTTCAGACGCCAGAACAGATAGCCCAATGCCCTCAAGACGCGAAGTGGTGCCCGCGAAGTACGCGTTGACCAATTCCTTGTTCAGACCAATCGCTTCGAAGACCTGCGCGCCCTGATAGCTTTGGAGCGTCGAGATCCCCATTTTGGAAAACGTCTTCAGCAGGCCCTTCTTGACGGCTTTGAGGAAATGCTTGACGGCAATCTCGGGAGTAACGCTGTCGCCTAACTCACCGCGCCGTGCGAGGTTCTCAACACTCTCAAGAGCGAGATATGGATTGATTGCGCTCGCTCCGTAACCACTGAGTAGCGCAAAGTGCATGACTTCGCGTGGCTCGCCGGATTCGGTGATGAGCGCAACCTGGGTCCGGGTCTCTTCGCGCACGAGCAGATTGTGAACCGCCGCCAATGCAAGCAAGCAAGGAATGGGCGCGTAGTCTTTATCCACTCCGCGGTCGGAAAGAATCAAGAGTGAATATCCCGCCTTGACGGCCTGGGAAGCTCGCCGACAAAGATCATCGAGCGCACGCTGCAGGCCAACTTCTCCTTCACTAGCGTGGAAAAGAGCAGGTAGCGTCGTCGCAAGCAGATCGCGGTTCGAGACACGACGCAGTTTTTCGAGTTCCCGATTGGTCAGCAACGGATGCGCCAGCTTCAGCATGTGGCAGTGTTCGGGCGCCTCTTCGAGAATATTGCGCTCGCTGCCGATGTAGCTGATGAGCGACATCACCATCTCTTCGCGGATGGGATCAATAGGAGGATTCGTTACCTGCGCAAAGAGCTGCTTGAAGTAGCTGAAGAGCGACTGTGGCTTGTCGGAGAGACAGGCCAGGGGCGTATCGGTACCCATGGAACCCACAGGCTCCTCGCCCTTGGTCGCCATCGGTGACAGAATCATGCGCAGATCTTCGTCGGTATAACCGAAAGCACGCTGGCGCCGAAGCAGTGTCTCGGCGTCCGGATAGTGCATGCGCGATGGTTCCGGCAGCTGGTCGATCGTGATCTGATTTTCTTTCAGCCACTCCGCGTACGGCTGCCGCGCGGCCAACGCCTGCTTGACTTCTTTGTCGGAGATGATTCGGCCTTCGACCGTATCGACCAGGAACATCTTGCCCGGCTGGAGGCGGCCTTTCTTCTTCACTTGCTCAGGCGGAACATCCAGCACTCCGGCTTCCGAAGCCATCACGACAAGCCCATCATGCGTGACAACGTATCGTCCGGGGCGAAGACCATTGCGGTCGAGGGTTGCACCGATGACACGACCATCGGTAAATGCGATGGCGGCGGGGCCGTCCCAAGGCTCCATCACGCACGCGTGATACTCGTAGAAGGCCCGCTTGTCCGGCTTCATGTGCGGATTGCCGGCCCATGCCTCCGGAATCAGCATGGCCATGACATGTGGCAGACTCCGGCCTGACTGCAGGAGCAGTTCAACCGCGTTATCAAAATTTGCGGAATCGCTGCCGTTGGGCGCGATGATGGGATGCAGTTTCTTCAAATCATCGCCAAACAGCGGGGACTCCAGCAAAGACTGACGAGCGTGCATCCAGTTCACGTTGCCACGAAGCGTGTTGATCTCGCCGTTGTGCGCGATGTAGCGGTACGGATGCGCCCGATCCCAAGAGGGGAACGTGTTGGTAGAAAATCGCTGGTGGACGAGGCACAGCGCGCTAACAACATCCGGGTCCGCAAGTTCCCGGTAAAAATTTGTGATCTGCTGTGCCAGCAGAAGTCCCTTGTAGACGATGGTCCTGCCCGAGAGGGACGGGATGTAGAACATCGACGCGTCTTCCACGTCCGACTCGCGAATCTCGTTCTCGGCGCGCTTGCGAACCACGTAGAGCTTGCGTTCAAACGCATCTTCGTCCATGCCCGGCGCACAACCAACGAAGACCTGTTGGATGTAGGGCTGCGAAGCACGGGCCACGCGTCCGATCGCGGAGGCATAGACCGGCGTGTCGCGCCAGCCGAGAAGCGTGAGACCTTCTTCCTTGATGATTCGTTCGAGAATTCCTTCCGACTGAAGACGCTGATGCTTTTCGACGGGAAGGAATGTCATGCCCACGCCGTACTTGCCTGGTTCCGGCAGGGTGAAACCTAATTTCTGGCATTCACGGGCGAAGAACTTATGAGGAATCTGAATCAGGACACCGGCACCGTCACCGGTCTCGGGATCGCAGCCGCAAGCACCGCGGTGGGCCAGGTTCAGAAGAACCTGAATTCCCTTGCGGATGATGTCGTGACTCTTCTCGCCGGAGATGCTGGCGACAAACCCAATGCCGCAGGCGTCATGCTCCTGCGCCGGGTCATAGAGACCTTGCGCAGGGGGCAGACCGATCATCGGGTTCAGAGGCGTCATCGTGGACTCCTACCCACGAATTTCAATTCGAATCAATCACTTGTGCTTGGGTACGCCGGCAAGGCGATCAGGCGCGGCGCACTTGTCGCTCAGAAACAGACAAACGTGCACTCTGTTTAATAACGCGCCGGAGGACGCAAAGTACAATAAAGAATTTCGATCCAACCGATGCAAAATTCAGGGCTTGCGAGGTCACCGGGATTCTCGCAGAATTAACCGCGAACGACAGCGAGTCCGCTATAATCTCGCTCAATCCCATGGACTTTGATCAGCTCATTACATTCCTGGAAGTTGCCAGGCAGGGCAGTTTTTCGCGCGCCGGCGAGAAGGTCTTCCGCTCGCAGTCGGCAGTCAGCGCCCAGATTCGCCAATTAGAACAAGAGTATGGGGACCGCCTGCTGGATCGGTCGGGCAAGACCGTCAAGCTCACCCCGGCCGGCCAGGTTTTCTACGAATATGCCGAGCGCCTGAAGAACCTTAGGGATGAGTCGCTGACGGCGGTTGCGGATCACAGCGGCACACCGAGAGGGACGTTGCGCGTGGGCGCCAATGAAGCAACTTGCCTGTACGTTTTGCCTGAGGTATTTGCCGAATACTGCCGCCGGTACCCACCGGTCCAGATCAGTATCTATCGGAATTTCAGCTACAAGATTGTGGAGAAGCTCGAGAATGGGCAGGTCGAGGTGGGCATTCTGACGCTGCCGATCCAGTCTCCGAGCCTGAAGATTCAGCCTATCTTCCGCGACAAGCTCATGCTGATGGTGAGTCCGAAGAATCCGCTGGCTAAGTACAAAGTAGTGCCAGTGAGTGAGATTGTGAAGCATCCGTTGCTGTTTCCGAAAACCGGGCACACGCGACGTCTACTGGACAAGCTGTTTCGTCCGCATAACGCCGAATTGCAGGTCAGGATGGAACTGCCCAGCATTGGCATGATCAAGAGCTTCGTGGCGGCGGATTTAGGGGTATCGCTGATCAGCGCGTCGTTTGCCCGGGATGAAGTCGATGCCGGGCGCGTGAAGCTGATCGATTTGGAAGACGCGGAATTATATCGCGAACTGGGACTGGCTTATCGACGCGACCGGACTCTATCTGTGGCATCGACAGCATTTGTCGGGCTGCTGCGCCAGTTTGCCACGCATTTGAAGAAAAACGACTCATAACCTTGCATGGGCCGGAAATTTTGATGCAATCCATCAGAATTTTGAGTTTAACGTTGGCCGCTGAGAGCCGATATGCTCAGTGTGCGTATATGAGCCTCAATCTCCAGAAGGCGAAGCGAATTACATCGACAGGCACAAGCATGTCGACACGAATTACGTGTCTTCTGGAGGACGGGAACGGATGAAGTAGAGCA
>AR_comb_assmDRAFT_10032986_pt1 | contig 14164 bp, 12 predicted proteins | sample ArasoioldDNA_FD_10543 | JGI IMG/M metagenome (IMG submission 10543) | reverse complement strand
TCCAGCTTGATCGGCCAGGAATCGCAAAGAAAAGGATCTCCGCGTTCCGATTTTTTCACGCAATATACGCAGGACTTTTCGCACGCGTGGATGAAGGTGGGGGAACTGTCGCCCGGACAGGAGCTCTTGCTGTACCCAAGGTTCTACTCGATCAGGCCCTAGCGTAACCGGATTGCCCAGCTGACGGCGCCATTTCGCAACCTTGGCGGCCCTAACAAGGTCGATGTCCGATAAAGTGTTTCCCATGAGAGCGGCGCCAAGGGTGCTTTCGGCATCAACAAACGCAAGAAGGATTTGGCGCCTAGTCGCATCCACTTCGTGGGGCACATCGGGTTTGACCAGAGCCGCTCCACACCTCATCCAGGTCCTGCCCCGGCCACGGCGAATCCGCAAATTTCCGCGAAGCGCCATGACAAGCTGCACACAATGATGGGTATGTTTCGAAGCTGTGTATCCCGGCCCCCAAACAATCATGGCGGCTGGCCACAGCAACGCACAAGGAGCAGCACCAACTAGCATGCACAGATTTTGCCACAGTGGGGAGTACTTTGTTTGTGGTCGATACAAAGAACAGCCAGTTTGTTCAAGACAGGAACGATTCGCGGATAAGAGAATTCCTACAATGTGATTCTGCGTAGGCGCCGCCGCTGCAGGGCTGACGAAACTGGGGTAAGTTCGATTATCCGGACATCCAGATTGGTCGTCAGTCACTGAGGTCGCGAATTAAATGCAGCACGGCAATTGGAAACGTGCCAAGGCGTCTCGCAGAGCGACGGCGAAACTTGACGACCTAAAGCAGGCGGCTGTGTAGGCGCTTCGTAGTTATCGCATCGGACGAGTGCTAAGAGAAAGAAAAATTCGGGAAGAGTCGGGCGAAAGCCTCAATGTCGGAATCCTGGACTATCGGTCCAGAGCCACCATTGCAGTTATCGCCGGAAAGTGGAAAACGGCCATCATCAGTGCCTTACATGGGAAACACCTTCGTTTCGGGACGCTGCTTCGCTGCATTCCGAAAGCTAGTCGAAAAGTTTTGACCGAGCAGCTGCGCCAATTGCAGCGAGACGGAGTGGTTTCTCGAGTTGCAACCGGTGCTAGATCGCAATGTGTCGAGTATGCGCTAACAGAACATGGTCGAACGCTTATTCCTGTACTGAGCGCGCTGGCCAACTGGGGCGACATTCATTTGAAAAGAATGACAATTGAATACCAACCCCCCAGAGTGAGGCCGGAAACTCAGCACACGTCATCTCTGGTGCACAAGGAATGCGATATAGGAGGAAGTGGGTGCGCGGAACACCTCTAGGCACGGAGAAGTTCACCTTCAAGATAGAAAATTGAATCATGGTGCACATCACTCTTCCCGTTTTAGCGGATACGGCCGAAAAAGCGACACGTGAATTGCTTGAAGTGGATGAAATCCTCTCGGGGCAGTACCGGCTTCTACATTCACCCGGCGTTGGTCGATGGTTTGGCAAAAGGGCGATGTTATCGAGCTCGACGAATCACTGCCGTGTGGCTTTAGGTTAGTTTCGCGTGGGGAAAATCTAGCTGTAGTAGTGGACTTTGAGAAGCCTGAAGTCAAACGATGCGCACAAACCTTGAATCTGATCGAGAACATGCAGCTCGTTGGTGGCATGGCGGACGGAGGGCCGGATCGCATGCTGGTGTTTTCGATTCCAGTCAGTGCGGGCTTGCAAGTGGTGAAACATCTGCTCGACGAGTTTGTGCGAACGCTGCCGGCACAAGTTGGTGGCAGGGCAACGTGTAGGAAATGGGAGATCCGAAGAAGCCGCTTGATTGGTGGACAAGGCAGAAATGATCCAGTTCGGCGCGATTCACGCCGGTGAAAGCTTGAAATACAAATCGGTCAGTTCTTACAAGACCGGCCAGGGCCCCCGGCGTAGATTGACGAGGCAGTTTCGTTCGGGCGCCAAGAAACCGGACCGATCGTCAGTTGCAGGCGTTTGACTGACTGGCAATGAGCGGATAAGCGGATGGATTGGCACGAAACTCGGCGCCAAAATCGGCGAGAGGATGCGTCATTCACAAGGCGAGTGAGCATGATCTACGTGACCACCCTGGATGTCTTCGGACTAACAGCTGACGAGTACAGAAAGCTACTGGATAAGTTGAAAAGGCAAAAGCGTACGGAGGGGAGCATTTACCTGCATCTGACTTCCGAAATTCCAGGAGGATTTCGCATCGTTGAGATTTGGGACAGCCCGGAAACATTTCGGGATTTCCTCAAGAAGCGGTTCCGCCCGGCGAATAAAGCTCTGAAACTGAATCGAAAAACGTCGATCACAGTTGCCCCATTGCACAACTTCTTTGGACCACGCCTAGTGGAATTGCGGAGAGCAGCTCGCACGTTACCGGGTTCCTCCCATCGTCAGATTATTTAGAAATAGGGCCGCGCTATTGCGCACGTGTCCGATACTGGGCGAGAGTGAAGTTATCGAAGGGAGAAGTGCGATGCCCGAAGATCAGCTGTTGTTTACGAAAGCCGGCTTGCTGGAGCTGCACGGGGCGTGCCATGACTCGCTGGGAATTCTGTTTCAGAACGCGTCCCAACTTCCCATCGAATTGCTACGGAAGCGCCTGCCAGGTTTTGGCTTTCCAACTGTGTGGGAGCAGCTCACGCATATTTTAAAGGTTGAAGAAAACTGGATTCTCGATCTTCAGAATAAGCGTCGGAACGAGCAGCAAGAAGAAGAGTTCCAAGGTTTCAAAGCTCTGTTCGAAAAGAAGAGCAGTGTTCAAAGGGCCACTCAAGATTATCTGAGCAGTTTGGGCGAAGTTGCATTGAATCGAACTTTGGTCGAGCGGCCAAAACATTGGGTGGGAGAGCTTAGAAGTCCTGCTTTCATTCTCCTTCACCTGGTGACACACGCCTTTCACCACAAGGGTCAGGTGGTAGCCATGCTAAGGACGCTCGGCTACCCCACGCCGGATACGGATCTGCAGCGAGCTTAGGGCCTTTCTCGTTCGTGCTCAATTTCGTCCGCGAGCGTTGTTTTAGTTCACTTTCGCGCACTTCTAGAGCCTGCCCATAGTTTTCACACATCTCAACGACGGTCATTCAGATTACCAAGGACGATGAGGTTGCCTTTCATTCAGCAAACGTCTACATCCCGTTCCTCGCAATCACCACTCATGTCCAGTGCGAAGGCTGTTAAACGAATCTAGGGTGGACGGAAGCGATCCTGCGGTTACAAAAAGGTGCGTACTAGACCGAGTAAAGAACATATGACAAAGGAATTGTACGCGTGGACGCGTTTCTTCACTGGTCTTGGACACGGAATTTGCAAGACGAATTTCGGATAGAGGTTTTGAACAGCTGTGGGTCAGCCGCAGTGGCTAACTATCAAGGCGGCTGCACGTTAAGAGGAGCTTTTTGATGGTCGGTGTACCGATATTCGGTCAATGTGTTTTTGGCGTTTGGGGAGCCGTCTTTTTCGCGAGAAGGGATAAGACCAAGGGAAAAACGGCCGGGACATGCAAGGTATAGCCGGCGCTTATTTGCCAGCCGTTTCCATCGATCGCTCGGCTTCAAAGCCGTTGCACAGCCAACTTTATGAGGCCTACCGCGACGCCATCGAAAGCCAAAGATTGCTTCCGGGACAGCAGGCTCCGTCGACGCGCGAGCTGGCCTCACTTTTGGGGCTCTCGCGAACGCCTATTCTCTCAGCATATTCACAGCTCATCGCCGAGGGCTATTTTGAAAGCCGGCCGGGGACCGGAACATACGTGGGACTTTCGTTGCCGGAACGGTTGATCAACGTTGCGTTGGTGCGCCGGCCGACATTGAGGAACCACCTCAGGGACAGGACCGTCTCAAAGCGGTCGGAAGTCTTCACTAAGTTGCAGAACGCAGACAGACCACTTGGCTGGGGTGCATTCAATGTAGGGCAGCTTGCACTTGATCATTTTCCTTTCCGCATCTGGTCGAACTTGGTGAATCGCCACTGCCGCAAGATCCGGGTCAGTTTGTTGCACCTCAGTGATCCAGCGGGTTCGCTGGAATTTCGAAAGACATTGTCGATTTATCTGCGAACCACACGAGCCGTGGACTGTGAACCGGAGCAAATACTGATCACCAGCGGCGGTTCGCAGCAGGCACTCGAAATCGCTGCCAATGTCTTATTGGAACCAGGGGATCGCGTATGGATGGAAGATCCTGGCTATCATCGAGCCTGGCAGCCGTTTCGCTTGGCCGGCTGCCAATTGATTCCTGTTCCAGTCGACGAAGAAGGATTGAGCGTGGCGGTCGGAATCAAGCAGTGTCGAAAAGCACGCGCCGTTTACGCCACGCCGTCGCATCAGTTTCCGCTTGGTGTCGCCATGACCATGCCACGGCGCCTCGAGCTACTAGATTGGGCGCAAAGCACGGGTGCATGGATCATTGAGGATGATTACGACAGCGCCTACCGCTATGGGCACTTGCCAATTCCTTGCCTGCAGGGTGTGGACCGCAACTTGAGAGTGATCCACGTCGGAACTTTCAGCAGAACGTTATTTCCTTCCTTGCGATTGGGCTACTTGGTAGTCCCTGCAGATTTGGTGGATCGCTTTGTAGCAGTGCGGCAGGCGATGGATATTTGCCCATCGCACCTCTATCAGGCGGTGGTGAACGACCTCATTGGAGAAGGATATTTGGCGCGCCATATTCGACGCATGCGAACGTTGTACGGCACCCGGAGAGCCGCGCTAATTGAAGCTCTTGAGGAACAATTTGACGGGAGGGTCAAGGTGGTCGGAGGAGACGCGGGCCTGCACTTGGTTGCGGAGCTTCCCAGCAGGTTGCAAGACGTGGAGATATCGGAGCGAGCGGCGCGCCGCAAACTCTGGCTGTGGCCATTGTCTTCTTGCTTTCTTAGTCCAAAGCGGCGACAAGGTCTCATTCTGGGTTTCGGAGGCACCGCGACGAAAGACATACCGAACGAAGTGCAACGCTTGCGAGAGACCGTTCATTTTTGATGCTCCAATGAATTTGCTTTGCGAGGGAATTCGTGAGATGACTTGGCAGTTTCGAGCTCATCCAAGTGATCCGCGAGGACCTTGCGATTTTTGATTTTCTGCCTGACCAGATCGCAGAAATTTGTTGTTACCACTTCCCGTAATTTCGCTAAAGGGATTAACCTATATCACTAGCGTTGACAGTCCTTCCGGTCGTTGTCATGGCTCCCATGCATTCGCGAAACTCACGCGGGCTGTAACCGGTGGCCTGGCGAAACTGGTGACAAAAGTGGGCCTGATCGTAGAAACCGGCTGCCGCGGCAATGTCGGCAATGGTTTGCCGCGTGGCTATGAGCTGCACGCGAGCAGTTTCGATTCGCTTAAACCTGAGATATTCGGCAGGGGTGCGTTTCAAGTAACGGCGAAATGCCTTCCGTATCTCTTTAGGCGACACTCCGGAGATCGTCACGAGGCACGCCATGTCGATGGGTCCACTGAGATTGGTTTCAAGAAACCTCTCGATGTTTATGAGCCATTGGGGCTGCATGACTGGAACGGGCCGCTGCTCCCTTGTAAGCGCGGCCGCCATTTGTAAGGCCAAACCTCGTACGGCGAGGGAGCTGTGGACATCTTGGCAGGAAACTTCCTGATTGAGCTGCGCAAGGAGCAAGGGGATCCGGCTGGTTTTTCCGGGAACACTTCCCAAAAGGCCTCGAAAAACATGTGCGGTTGTTCCGCCGATTTCGACACAGAGACCCTGCGCGGATTGTGAAAGAATGCGAAAGGAGTGGATGTCCGTTGAACTAAGAAAAGCCCCTTGCCCTGAGCCAAGACGTACGCGACGCGAGTTGCTTAGCATTTCGACAATACCGCGGAGCACGAGGAAAAAAACGGGAGATCCGTGACAATGATCGGGTACTTGCGTTGTCACGTTATGATGCGTTCGAATCAAACTTATCCCGTCAATCATCCTGCGATGGCTTACATTGCCGAAACAGCTTCCGCCGTGGGCAATTGCCGGGGCAAGTTCGGGAGACGTTTGGCGCTCGGCATTCGGTTCGATATAAAGCTCTAAATGTCGCATAAATCAATTGCCAAACTAAAGCAGGAGAAATAAGCGGACAAGATGGGAAGTTATCCTGGCACAAATGGTGCTATGAACAGTGATTGGACTGTTCGTCAGCGGCGCGAACTAAGGGAATTCCTTCGGGCAAGAAGGGCCGCGCTGAAGCCGGAGGAATTCGGGTTTGGGAGCTCGGGCCGGCGCCGCGCTGCGGGACTGCGACGGGAAGAAGTAGCCTGGATCGCGGGGATTGGGCTGACCTGGTATACGTGGTTGGAGCAGGGCCGCGACATCCGCGTTTCGGAGGACATTCTTGAGCGCCTGGCACGCGCGCTACGGCTCTCGCCACATGACACGGCGTATCTCTTTTCGCTCGCTGGGCGGCATCCGCCCCAAAATCGTGCTTTGACAACCGAGATCGACAACGGGATCCAGCTCGTGCTAGACGGCTTCACGGTGGGACCTGCTTTTGTGATAAATGCGCGAATTGATATGGTGGCGAGCAATCGGCTGGCTAGGCGGATCTATGAAGTCGACAGAGGAGGCGGTCCATTCGCACGCAACATGCTGTGGAGTTTGTTCATGGATCTCCGGCGCAGGAATTTGTACGTCGACTGGCACGATTTTGCCGTCTTTGGCGTCGGAATGTTGCGAGGAACCTATGCTTCGCGTATAGGAAATTCGAAGTTTGACGAACTTCTCGAAGCCCTGCGCGGCGGTAGCCCGGAATTTGAGCAAATGTGGAGCGACAGCAGCCGTCGTGGGACGAGCTCGCTCGCGCCTTCCGAAGTTCGGTTCCGGATTCCACGACAAGGAATTCTGCGATTCACCTCGTTCAGGCTTTCACTTCCCACCTTTCCCGACCACTTTATGGTGTTACTTCCTCCCCTCGATAAGAAAACTTCACGAGTGATGGCGAAGATGGCAAGAAAACCCTCGGAAACTTGAAAATTGAACCAGACGCTGTTTGCGGTTCGTCAAGAGTTCGCGTTTAAAGATCTAGCGCTTCCCTCGCAAGTGCGTGACGAACTATCAGCGCTGGAACGAGCGTACGACTACAGCGCGTAGGTCGCTCCAGTTACAAAATTGTGCGTACTAGACACGCCTCCAGGGTTGTGCCAAACAAATAAAGTGCGCGGCGAATTCTTGCTTCTGGAAATACAAGAACGCGTCTCCGTACAAGACTTGCCGGATGGTTCCGGGTACGGTTGCGAAGAATGGCTGCTGTCCTTTTGCAATGGGCGCGCGCAGGCCAAGGCTCATTCGCTTGGAGTCACAGGAAGGCTTGCAGGCTCGGTGACTATAGCTCCTGATTTGGATTACGCGAGTGAGAGGCCAAAGGGGTAAAAGTGTCCGAAACGAAGGTATCGGTATCGGTTAATGGCGAGCAGCGGATCACAGACCTCGATCCACGAACTCCGTTGCTGTGGGTGCTGCGCGACACGTGGAATCTCACGGGGACAAAGTTTGGTTGTGGGATCGGGCAGTGTGGCGCGTGCACGGTCATTCTCGATGGCGATGCGGTACGTTCTTGCCTTACGCCTCTCGCGCGCGCTGCGGGTAAACAGGTCACTACAATCGAAGGGCTATCGCGAGATAGAAGTCATCCTATGCAGCGCGCCTGGCTGCTCGAGCAAGTTCCGCAGTGCGGATATTGCCAATCCGGCCAAATCATGGCGGCGGTCGTTTTATTGCGTGCGAACCCGCATCCGACTGACGAAGACATAAACGACGCCATGACCGGGAACCTTTGCCGATGTGGAACCTACCATCGCATACGCCGCGCGATACACCGTGCAGCGGAGCTTTCGGCCGCGGAAACGAGGAAGGCCTGATGCATGCGCTCGGCCTTTTACGCGGGCTGTGTGGGGGCGCAGTCTTACTGGCTGCTTTCGGGTGGTACGCCTCGGGCCCGATGTGGGCCACTCCTGCTAAACAAAAGTCCGATCTTTCCCTACAGCAAAGGCAATCCGTCCGGGCTTTTGCGGCGATGGCGACCGTACTCACAAGTCCGCGCTGTTTGAACTGCCACATTCCTGGCGACGCTCCGCTTCACGGAAACGAGGGCAAACCTCACAAGGAATTGAACATCAAGCGGGGGCCGGACGGGCGCGGCACGCCTGCGATGCGTTGCACAAATTGTCACCAGAGTGAAAACTCGACCGCTCTGCATGCGCCGCCGGGAGCGCCGAACTGGCAACTGCCTCCACCTTCCATGCGCATGGCCTGGCAAGGTCTCAGTACAGGAGACTTGTGCCGGACACTCAAAGATCCCGCAAAGAACGGAAACATGACGCTGGCTCAGTTGTATCGGCATCTTGAGGAGCATCCATTGGTGCTCTGGGCTTGGAATCCTGGGTCCGGACGAACGATTCCTCCTCTTTCCCACGAGCAGTTTATGGTCAAGGTGAAGGAATGGATGGACAGCGGTGCGGCATGCGCGGAATGAGGCGATGACCATGAAAAACGCTGAATCGCGCGATCACTTCCAGACGGCAGCCGGAGGAGTCCATCGTCGGGACTTCCTGGTGACGGCGGGACTTGCCGCAGGCAGCCTACTTCTAAAGTGCGCGGTCCATCCGCCCGCGACTCTCGCATCAGCTGGGACTGAAACGGCAAAAGCAATTCCACTAAACGCTTGGCTCAAGATCGGGACTGACGATTCGATTACGATCGTTGTGTCTCAGGCAGAAATGGGCCAAGGAATCAGGACAACGCTGCCCGCAGTGCTTGCAGAAGAACTCGGAGCAGATTGGTCCCGAGTTCAACTCGAAGATTCTCGGACCGATCCTTCCTATCGCAATCCCCGCCTCAATTGGCAATTTACCGGGAACAGTGAAAGTACTCCCTCTTTTTTCGAGTTGATGCGACTTATGGGGGCAAGCGCCAGAGAGATGCTGGTAAGCGCCGCGGCGGAGAAATGGCGTGTGGATGTTGCCTCATGCGGGACTGAAAAGGGCCTAGTGATTCACAAGAACTCGGGGCGGAGCGCCCGCTTTGGCGATCTCGTCGAGGCCGCCGCAAAGATTACACCTCCAGCGAAGCCAGCGCTCAAGAGCGAAAAGGATTGGACTCTGCTCGGGAAACCGCTCGGTCGTGTCGAGAATCCGGGTAAGGTTGAGGGCAGCGCAATCTTCGGTATCGATTTTACTCTTCCGGGACTCGTGCACGCCGCGGTGAAACAGTGCCCAGTGTTCGGTGGAGACGTCGCGTCCTTTGACCGCTCGTCGATCGCGGGCCTCCCTGGAATTATCGATGTGGTTCGAATTCCCAATGGAATCGCGGTCGTGGGTGAGACTTACTGGCAAGCGAAGTCGGCTCTTGATGCGCTCAACGTTACGTTTAACGAGGGGCCTGCGGCATCCATGAGCAGCAGTACACTTCGCGATGATTACCGACGGGCGATGGAAGGTAACGAATGGCTCCTGGTACACGCCGAAGGGAATGCGGATGCGCTTCACCATGATTATCCGAACGTGCCTCTGGACAAGAACACGGTGCCGGTCATCCCTTCCAACGCAGTTGGAAGAACTTATCCCACAATCTATTCCCAAGAGTACGAATCGCAATTTCTCGCACACGCCACGATGGAGCCAATGAACTGTACGGCTCGAGTGGCAGGCGATACGGTAGAAATCTGGGCCCCCACGCAAGGCCAGGAACTCACCCGCATTACGCTTGCGGCGGTTTTCAAACTGCCGAAAGAAAACATCCAGGTCGCCCGAACTCTTCTTGGTGGCGGCTTTGGCAGAAGACTCGTGGCAGATTTTGCCTTGCAAGCAGCGCTGATCTCAAAAGCAGTAGGAAAACCCACCAAAGTCGTGTGGTCGCGCGAAGAAGACATGCAGCACGACATCTACCGCCCGATGACACTGCAGCGAGTCACGGCGGGCATCGATGAGTTCGGGAAGCTGCGCGCCATTGCACACCGTTTGGTATCTCCCTCCATCCTCCAATACGTCTTCGCTCCGGCGGTAACGGATGTGTATGACCCAAGCTGCCTTGAAGGCCTCCTTGAAACTCACTACGAGATACCAAATATGCGTGTGGATTTTAAGCTTCTTCACGTGCCAGTGCCGACTTCCGTTCTTAGGACCACGGGCTACGGGCCAAACATTTTCGCTTTCGAGAGTTTCATCGATGAACTTGCATCAAAAAAGGGGATCGATCCGTATCACTACCGGCGAGATCTTCTCTCGAAGAGTCCTCGCTCGCTTGCCGTGCTGGACCTGGCCGCAAAACAATCCAACTGGGAAACTCCGGCTCCGAAGGGCCACTATCGCGGCATCGCTTATGCGGAGGCTTTTGGGACCCACACTGCGCACGTCGTCGAACTTTCAGTTACAAAAGACAGGCAGGTAAAAATTCACAAAGTCGTTTGTGCAGCCGACCCTGGTACTGCTCTCGATCCGGATATCACTACGAATTCACTCGAGGGAGGAATTGCGTGGGGTCTTTCGTGTGCTTTCAAGTCCGAAATCACTTTTGATCGCGGCCGCACGGTCGAAAGCAATTGGTACGACTACCAAATCCTTCGCATGTCCGAAATGCCGGACGTTGAAGTCCGCCTGATTAACAGCGGTGCACGTCCGCTTGGCGGAACGGGAGAGGTGGGGCCAGTCACGCTTGTTCCGGCCGTCGCCAATGCCATCTTCGCAGCGACAGAAACGCGCTTTCGGTCGCTGCCGCTCAGCAGACATGGTTTTTCGCTCGCCTGATCATGAGCAAGTCCAGAGATAACCGACGACTTATGGTCCGGCTATTCGTTTTTCTCTCTTTTTTGTTTTGTTTGCCTGCGATCGGAGTAGCGCAGTGCCAAAAACAACGGCCGAAGTTACAGCCTCTGCGGTACGACGAGGATTGGAGTTTGCTGTCCGATCGGAATTGCAAAAAAGAGGCGTTTGACGAAATCAAGTACGTTTCGCTTGGGTTTAAAGACTGGTATCTGTCGGTCGGCGGAGAAATTCGCTATCGATACGAGAACTATGAGGATCCGGCGTTTGGTGTCGGCCCGGAGACGCCCTGGGGTTACATCCTGCAGCGGTATCTCGCTCATGCGGATTGGCATCTCGGGCGCCATTTCCGCATCTTTTCGCAATTTCAGAGCGGCCTTGAAGAAGGCCGAAACGGTGGGCCGCGTCCGACAGACAAAGACATCGCCGATCTGCACCAGGGTTTCGTCGACATGACCGATTCTTCCCAGAAGCTGCGCCTGCGCATTGGGAGGCAAGAAATCGAATTCGGAACGGGCCATCTCATCGGCGAGAGCGAAGGGCTGAACATTCGCCGCGCCTTTGACGGATTTCGGTTTACTTTCAAACATGGACATTGGACGTGGAATTCAACGTTGACCCATCCGATCCTTGTCCGGCCACAAGCCTTTGACATACCGGATCACAGGCAGACCGAATGGGGCGCCGGATTTACGAGAGGACGCGAACACGGAGGCTGGTCCGGCTACTACATCGGACTGAACCGCAAGCAAGCCTCTTTCAACGGAAAAACCGGGCAAGAGGTGCGAGAAACGTTCGGGAGCCGTATCTGGAACCTAGGAGACCTCTTCGACTACAACGCCGATTTCATCTTGCAGAGCGGAACATTCGGCAGTGGGCAAATCCTGGCCGGTGCAATCTCTACAAACGACGGGATCACTTTGCACAAGCTTAGGTTCGAACCGCGCTTAGGAGCGCGCTTCGATTGCGCAAGCGGAGACCCGGACCAGGCGAGCAAAGATCTTCACACCTTCAACCCATTGTTTCCGAACCCGATGTATTCGAGCCTGTCTGCGCTCCTAGGTCCTTCAAACCTTACAACTGTCGGCCCGACCATTCGTCTGACTCTTGGCTCCAAGACGACGATTTCACCGGAGATGCCATTCTATTGGAGAAGTTCGATTCACGATGGAATCTACAATTTTGCCGGAGTTCTGATTCGTCCCGGAAATCTTAGCACTGCTCGATTTGTGGGCTATCAACCGGGTCTCGTTCTCGATCATTCCTTCTCGTCTCATCTTTCAAGTACAGCCGCATATTTTTACTTTTTTACCGGTCAATTCCTGCGCGAAACACCTCCCGCGAAGGGTGTGGGCTATTTCTATGTGACGTTGACGTTCCGCATGTGAGAAGCGACTTGTGTTTGAGACGCGTTCGCTGGAGAAGAGCGAGGTTGGAAACTATGGTCTGGAAGGTGCTGATAGTGAGCATGTGGTTTTGCCTTAGCGGGCTTTGGTGCGCGGCCCTCGGGCAAGAGCAGGGCGGTCCGCACGTGGGTGGAGGCCCGGCAATCCCGCCTGAAAAAGGGTATGTGGTTGACGAGATCCGTGATGGTCTCTACTGGGTAACCGACGGTGCCTACAACACTATGTTCATGGTCACTTCGGAAGGTGTGGTGGCCGTCGACGCCCCTCCAACGTTAGGCGCGAAGTACCTTCAGGCGATTGCGGAAGTCACTGCGAAACCGGTCGTGTACCTCATTTACAGCCATGAGCACACGGACCACATCGGGGCGGCTTATCTGTTTCCGAAGACAGTCGAGATTATCGCCCAGAAGGAGACAGCCCGAATTCTCGAGGAGCGTCGCGACCCGAGAAGGCCGGTGCCTACGATTACCTTCGAGCAGAGCTATGTCGTAAAGCTGGGGAATAAGGAGTTGGTGCTGGAATACCCTGGCATCAATCACGAGCGCGGTAACATTTATATATACGCGCCCGCACAGAAGACCTTAATGCTAGTGGATGTCGTCTATCCCGGCTATCTGCCTTACAAGAATCTGGGCATCGCAGAGGACCTATCAGGGTATTCAGCAGCCCAGACGCGTGCGCTCGGCTACGACTTTTCCACGTTTGTAGGGGGCCATGTGACACGACTGGGCGCGAAGAACGATGTAGAGCTGTCGATCGAGTTTTACAAAGATCTCCAACGGACCACTGAATCTGCCTTGAATGAGCTCCCCTTGAGCGCTTTTGCACGCAACATGCCGGCGGGGGCACCGCACGGTTCGACCATTCCCGATAAATGGGATCTGCACAATGAGTACGAAAAGGCTCTAGTCGACCGGTGCTACGCCAACCTGCTTCCACGATGGAAAGACCGTCTCGCGGATACCGAGACATACCTCCGAGACAACTGCTGGAGCATGATGGAAAACGTCATTGTGACTCTTGTGCCCGGTCGTCCGGAGCAAGGACACTAACAGTTGAGAGAATGTTGACGCGTTTGCCGTAGAGGGAATTGTAAGAGGCGTTTGTTCGGGCTCGAGTAATCCACAGCAATGCGGGTTGGCCACGGAGTCATGAAGCTCTGGGTGAGGCATGCCCGCAGAAAAGGGGCGCGATGGGCGGGAGGGGGGCTCTGTTGTTTCGCAGCCATAGTCAGCGGCGTGATGGAGCTGTGGCTTGGTCACCAGCCTCGGTCAGTTAGCGGAAGCTGGTCGTCCTGGTTTTTCTGGGATCCGCTTGTGTTCCTGTTCGGTGCTTCCGTAGTCTGTCTTGCCGCTGGGCTCAGCATCATCCCCGTATCGGCGAAATGGCCCTGGATACTCGGTGTTGCGCCCCCCTGAGCGTGTGCTTTGTTCTCCGCGAGTGGACTGTGCTGTCTCTTGGTTTGGTTTCTGTCGCAAATGTTTTTGGTCACTCGAATGATTTGGCCCTTGGCGCAAGGAGCGAACCTGGCACTGGTCAGTTGGTGTTTAGCGGTTAGTGTCCGCGCCTCGCGGGTCCTCCGGCCGAGAGGAGCAGAGACAGGTGGACTCTATAATGTCCGTCTCCAGAAGAGAAACAGCTCGTAAATTGACCCCGTCCTTTCAACCGTCGACTTTATGATGCGACGGACAGTGGTGTTACGGCTCGCTGCCACTCGGTGGCAATACGATGGAAATTGGCTTTGTCCCGAACAGGAGAACTCTCAAGGTCATGGGCATTTTCGGACCTAGTCTGTATTCCGGTGACTTCGCCATGGATTTGCGCACCAGCATATCTGCCGTGGTTCGGCTTCCATTTGAGCCCGAGGAGCTGGTACAAATCTTGGGCCGCTCGAATCCGTCGGCTTCTGAGGATCAAACCAATGAGGAGCACACAACGTTTTGGTTGGTCGTCGCCGACCAGTTTGCAAAGCGCGGTATCTTCAGTGATCGCGTTCGGGAAAAAGC
>AR_comb_assmDRAFT_10020688_pt1 | contig 14166 bp, 8 predicted proteins | sample ArasoioldDNA_FD_10543 | JGI IMG/M metagenome (IMG submission 10543) | reverse complement strand
TAATATCAGACTTCTAAGAAGTTCATGTCTTTACCGAAAGATTCACGGGTAAACCACGCGGCAATCACAGCCACTAGCATGATGATAATACCGGTTATCCATCCGCCCGTTACAAAATCGCCGGTCGCAGACCGCAATCCTTTAAACAATAAAATGATCAATGGCAAAAAACCACGAACAAAATTTGGAATTGAAATGGCTGCCGTACCGCGCAGGTTGGTTCCAAATTGTTCGGCCGACATCGTGATATACAAGACAGAAATTCCAGCGCCGAAGCCGAGTGCTGCGCAGGTTAAATAAAAAGCTTGTGAATTCGTGTGATACAGGAAATAAATGGTGATGAACGTGCTGACCAGTCCATAAAAAAGAAAAAGGGTTTTTTTCCGGCTCTTGATAAGATTACTAATGATACCCGCGCCCAAATCCCCGAAGGCAAGGCCCACATATTGATACATTACCGCTTTACCGGGATCGATTTCTCCAATGCCAAACTCTTTTGCAAACTTATCCGAGAACGTAATTAGGATCCCGATCACATACCAAACAGGCAGGCCAATCAATATGCCGCGGAAATACCGCCAAAAACGTTCCCGGTTATTGAAGAACATCAGAAATTTCCCCCGGGACACATTTGTTTTCTTTACCGCATCAAACATGGAACTCTCCAGGAATCCGATGCGCATAAATAAAAGGAGGAAGCCCAGGGCGCCGCCAATGTAATAGCATAATCTCCAATCATGGAACCACTGGTTGACAAAATAGGCAGTAATAGTTCCCATGACTCCTGTTGTGGCGATAATAGCAGCCGCGATGCCGCGTTTTTCTTTTGGAAGCAGTTCACTTGTCAGCGTGATACTGGCGCCGAGTTCGCCAGCCAGACCAACGCCTGCGATGAAACGTAGAATGGTATATTGTGTAACGTTCTCAACCATCCCATTGGCAATAGTTGCAATAGAATAGAGAAGAATGGACCCAAACAACACACTCTTTCTGCCCTTTTTATCAGCCATGATTCCCCAAACAATTCCACCGAGGAGAATACCAATCATCTGAATGCTTAAAATATTCTCGCCGGTTGTAAGCACCGCGTCACCACTCAAACCGAGATCCTGCAAACTCGGCTTTCGAATAATATTAAAAAGCAGAAGGTCATATACATCTACAAAGAAGCCAAGGGCGCCAACTATTACAGGCAAGGAAAAAATACCGTATGGGCGCTTGTCCATATTTTTTTATTGAAGATTTTGCGTTTCCTCAGTTTCCTTTTTTCCGAAAATTAGTTTATACAACACCGGCAACGTAGTAATGAGGATAATGCCAATGGCAATGGCTTCAATATGATCTCGTAAACTGAAATCAAATTTTCGTTTTACCCAGGAATCAAGGAAATACCCGATAAGCATCATGGATGCCACCCAGCAAACACTTCCAACGATATTATAAAATATAAAAATAGAACGTTCCATTTTTACCATTCCGGCCACAATGGGCGCAAATGTGCGAATGATAGGGAGGAACTTCGCCACAAAAATTGTTCCCTTACCATATTTGTCATAAAAAGCTTTTGCCCTTATAAGATGTTTTTTTCGGAATAACAATGTTTCTCGTCTCTCATAAAGTAAGGGGCCGGTCTTTCGGCCAAACCAGTACCCAACCATATTGCCAAGTATCGATGCGATTATTATCATGACTATGATCACAACATGTGGCCAGTGAAAGTGAGTCGGTGTATCCTGGTCTACCCCGATAAAATCATTGGCGATCTTATCCAAAAAAACACCTGCAGCAAACAACAGGGAATCTCCCGGGAAAAAGAAACCAACAAATAAGCCGGTTTCCGCAAAAACTACGAGAAGCAAAATGTATAAGCCACCGTAGTCAATGATCCAGTTAATAAAATTCTCCAGAAATCCAAGCAACTGTAATCCGCCCATGATTATGTTTTATCTGATTTCATCATCCAACAATTGCGTCGGCTTCTTTTTCGCTAAAAGCCAAGGCTTTTTTATCATCAAACTCTCCTTCCCACCGTGCAATGACGCAACTTGCGAGCGTATTGCCAATTACATTAACTGACGTTCTTGCCATATCCATTAGTTCATCAATACCAAGAATAGCCATGATCGGCCACGCAGGCATACCAAAAGATGCTGCCGTGGCTGTAAGGATAACCAATGATGCTCTCGGTACCGCAGCCACGCCCTTGCTGGTAAGCATTAATGTAATGCAAATAATGATCTGCTCACCGATACTCAAATGCATCCCCGCCGCCTGGGCCACAAAAATAGAGGCAAGAGATAAATATAACGTCGTGCCGTCAAGATTAAATGTATAGCCGGTTGGGATAACAAATGAGACAATTTTGCGGGGCACTCCGAATTTTTCCATGTTCTCCAATGCTTTGGGCAGTGCTGAGTCGGAACTGGTTGTGGCAAAAGCAATGGATACAGGTTCAGAAATGGCCAGCATAAATTTCTTCACTGGCAGCCTGATCAATTTTGCAACCGGCAACATCACAGCTACAACCAGAATGATAAGTGATACGTATAGTGTAACGAGTAGCTTAAAAAGATTAACCAGGATATCGACGCCGAGGTGGCCAACAGTTACAGCAATAGCTGCTCCCACGCCAAAGGGTGCAAAATACATGACGATATTGGTAAACCTGAACATCGTTTCGGCAAGACTCTCCGCAAAATTCAACATCGGCCTTTTTTTCTGTTCGGAAAGAAGTGCAAGCGCAATTCCGAAGATGATGCTGAAGACAACAATGGGAAGCACGCTTCCCTCATAGATCGATTTAACTATATTCTCCGGGAATACATCAAGTACGTGATCCTGCCAGGTTTTTCCGGGAGCATCAGGCAACCTGTCTAACAAACCGGGTGGAACCGCAACGCCAGAACTATCAAGTATTGCAATTACTTTTTGCTGAAAGACTTTTTCTGAAGATTTAGGCAGAGACTTCAATTCATGTGGCGTTTGAATCCCTACCCCGGCCTTTGAGATATTGATGGCAAACAAACCAATGACGAGCGCCAGGGTGGTTATCATTTCAAAATACAGAATAGATTTCCAGCCCATCCTGCCGACCTGCTTTAAATTGGAATGCCCAGCAATGCCGACAACGAGTGTTGCAAATAATAGGGGCGCTATAATAGTTTTTATGAGTTTTAAAAATACCTGGCTAAGCACCCTGAGGTTTTGGGAAAACTCGCGAAAATCGAGGCCGATCTCAATTCCTATTGCCATGCTCACCATGATCCATGTAGTGAGGGATCGTTTATAAACGGCATAGACTATAAGGCTTGCTATAACTATCCAACGGCAAATTGCAAGAACAGTTGGAGACAAGACAGCAATTTTATAAAGACTTAGAAAGTGAAGAATAGCAACAATGGTAAATAACAGAAGAGTAAGCAAGCCGGTTTTGCGTTTCATAAATTCAATGGATAGGTTTTCAAAACTAAAGGTTTACTTTCAATATCTGAAATCATGAAAGCTCACTTCCGTTAATAAATCTTTTATTTCATTATTGATATAAATCACTATTTTTCCCAAAGTTTTGCACTAAAACCTAAACTCAAAAAAACAAAACCGACTTATGAGTTTGTTTATCAAAAAACCTTTGAATAAGCTTCTTGCTGAAGCCTCTGACAGCGAGAAAGGATTAAAGAAAACATTAGGACCATGGTCATTGGTTGCGTTAGGAATTGGAGCAATTATCGGGGCTGGTTTGTTTTCAATAACCGGTGGCGCAGCTGCTAATAATGCAGGTCCTGCTATTACGCTTTCGTTTGTTGTTGCTGGAATTGGATGCGCATTCGCTGGGTTATGCTATGCTGAGTTTGCGTCTATGATTCCCATTGCGGGTAGTGCGTACACCTATTCTTATGCCACAATGGGTGAATTTATTGCCTGGATCATTGGATGGGATTTAGTTTTAGAATACGCGGTTGGAGCGGCTACAGTAAGCATTAGCTGGAGCAGATATTTTGGAAGGTTTATGGAAGGGTTTGGTGTTCATTTACCTGCAAATATGATGGGGGGGCCGTGGGATGGTGGTATGATTAACGTGCCAGCCGTTTTTATAGTGGTATTAGTGAGCTTACTTTTAATCAGGGGCACAAGCGGCAGTGCGAAAGTGAATGCATTTATTGTTGGATTAAAGGTAACCGTGGTTCTTATTTTTATTTTTCTGGGTTGGGGATACATTAGAAGCAGCAATTACAATCCTTATATTCCTGACAATAATGGTACGTTCGGTGAGTTTGGATTTAGTGGTATCATTCGGGCGGCCGCCATAGTGTTTTTCGCCTACATTGGCTTTGATGCAGTATCGACTGCTGCACAGGAAACAAAGAACCCCAAAAAAGATATGCCAATTGGTATCTTGGGTTCTCTTGCAATTTGTACAGTTTTGTATATTTTATTTGCCCATGTAATGACAGGGGTAACAAATTATCAAAGCTTTAAAGGGAAAGATGGCATTGCGCCAGTTGCAGTAGCAATCGATCACATGGGCAAGGCCGGAGCAGATGGAGTCATTCACGCCGATTATCCCTGGCTGAATCGTGCAATTATAGTAGCAATACTTGCAGGTTATTCATCCGTTATTCTCGTTATGTTGTTAGGACAATCAAGGGTATTTTTTAGTATGAGCCAGGATGGACTGTTACCTAAAGTATTTTCTCAGGTTCATCCAAAATTCAGGACACCGGCAAAAAGCAATGCATTATTTCTTGTGTTTGTAAGTCTGTTTGCTGCATTTGTTCCGGCAAGAGTGGTGGGTGAAATGACAAGTATCGGAACCTTATTTGCCTTTATTCTCGTTTGTCTTGGTGTGCTGATTTTACGGAAAAAAATGCCTGATGCTCCAAGGGCCTTCAGAACTCCACTAGTTCCCGTTGTACCAATTTTGGGAATTGGAACCTGTTTGTTTATGATGGTATTTCTTCCCGGTGATACATGGATACGATTAATTGTGTGGTTGATCATTGGCCTAGTAATTTATTTCGGTTACAGCAGGTATCATAGTAAACTACGTCATGGTGAAGTAGTATTACCCACTGACCCAGAGAGACCGAAAGAGCCATTTGAAGAGTAAATTTATGTTCTGCTTTACTGTCTTGCATTTGCCAAACGCAAGGCAGTTTTTTATTTATAGCTATTGTGTAAATTTGCAACCCTCAAGCCGGGTTTAGATTGCAGATTGCTGCTAGTACCCTGGGCTGATTTATAAAATTGAAATCCGAAATCCGAAATATAAACGATGGGAAGAATTTTTGAAGTTCGCAAATCAACCATGTTCGCCCGTTGGGACAGGATGGCAAAACAGTTCAGCCGCATTGGAAAAGAAATTGCCATTGCTGTAAAAGCCGGGGGTCCTGATCCTAACACAAACCCTGCTCTTCGCCGGTGTATGCAGAATGCTAAGGCGGTGAACATGCCTAAGGATCGCGTGGAAGCCGCCATTAAACGAGCGATGGGAAAGGAGATGGAGAACTATGAAGAAATTTTGTATGAGGGATATGGTCCGCACGGAGTAGCCGTATTGGTTGAAACGGCAACTGACAATCATGTAAGAACGGTGGCAAATATCAAATCACATTTTAATAAAGGTGGAGGCACATTGGGCAATAGTGGCAGTGTTGCATTTCAGTTCAAAAAAATGGGGGTGTTTAAATTAAAACCTGAGGGATTGAATGCTGAGGAACTTGAATTTGATTTAATAGATTATGGACTCGAAGAAATGGGGGAGGGTACAGGAGAAAATGGCGAGGAAGTTTTAGTCTTACGCGCCGCTTTTAATGATTTTGGAAAAATGCAAAAAGCATTGGAAGAAAAAAAGATTATCCCCCTAAGCGCTGAAGTAGAATGGATACCCACCACCACTGTTCAACTCCCAGAAGACCAGGCCCAGGACCTTTTGAAATTAGTTGACAAGCTGGAGCAGGATGAAGATGTACAGAAGGTGTTTTATAATCTGCAGTGACTGATAATAGCCGCTAGTTTTTCCATTTCATCTCATCAAGCAACCACCAATCGCCTTGTCTTATAAATGACCATTGTTCAGAAAAATTCCGGACGTGGTCAGAATAACCGGTTATGTCAGATGTTTTGTTTTTATCCGCTATAAATTCTATTCCCATTGATTTTATCAGCGCAGAGAAACAATCGGGTTTTTTATTTTTTCCTTCACTTACTTCTATTACAGCTACTTCTTTGATCACTAGATTCTTTATAACCCATATTTTTCCATGCTTTTCTAACTCATCCAATTCTTGTTTTAGTTTTTCATAACAACTTGTTGTGAGATATTTTTTTAAGTCTTCAATATTCCGATTGCTCTTTAGTCTCTTTAATTTAAAAAAGATTGTTTTTACTTGTTCTATCATACTGCCGTGATCCCAGATGCCATCTTTCTGCACGAGGTGACTGAGTCTTGCTCCTGCAATGGAAATTTTCAAGCCATTCCATGATAATTTCATAGTCATTGATTCTAAAAATGTTTTCTCACATATTCGGAACCGACATTAATGTATTCCAATTACATAACCAGTTGCATCATAATCGCCGATCCTTACCTTATACATTAGTGCTCCTGAATGACGCGGACCCGAATAAGGAACTATGTTTGTGATCTTATCAGCAAGAAACTGCCTGATTTCAAAGACTTTACTCCCGTTGACGTCATAGAATTTGATATTTGCCATTCCACTTATTGGCGAGCCTATACGAAGACTGAAATGACTATTGTAAGGATTTGGAAAAGCGGTTACGACAAGTCTCTCTAAAACGGTTTCTTTCGTGGCATCTGATAGTTTCACATTTCTTGTCAATATATTCAACGGCTGACTATATGGAAGTGTGGCCGTAAGAATTCTGCATCCATCGAAGGCTGTGTTTATTGCAGCGATTGCATACTGCACTTCCAGCGGGCTTGACGCGTTATTTACTCCGCCGAGTACATCATTTGCAAGTTGAAATAATCCATTTACGTTGTTGCTATAACCATTTCCACCATTCAGGTATACCACCACCGAATGCGGCAGGCCAAACTTTAAAGAACTACCGGTTGGCACGCCGCTTCCACAACTTGTTTGCGCGGTTGTGACAAGTGTGTCATTCGACAAGTCAACGGTAGCGAGCGAGCTGCTTGTACGAAGATTGAACCAAAGGGTAATGGTTTGTGAAAGCAATTGATTATTGATCTTTCCTTTTTGCCCGCCCGTTTTAGGAATCGGAACAAGGTACCATGTGTTTTGATCGCTATAGTAGGCTCCATTGTAGGGTAAAATATTGTCTATGCCAAGCGCCTGCGAATTGCCAGAGCCCGGAAGCATTTTAAAAATATTTCCGTTGCTTACGTCGGTCTTGAATAAAGTAAAGAATTGCCTGTTAGCGACGTTTCCAAAAATCTGTGAAGTCGCTGCGCCAAAAGCATTCAACATAAGTTGCGAGGAGGAAATAGATGAATTAGTTCCATTAAAGCTGTAGCAAGCCTTACCATTTTGATTGGCGTAAAACCCTTGTGAATAGGTACAAACAACCGCACAATTATCGCAAGGCACCGTCGACAGTGTGCCAATACCTAATTGACTGAAATCAGAAATATTGTTACGCCTCGCAAAGCCATCACTGACTTTTCTGCCGGCGCCATTAAAAGGTTCTCGTAAACTGCCTGGTGGTATTTTCCAATCAGCCGCATTGCTGCTTGCATCAGGGCGGCGCAAAATTCCAAACTGGTTGTCAGTTAGGCCGGTAAACCCGGTAAAAAAAAGTTGAAGTGCATAGTTGCCTCCTGAAGGAGATGCATTTGGAACCAGGTACCAAACCCCGCCATTATTTACGGCTGTATACACGGAACCATTTTCCGTTACATTCAAACCTGCATCTGTTCCCGGTTTTGGACCAAACGACGCGGTCAGGTAATTTGTACCGGCGAGGTTGTTATTAAAAAATTGGAGAAGATTGCACCGTGTGGTATTACCAACAGGAAAATCATACGTGCTTGTATTGCTTGTAATCAATCTCCTGAAATTGCCATTGATCCAACTATTAACGTAGGCGATATTACTCACGTCGTTTAAGAGGGTTGACGAGATGTTATTATTAAGTAAAACGTAGTTGATGCCTGTATTGATTTTCCCTTTTACTAAGTGCAATTGGTTTTCGACGGTGAAGTTATTGTTGACCGTTAATTGGCCTGAATTTATCTGCACATTGTAAAAATGTGTGGTTCCAAAGTATTGATGCGCCATGGTGCTGTTAAAAATTACCACGCCTTCACCTCCTAAGGCACCGATAACGGAATTATCTCGCCAATCGCTTTGATTAGCGGTCAAATTGTTTTTCAATCGCAGGGTTCCATTGTTGACAAGCAAACTGCCGTTTTCCAGACTAATGCCTCCCTGCAAACAGAACTCGACGCCATTCTGCACAGTGACGGTCGAGCCCTTTTTTAACCGCAACACTTCTTGTGCGACCGCCGCTTTTATGAAGCCAAACCAAAAAACGAATGCTAAATATTTTTTCATAACCGGAGTTTAGAAGAACGAAAGTGAATTACTGTTTGACTTTGTCTTTTAATTCCCGAACTTCTTTTAATAATATCTCCAGTTGGCCTTGCAACTGATCTATTTTTTTGTTTTGACCATCAATAATTATCTGCTGTTCCTGTACAGCTTTTACAAGTGGAACTACAAACTGTGAATACGACAGACCGTAAGCCTCGGTATTTTTTTTCGGAGCGATTACGCCGTCAAATTCATATCCTGTTTCTCTGGCCGCTTGTTCTACTTCCTGTGCAATGAACCCACTGTGCCGAATCCTCTCAGATTCCTCGTACTCAACCTTCGAAGCAAACCTTACATCCTCGCCATGTTTGATAAATTCATCATATTTTCTTGTCTGAAAATTATAAGCAACGGGTCTCAACTTCATGATGAAGTCAATTCCTTTTATGTTTTCAGAAATATTTGTTTTAAAGCGCCCGTCAGAAGGAAAAGTGTAGGCAACCTGGCCCTCAATAACTGTTACCGCACTGTTTCCAAGACGAATTTTATTGCTGGCGTTCACAATGGCCCCGCTCCCAATTGCCGTGGCATTCGTCAGCGCACCCGATAACACATCTGCACCGAAACCCAGAGCACTATTATTGCTCCCGGTCGTATTGTTGTAAAGCGCATAACTGCCACTCGCAGTATTGAACTCACCAGAGGTATTTGAATACAATGCTACGCGACCAGTCGCGGTATTGCTGCTGCCGCTTGTATTTAATCCTAATGCATTTACCCCAAGAGCAGAATTGAAAAAGCCACCCACGTTTTCATGAATTGCATAAAGACCAATCGCAGTATTTTCTGTGCCGTTGATATTTTTCAGCAGCGATTCGAAGCCGACAGCCGTATTATTTCCTCCGCTGGTGTTAGATCTTGCCGCCTTTATTCCCAGGGCAGTGTTGAATGTTCCGGACGTATTTTGATTCAATGCTTCATATCCCACTGCAGTGTTGTCGTTAGCACCATTCCAGAAAAGACTCGACGCGCCAATCGCAGTGTTACGTGAGCCGTTGATGTTGGAATAACCCGCAACATTGCCCAGGTAAGTATTCTCATTTCCGATCGTGTTGTTGTAACCGGCACTGGATCCGACAAATGAGTTATACCCTCCTGTTGTGTTGCTAACACCTGACCAGGTGCCTAACATGGCATTGGAAGTTCCAGTCGTGTTGAAATGTCCTGCCTCCGCTCCCAGCATGGTATTATATTCACCGGTTGTATTGGAAAGCCCGGCATTCATTCCAAAAAATGAATTAGCCTGTCCGGTCGTGTTAGATAGTCCGGCTGACCTTCCAAAAAAAGAGTTGAAACTGCCACCGGTATTTGAAAGGCCCGCATCCTTTCCAAAAAATGAATTTTGAAAACCTGTACTATTCGCTTGTCCCGCTAGGCCACCGAAGAACGAGTTATTAGATCCGGTGGTATTACTCTGCCCGGCAAAGCCTCCAAAAAAAGAATTTTGCTGGCCCGTTGTGTTTTCGCGACCGGCATTGTCGCCAACAAAGTTATTACCGCTACCGATTGTATTTTTCATGCCGGCTTTTGATCCCATGAACACATTTCCAAAGCTTTGATTAGCCATGCCTGCTTCTTCTCCAATAATTGTATTCCATGAGCCGGTATTATTTTGTCCCGCAGAAGCTCCGATAAATACGTTGCTGAAGCCGGTTTGATTATTGAAGCCAGCTGCATAACCTAGAGCAGTATTCATAGTTCCGGTACTGTTCATCTTTAAAGCGGTTGAACCAATCGCGGTATTACTGTAGCCGCTTGTATTGGTGTAGAGAGCATTCCAACCATTCGCCGTGTTATCTGATCCTGTTGTGTTGTTCTGCATCGCTGAATTACCCGTAGCCGTGTTCTCAGCCCCATTGGTATTTGATGACAGCGAGTTTGCTCCGAACCCTGTATTGGAACTGCCGGTCGAATTTTGGCCTGAAAAGCTTCCGACAAAAGTGTTGAAGACGCCAATGGTATTATCTCTTCCTGCGTTGTCGCCAAGAAAAGTGTTGTAAGAACCTGTCGTATTCCTCATGCCCGCAGCTGAACCAACAAAGACGCTTCCCAGGGCCTGATTGCTTCGTCCCGCGTCAATACCAATTATAGTTGTCCACCATCCTGTACTATTTATTCCAGCATTTGTTCCGAGTAGGGTGTTATAAAACGAACCGGTAGAACTAAAACCCGCGGAATCCCCGACAACGGTATTATAACCTCCTGAAATATTCTGACGCATCGCATTTGATCCAACAGCGGTGTTCTTTTCACCACCGAAATTTTGGTTTAGCGATTCATACCCAACAGCCGTGTTATCATGGGCATTGTTCCAGTAGAGAGCAGAGGTTCCGATACCGGTATTCCTTATCCCCGTGGTATTCGTGTGAAAGCTAAATGCCCCAACTGCGGTATTAAAGTTCCCAATGGTGTTATTGATCATAGATTCAAATCCAACGCTGGTATTGTGAGTGCCCATGGTATTTTCCTGCGTTGCTGAATAACCGATTGCAGTGTTATATAACCCTGTGTTGTTTTTTTTGAGGGAGTTGTATCCAACTGCTGTCAGGTTACTCGCTGTGGTATTAGTGAACAGACTATTATAGCCGACTGCGACATTGTTACCTCCCGTCGTATTGTTCTGAAGCGAGCGGAAACCCAAGACCGTATTGTTTTGCCCGGTCGTTGTACCATAAAGCGTATAAGCTCCTACTGCTACATTGCCAACGCCTTTCAAAGAGTCGGGACCGGCACCATAACCAGCACTATATCCGATTAGAGTGTTTTCGTTTCCAAGATTCCGGTATCCGGCGAAAGCTCCCACAGTAGTGGTTCCGAATAGTAGGTAAGTGTTGTCCTCGTCAAAATCAGAAGTACCTGATGCAAAATATCCGACTGCTGTATTCAGGTTACCGCCTGCAGCAATCATAGCGCCGCGGCCCAGTGCAACATTGTAACTCGAAACTTTTGTGAATTCTATCGCTCCTACTCCCAATGCAGTGTTTTGGAAGCCATTCTCCATCAACTTTAATGATCTCCATCCAAGCGCCGTGTTGTAAAAGCCAGATGCATTTTTTATCATCGACTCGAAACCAATGGCTGTATTATACGATCCCGCATCGTTTGAATATCCTGCCTGGGCTCCAAAAAACGCATTACCTTCTGATGTGGAATTAGAAAAACCAGCATTCTTTCCGAAAAAGGAATTACTGCTTCCCGAAAGATTATGTAAGCCCGCGGAATCTCCCACAGCGGTGTTGAAGTTTCCAGATGTATTCTGGCGCATGGCGTTTGAACCGAGTGCCGTATTGTGATGACCACCGGTGTTTTGGTTTAAAGATTCATACCCCATTGCCGTATTATCGTTTGCCATATTCCAATAAAGTGCAGAGGTTCCGATGGCAGTATTTCTTATTCCTGTAGTGTTTGTATGGAAACTGAAGGCGCCGACTGAAGTATTGAAACTGCCGGTCGTGTTGCTAATCATCGATTCAAAACCGATGGCTGTATTATGCGTGCCACCTGTATTCTCCTGCGCAGTTGAATAACCGAGGGCAGTATTGTACAATCCACCCACATTTTTTTGAAGCGCATTATAACCTAGCGCAGTTAAGTTACTGCTGGTCGTATTGGCCGTTAAGCTATTGTACCCGATCGCAACATTTTTAGTTCCCGTTGTATTTGATAACAACGCATTCAATCCAAAGGCAGAATTGAAATTCGAATTGTGAAGCAAGCCGGCAGGTATGTTATTTACCTTGAATAATAAAGGTTGCGCGTCAGTGGTGCCCACGAATTGTGTCGCCGGATTTATGCCAGCATTGCCGTTAAGCAACCACCCGAGCGGTCCAACGGAAGCTGAACTGAATGTCCCATCGCCACGCAATACATCCGCCGCGCTTCCTGTAAATTTTATACTATACACCGCGCCATTAACATCGTGCTTTAAAAGACCACTGCCAGCGACAACGACTAGTGTGTCCAGCCGAAAGCCACCAGCAACGTGAAGCTTGTTAAGCGGGTTGGTTGTACCAATACCCACATTCTGACCAATTGCAATAAGCCAGCTGTTTGCAGCAAACAGGATCAAAGGAAATTTTTTCATACTGTCAGTTTTAGAGTCATCGAAATGGTCGGACTGATTAAGCAGTAGGATAATAGACTTCAAAACACTTGCTTACTCTTTCGCACCTGGTCGAATGCAAAGGCAGTATCGTGGGATACTGCCTCTGAAGACAGGCTAGTTAATGCGCCTGCTTGACCAGTTTGAGCGTTACTATATGTTTTCCTTGCATAGCTTGTAGCAGATAAATTCCCGGCATGTACTGGTGGCCCACATAGATTGTGCTGTTTGGAGCTACATTTGAACTGACTGAAACTACTCTCCCCAACATATCCATAACTTTAAGTGTAACGGGTTGAACGATGCTACTCTTTAAATCGAGAATAAAATAATCTGCCGATGGATTAGGCCTTGCCGTTAAGTTAAATTCTCCATTCGATTGCTCTGGCAGAACTCCTGCACTGGTGGTAACAGGGCCCCCTCCGCAAACCACAGTGACCGTGAATGTGCAGGTTGCGTCAGGAACAACTCCATTCGATGCGGTTGCGCTCACAGTTGTTGTGCCTTTTGAAAAAACATACGGCGAGGTTATTACAGTATTTCCAATTTTGTATGTAATAGAAGGAGCTGGAATACCGGTGGCGGTGGCTGCAAAAGATACTGACGCCTTGCATCCGCTCATATTGGAGGAAACCGTCTGGTTTGCCGGGCAGGTGATTACTGGTGCCGTGGCTGTGGCCAGCGTAACGCGATCAAACTTTCCGTAGGTTTTACGCTCTACCCAATTCGCGTTAACATCCCTGGAATCAGCACCCATGAAGTTCCAGTTAACCTGGTTAGGGCTTTGCCAATGATACAATGTTGATTCAGGAAGACCGGTTAACTCGGCGTCAAAATAGAAAAACCTTAGTGTGGCTTTTAACGCCATGTTATTAGCCGGTATGATGTCGAAGTAACGCGCTATAGAATTATTGGGACCAGATATCCCTGTTTGCACCTTATGTCCTCTTCTTACAATGGTATTACCGAGGTTTGTGTTCGAAGTAATTGCCGCACCAAGATTACCAGGGTTTGCAGCCGAAGGATTATTCAAAATTCGCGAGGTCTGTACATAACCCGTTCCGGTTGTAAACGCTCTGCTTGTTTCAGATTCACCCACAAACACACCTGCTGTTCCCAGATCGAGAGAGTTATTATTGAGGTTTATCAGTCCGCCTGTGAAAGTCACACTGGTAACAACCGATAAATTGCTCTGAAGATTCAACGCTAATCCACTTTTTGCCATTAAAAGCTGATTAAAAGCAGTTGTACCGGTGCCTGAGAGATTCACATTTAACCCGCCAATCAGCTGTACAATTCCGTTGCCACTTGTCTGCTGAAACGAGCCATCGTTGGCGATATGCATATTGTCAAGAACAATGTTAGCATTGCCTGAGGTCGTAATACTCGCACCTGGGGCAACTTTTAGAGTTCCCTGCGACCAAAGCTCAAACGAACAGACACTTGCAACAAGTACAAGAATGATCTTTTTCATATCTGTCGTTT
>AR_comb_assmDRAFT_10074012_pt1 | contig 14167 bp, 12 predicted proteins | sample ArasoioldDNA_FD_10543 | JGI IMG/M metagenome (IMG submission 10543) | reverse complement strand
GCCAGCGTCGCGTCAACGTCGACCAGCAAGTACGTCGGACCCGTCACCTCGATGCCATGGCTCTCCACGACCCCAGCGGGCGCGCGGGTTTCGACGTATCTCTGAACTTCCTCGCGTAATCCAAACGATGGCACCGGACGCGGTTCTGCGCTATTTGGAATGATGACGAGCGTCACCCACCCTGGCCGCCGCTGGCCTGAAGCGTCACGGTTCGGGATCGCGCGCGCGCACGCCACGCCTGCCGAGGCCTCGTGCGCCATGGTCTCGTAGTCGCCGGGAGTGATGGCCCGCCCGCGATGACGAATACTGTCCGGCCCTCGATACGCGAACGCTTTCAAGGTCTCGCCATCGGCACCCCCTTCGGCCGCACGCGGATTGAAAACCGCCTGCACGCCGCCGATGGATCCCAGAAGTTGTTTGATCGCGAACGCCGCCACATTGCCAGCCAGCCCGCCGCCAGACTGGAAACGGCGCGCCGCAATCGCCGCCGCGGCTGGTGGAATTCGTCCCTGCGTGCCATTGCCGAACACAACCCTCCCGAGCGCGCCGTCGAGCACATAGTGACGATCGTTCGGTCCGGAAAAGAAGAAGTGCCGCTGCCCCAGCCATCGCACCCACGCTTCGATCACGCGCTTGCTGCGATCCCGCACCAGGCGCAGATCGCTCTCGATCACTTCCGTTTCGAATCCTTCGGCGCCCAGCTTCGCTTCCAGTCGGCTGAGGAGCGTGGCCTCTCCCTGTCCCAGTTCCAGCGCAAGCGTTCGCCACTCCACATTGGCGCGGCTCCCACTGAGCTCTCTCACCTCGATCCGTTCTCCGGCCAGCACCGGAACTTGTGTCAGCACGAATACCTGATCGGGAAGGCCGGTGCTGACGCCTAACGGCGTGTCGTTGTAGGTCTGCCGCTGCGAAGCCCAGACCGCGTTCAAATTGATCTGGTTGACCGTGGCTTCTCCCGGAGGACCGTCCTCCTTCAACCGGGCACGCAGCCAATGCAACGGCCTGTCGAACCGCGCGGCGGCCACGCTATCGTCAGGTGCGATGAACGACACAATGCCTGGCAAGCGCAGGCGGCGGGTTTCGTCGTCGACGGTCAACTCTCTCCATCCGGCGCCATTGAAGTACTCCCACACGAGCGGCGGACCGTCAGCATTCCCGGCCGGCTCCAGAATGTCGAAATAGATCCCCATGTCGTTCACGGGCAGCGGCTGAGTCAGGCCGAAATACAAAGCGGGACTTACTTCAGTGATGGGTTTGTACGGCGAGAACGTCGTACCAGGCCATCGAGCGTCGTCGGTGTGATCCTCGTATTGAAAATCGTTCGAGGTCACCACCTGCTCGAGCGGCGTGAACGGTGTTTGCCACACATACGCCAGCCGAAAATCGGACAGCGCCGGCGGCACCGTGATCACATACACGAACGTGTTGTCATTACTTGCTCCGTCTTTGAACTTGACCTCTTTGGTGAAGCCAAACCCACCGCTCACCACACGTACGCGCATCCAGAGCCCCGACCGGTTATTGACCTCAGTCGGGGCGAGATCTGCAGGGATCTCGAAGTCAATCACGTCAGCAATATTCAGATCGCCAGGAGTGAGACTGTTTCTCTCCGACGTAATCGGGAGCGGTACCCAGTCGAATCCGTTCCAGTACTCCCAGCTGACCACGCGATCGAGAGGGGTCGGATTCTGACTGTCTTTGATCAAGAACAGGTCTTGCGGGGTTTGCGTTCGTGGGGCGTAGACTCGCACCGATGCTCCACTCTTGCTGAATATCTCCTCCTGACTGAAATAGAATGTCGCCCCCGGCTGCGGTTGCTGGCCGAACGGAAAGAACGGCTTGCTGATGTCGACCTTTTGACCGTCGACAAGGGCGGTGTCCAGCTTCAGCCCATTCATTTTCAGAATCAGGTTGAACTGCGCTGGATTGGCTGTGGCATCGATGTGCTTCACAGTCGTGCTCACCTGAAAGTTGAAGCAGGTCACCTCGATGCTGTACGTAGTACCCACGACGGGAGGAGACGAAATAGCCATCGCCCCGTCGTCATTGGTCTCGCCGCTCTTGAATGTGGAACCATTCGGGTTCGTAATCGTCACCGGCATCTTCGCCAGCGGGGCTCCTCCCTCGCTTGTGAACACGAGCTGACTCGTCGTCCCTTTCTGAATGCTCGCCTGCAGGCTCGGCTCCAGGTCCTGCTCGATCGTGGTGCGGAGACGAATGCTGTCGACGATGGGTAGCAAGACGGCGGGGTCGGGTGGCAAGGGCTGCGTGAGCTGTCCGCGGATCCAGTAGGACTCGACATTGTTCACAGTCGTGGTCGCGGTCTGAGCGCAATCCGTGACCAGCCGGACCGAGCCCGTGAACGTCAACCCTCGAGTGCCGTCGAACCCCTGCTCGGGCGGCTCCAGGCACGTCGGCTTCAACGACTTGAAGCCACGCCACACGGATCCGTCCCAGTACTGCCACAGGATTTCGAGCGGGCTCGAGCTTCCCTGCTCCAACTCGAATTCCACTTCCAGCCGGCTGGTTCCCGCGAACGCCAGCACCGTCGAGTGCCCGAGGTACAGGACGTGCGGGGTCGGCTGCAACTGAGTGCTCTGAAACACGGTGAACGGTCGGCCGGCGAGATAGTCCGCCGAGTGATCGATGTATTGATCGCGCCCGGGCCACAGGCTGATCACTTCCACCAGCCTCGCTGCTGCGATGCCGGTCGCCCTCTCCGTTTCAAACATGATGGGTTGGCTGCTGCCCGGCGCGGGCGGCGCGGCCACTCTTGTTCCAGCCGGGGCGCCGCTATCGCTCGCCTGCGGTGAAAGCTGGAACACGATTGGGGCGCGCGCTTGCGAGGCGGGAACCAGCCGCACACCAAGCAAATCCAGAAAGGCGAGCTTGTTCTTCTCGGGCGCCTGGTTCAGGCGCTGCAGGATGGCATGCACATATCGCGCGAAGATCTGCGCGATCGCCTGTCCGGCCGTGCCGCGCGCCGGATTCCACTCCGGAACATAGCCGTAGCGACGCTGCCAGAACTCTTTCACGATCGCATCGGTCGGTCGATCGTCGACTGGAGGCGCCGTCTTGACGATCACTTCGGCGTTCCTTCCTGCAAATAGAACGGGTAGACGAGGTTCGTCAGCGTATTCGTCGCTCGAACCCGATAACTGATGTCGATCAGCAGCGTGCTTCGCTGATTGACATCGAGCGTCACCTTGATCTGCAGCACATCGATGCGGGCTTCCCATTTGACCAGGGCATCCTGGACCCGCGACTTCACGCGCTGTAACGTGGTGGGGTTAATCGGCCCGAACACAAACGATCGAAGCCCGGCGCCGAACTCGGGACGCATCACGCGTTCTCCGCGATCGGTCCCCAGAATGATTCGTATCGACTGCTTGATGTCCTCGTCGTAGATCGCGATCGACGTCCCGCCATCGGCCGCAACGCACGGCGGGAACGCCCATCCGACTCCGAGAAACGCCCGACGAGGATCGGCGCCACCCATCGCTCATCCTCCGATCTGAACCGTGGGCATGCCCATCACGATCGGCGCCGAGCAGGCCGACATGTCTCCGAGGCGAGCCGCCGGCCTGCCGCCGATGAGCACCGTGACCGCGCCCTTGGCGTCAGGCGTGGGCGGATGGGGTCCGGCAACCGGCGGCATGGCGCAGCTATGGTTGTCGCCCAGCACCGCGGCGGGCATTCCGCCGATCAGCACGGTTGGCACGCCGGGCCCGGCCATGATTCCGGGATGCGCGGTTGGATCCGTCGAGCGAGCGGCTGGCGGCATGGTGGTTCCTCCGTTCCTAATTGAGCTGGACCGACGGGCTTCGAACCGAGCAGATCCCGGGGGACTTGATGTTCGTCGCGGTGGTTCCCGTGATGTCCACCTGGTTGGCCTGCAGGGTGATCGTGCCGGTCGGTGCAATCAAGTCGATGTTGCCCGCTGGCGCTGCCTGGATGGTGATCGACGGTGGCGGACCGAGGTCCATCGAGATCTTCATGATCCCTTTCGGCGCGCTGAGCTCGATCGACTTCAGTCCCAGGGTGATCGAGTGACCGACACTGGTGGTGATGGTGACCGACTGGGTCAGGTCATCCATCTCGATCGTTTGCGCCAACGGACTGCCCTTCATCCCGGTCTTGAGGACGCGTTTGTTGAGAAACGAGATCGGATCCGTGATCGGCGGCCGCTTGCTCATGCTCCAGAGGCCGCCGAGGATGTACGCATCGCGTTCGTCGTTCTGGTTGAAGGCCACCAGCACTTCGTCGTCTATTTGGGGGACCCAGGCAAACCCCCGGCCTGACCCGCCGCCGATGGCCGCGATTCTCGCCCACGGATCGAATGCGGGAAGCGTCGGGATATGCACCTGCACGCGGCCCTCAGCGAGCAGGTTGAGGTTGTCGACGACCGTCCCTGGTGAAATCGAGTACCCGGCTCCGAGACGCGCGCGTTTGCCGTGGACCTCATCGACGCCCGCAACCCACTCCAGGAATCCTTTGCCCATGCCAACCTCCGAAGCTCACAATCCGATTCGGTTTCCCTGCACACGCGCCAGCCCGCCAAATCCCTTCGGTCTCGGGATCGAGCCGAACCAGACTTCCTTGCGTGCCTTAAAGCTTGTTTTGTAGCCACTGGCGTCAATCGTGTGGGTTGCCGATGTCACTCGGTACTTGCCGCCGAACTGATCGCCGAGGCCCTCAAAATCGATGACCTTTCCAGCCATGATGCGGGTGTCACCGATACAACTTCCGGTGGCCGTCTGCCGGTTATTGAGCCGCGGCAGCAGCTCCGCCAGAATGTCCTGGAGCGCACCGGGAAACCCGCTGGGCTTGATCGACAAGGTCTTCTTCGCCTTCTCACCGAGCAGCGAGTCGATATCGCCGAGGCCCGGGTAAATGGACAGGTTGAATGCCGCGCGGTCGTAGTCCCACGAGACCACGATCACAAACTCGGTCTGCAGGCTCGCGATCCAGAGACGCGCGGTGACGCCGAACAGGTCACCGACGGTGGTCAGCCTGGGACTGAAATCAAGGAGCGACTGGCCCCATTTCAGAGTCAGGCTCGACGAGTAGTCCTGAATCAGAAACTGGAATCGCAGTACGTAGCCCTTCGGATCCGCCGTGTGGTCGATGTACATCTCCCACCCGTTCTCTTTGGCGATGGCGGACAGGAACTCGAAATCGGTTTCGTGCTCCTGCCGCCGTATCGCCCGTTGGGAATCCTGAGGAACGACCGCCATGGCCGCGAGCGTCATCAGCACCGACAGCGCCCCTCCGACGAGGTCCGGGCGCGGTTCCAGAATGTTCGCGGCACTCACCAGGCTGGCGACCGCGACGTCGGGAAGGGGGAAGATCCCGATCTTCGGAAGTTTCAATGCAAAGGCGCGATCGACCTTGCCGTGAGTGAGCCGCTGCAGGAAATCGTGCGCGGTGACCTTGATCGTCGGCATGCCGCTGTTGGGAAACGACGGCTCGACCGCGGTGATTTCTCCGACGAAGATCTCCGTGTCCAACGGGTCTGGTGCATACCCGATAAAGAGCTTGAATCGCTGGTCGACCGCGAGCAGCGGATGATCGAGCCAGCGCAGGTCCTGATTGGCAACCGTCAGGTCGACGCTGTCCGAGCCCTCGATGCCGTTCTGATAGCTCAGGCTGATAATCGATCCTCGCAGTGCGGGCGGCAGAGGATCGCCACCGATCTCAATCTTGAACTGCGGGGCGTATTGGGCGTGCGTCGCCATCGTTACTGCACCACTTCCCCGCTGTTGGGGTCGACAAAGGGAAGAGACGGGATTCGCAATTCCTGTCCCGGCGCTATCGAACGGGGATCGACAATCTCGTTCATCAGCGCGATCGGGCGCCACTTCAGCGCGTCTTCGTAGAACTGGCCGGCGAGACTCCAGAGCGTGTCTCCGGCCTTGGTCACGTGCACTTTCGTAAAGTCCGCCGTTTGCAGGTTGTTTTCGGCGACTTGCGTTTCCGCATCCAGATATTCGTTGAACGTGACGGTCACCCGGGCGCGGCATGGCAGGCCGCTCGGCAGAAACCGCAGGAACTTCTGGCTCGCCTTTGCGAGCACACACGGAAAGTGCAAGGACCCCCAGTCGACCTGCAGCAGCGGCGGCGCGTGCAGGTTTGAGTCGATCTTGAGCAGGTCGGTGATGACGTTGGTCTGGAGCCGAACATCGGTCTGCTCGTCTGACGTGTCGAAAAACAGTTCCATGTCGAGGGTCCGCAGGTTGCCGTGCACGAACTGCAGGATGGGCGAGCTCAGTCCTGGAATGGCCTGCGACGCAAAGTTGTTGTCCTTGTTCAGGCTGTACTCTTCCGGGTTGAACATTACGAAGAACTTGTCACCCGTCAGGTCGTTCGTGATCTGCACGCGGTCCATGACGTTCCTCTCAGACGTGTCCGAACCGTTCGCGGGCAGCAATCAATCGGCTATCCAGCTGCCGGACGACTTCATCGGTGATGTGGGTGATGTTGAGTCCCGGTAGAGGCGCAACCGCAGACCACCCGCCGGCATGGCCAGCCGGTTGCGTCTGTGTCTGCCTTGCGGCCGCACCCAGCGGCGGTTCGCTCACCTGGGGGCCCGGCCGCTGCAGCAGCACCCTCTCGGATGGCACGGCCTGTTCCTCGACCCGGCGGTTGTGCCGCAGCACGCGCGTGACGACAAACGGTTCCACGTCGGTCGCGCGCATGCTCTTCTGCCCGACGACGAGCGATCCCGCTGGCGATCGCACGATTGCGTTCGCGGCCGAACCCTGCACGATCGTGGGTGCCGCCGTGTGTGTCGTGACCAGCCGCAAGCGTTCCGCCAGGGATCGCCGAAATACCGCGGTCCGCAGCACCGTGGTGCAGTGCGACTGATACTCACGCGCAAGCTCGGTCAGGCCGGTTGTGTGGTGCGCCGGCGCTGCTGGCAGCGTCACGAAGTATGTCGAACGGAGTCGTGGCAGCGTGGCCGCAACAGCTGCCTGCCACGACATCTGAACCTGCTGCGCGAACCAGTGCGTGTGCTGGATGCACGTCCATGAACGCTGCAGAAGCGTCTGCTCAACTCGTCGAGCCGGCATCACGGAGTGAGAGACACGCGCGACAAACGCCTGCGTCCACGCGAGCCGTCGCAGGCATCCATGCGCTGCCAGACGGGTGACATTCGACGCGCGCCGACGCTGCAGGCTGGCCGTCCAGCGGTTGCGGTCAAGCGAATGAGTATTCGGGATCCCTGGCATTCCGGCCTTCCGTGTTGCTACGTTCGTTGATCGATGAAATCTCCCGCACCCAGCGCCGCCGCTCCCCGTGCTCGAGGTTGAGGATCGAATCCACCGACCAATGGAAGTGATAAGCGACGAAGGCTACCTCCTCGTACAGCTGAAGGAGGGGGTAGCCTACAACCCCCCCTCGGCCTGAAGCTCCACCTCAAACGCGTGCGTGCACTGCGGACACACCGCGGGAAGACTCGCTTTCCCGTTGCGATTGATGCGGTTGTAAACGTCCTGCAGGTAGGTGAGGTCGGCCGCGTATAAGTTCTCGATGATCTTGGGCGTGACTTGTGAGACGTTGCCCAGCCGAGTAATGACGCGCGACAGCAGAATCACCACCACATAGGCCTGGTTCGACTGGACCCGAGGATCCTTGAGCGGCAGAATCTCGTCGGCCGCTGTGGCCAGTCGCATCACGCCTTCGCGATGCAGGTTGCCCTGGGTATCCACGTAACCCAGCGGCAGTGTGAATTCGTGCTCGGTTTGAAACATCGCCGCATCTCCTTCCGTCGCGTCGACGCAGTCGCGGCCGACGACGTCCATCGTCCCGCCAGCCGTCCGCTGACTCCGACGCTCAGGCTCGCTCCACGTATTCGCACGTCAGCGTCAACGTCTCGATTGACATGTCGGCGCCTTTCGCGCTGTAGGTCGGGCCGTCCCATTTACTCGGCCACGCCTTGAAGAAGTTCCAGCGCACCTTTTCCGTTCCGGTATCGTCCAACTGCACGACCGATCCATCCAGTTTCTGGATCTGTCCGTTGACCGCGAGCATGTGCCAGTCGTACAGCTCGCGGGAATCGGTGGTTCCCCACTTCAACGTGATGTCCGGGCAGCTTCGCTTGCCCGGGAACTTCCGCACGCGGTCGGGGTCGCCTCCCTCGCGGTACTCGATGACCTCGAGGTGCGAGCCCACCGAACTACACTCGGAAAAGCCGGCTTGCTGGATACCGTGAATTTCCACGCGAAACCGCATTCCCTTGTATGGATCCGGCATGTTGCCCTCCTCTTAGTTCGTGCCTTCCTGCAGACTCGCCCCAGTGGGATCCTGAATCACCTGGAACACGATGAACTCGGCAGGCGTGGTCGGGACCACCGTCACTTCGATAATGAGTTGCCCGAGCGCGCGGATCTCCGGCGGATTCAGCGTCTCGTCGACGCGCACGCGAAATGCCTTGTCCGGAGTCTCGCCGAAGAGCGCACCCGCTTCCCACTGGTCGCGCAGGAACGCGGTCACCAGTCGCTTGAGCGTCTGCCAGAGCGTCAGGTTGTTCGGTTCGAACACGGCGAACCGCGTGCCTTCCTGGATCGATTCTTCGATGTATAGAAGCAGGCGGCGTACATTCACGAACCGCCACGCGGTGATATCGTGCGGCGCGATCGTGCGCGCACCCCAGATCTTGATCCCCTGCCCTTTGAACGCGCGGATGACGTTGATGCCTTGCTCGTTCAGCGGCCCCTGCTCGTCATCCGTGACCAGGGTCTCGAGATCCAGCGCCGAGACAATCGATTCGTTGGCCGGCGCGCGGAAGACGCCAAAGTTGTTGTCGCTGTTGGCGTAGACGCCTGCGGTGTGGCCCGACGGCGGAACGAGAATGCGTCCCTTGGCAATCGGGTTGGAGATGGAAATCCACGGGAAGTAGAGGGCCGCATATCCGCCATCGGAATTCAGGTTCTGCCGCTGGTTGGTGATCGTGTCGAAGCTTGGCGGGTTCGGCATCGGCAGCGAATCGAGGATGGCGAACCGATCCTTCATCTTCTCGCAGTGCGCCACCATGTAGGCCTGAATGTCCTGCGTGTCGGCGCTCGTGAAGATTGGCGTGGCCCCGAGCGTCCCGCCGACCGCGTCCGGGATGCACAGGAGATTCACGTCATCGACTTTCTGCAGCTTGTCGATGCCAGTGTGGTACTCGACGGTGGTCAGCTTGCTGATGTCCTCGTCGACGCCGAACGCCAGGTTCTTGGCCGCCAGGGTCGCCGGCAAATTGTCCGGCGGCGCGGACGTCGTCGGCGGATCCGAGAAGTCGACTGACACACTGGCCGAGGAAACCTTGTTGGCGAAGTACTTGCTGTGCCGTGGATCGAGGGAGAGCAGCGGAAACACTTCGTCGGCCAGATTCTTCGCTTTGATCGTGAGTGAAAACTCGAGGGTTTTGACCGCGACGTCGTTGGCGCCGTCCATCGGGTAGGTGTTGGCCAACGGGTTCGTCAGCGTCAGCATGTTGTTGAGGGAATCGACCACCTTCACCACACCGTTTTCGGTGAGACCGTTTTGATCGATGTTGATGTAGCTGCCCGGCTCGATGCCTGTGGTTGCTTCGACTCGAATCCGGTTCTGGCCCGGAATCAGGTCGGCCACGCGGATGGTGCCGCCGCCGTAATCATTCGTGAAGGAACTCACCAGGATGAACTTGCTGACGCCCGGGGCGATGCGCGTGTCGGTGGTGATGCTGGAGATGGTCGCTCGCTCACTCTTCGTCTTCGCAGCGTTCGTGAGCAGCACCACATCTCCCGGAGTGAACTTACCGGCGTCGGCGGCGGCGGCCGTCGTGACTTTACGCTGGGCACCTGCCGGAGCCATCGTTCCACCCGCATAGGCATTGGTGAGCTTGGTCGTCATAACGAACGTGCAGGTGCCCGGCGGAGTCGAGGCGTCGCTGCTGATGGTGGCAATCGTCGCCTTCTCCTTGTTGGTATTTGTGCTGTCGGTGAGCTGGACCAGATCGCCCGGATCGAACTTGTTCGCGTCGTTGGCGTTCTTGGTGGTGACCTTTGTTTGACCGGCGGCTGCAGTGTCGACGGTGGCGGACGCCGCCGCGAGCGTCACACTCACGCCTTTGCCAGCCGCCTTCGTGGTGGCAGCGCTCGCCGGGTCAACCTGAGCCTGAATGTCAGTGTTCGCAAAGACTCCTTCTTTGAGCGCGGTGACTCTCAGCACCTTGCGGTTTTTGGCGTCGCGCAGATCCAGCCACGCCTGCCTGCCGGTGCCGACCCGAACGAAGTAGCACTGCTGTCCGCCTTCAGCAAAAAAGCCATTGACGGCATGGGTGACGTACACGCGATACGGATCTTCGATATAGCCGCCGAACTTGTTCCAGAACTGCTGGATGTTGGTGATGAGGGTCGGCGTGAACGTCGGACCCTGCAGCGCAGGTCCGAGAAAGGCGGCGATGCTCGTGCTCACACCCGCAATTGGACCTGGCAGCGTAATTTCCTGGATGTAGACTCCTGGCGCCTTGTTAATCGTTGAAAACGTCGCCATGCCATTCCTCCTTCTTAAACGCCGCCATTACGGCAAAGGCGCCAGAGTGATTTCGTAGTCTTCCTGTCTTCCTGGAACCACGAGTTGCTGAGTCTTTTCCTGAAAATTTGCCGCCACCACGCGCAGGTTCTGAGCCCCCGTCGGCACACGCACAAACGAAAACCTCCCATCTGCGTCGGTCGTGTCGCGCAGTCCTGTTTCGTGGAGTGTGGCGTCCAGGACGTCCACCAGCGCTCCGGCTATCCCGCGCGCTGCCAGATCCAGGACGCGCCCGCCCACCTGCAGCAACGTGTCTGGAGAACCGACCTCAGCCGGCGCGACCGCGGTGGTCTGTGTCGTCACCATGAAGTCGGTCACGTCGGCAAGCAGCGGCACGCCAATCGTGACGGTCACGGTGAGGGATGCGCGCAGCTTGTTTCCTACCGACGTCCAGAACTCCGACAAGTTCTTCAAGGCATCTGGATGCAGCGCCATCATCGGCAGCGGTGGTTCCTGGCCCACCAGGCTGCCTTGCAGGTACTTCGCGGGGATGATGGGAAACTGCCCAAGCGCCCGCAACGCCTGCGTCAACAATCGGTGCTCCTGCAGGGCCACCTCAGCGCCTCCGACCGGCCACGCGGTCACCAGGTACGAGCAGTTCAAACGCAGCGGCGCGGGATGAATGATGGACTGATTGTTCCTGCGCTCGACTACGTACTCGTTGCTGCGGAGCTCGGTATTCTCGCGGACGTCGTACAGAAACAGATCGATGGTGGTCTTGGTGAGGGTGAAGGGATCGCTGGGACGGTCGAACAGAATGTCGGCGGCGCCGAGTTCCGGCGGCACTGACGGATCCTGCAGGATGGCCTTCAACGTTTCACTCAGGTCGCGAATCATTGCGTCAAGACCTTCATCGGGATTTCCAGTTCACGCAGCCGATGTCGATGTGGCCAGTGGGAGGAACGCGGCATCACTCCAGGCACGACCGAGCTTCTGATGCTCGCGGCGAGCGGCCTGCAGCAAGTGCGTCATGCGGATCGTTCCGCCGTCGGCAGCGGCAAGAAATGCCGCGCCAAGCGCCATGTTCTTGATGTTTCCGCCCGCGAGGCGAACCTCGCGCGCCAGCCGGTCAAACTCGACGTCATCTCCCAGGGGGGCTTCGGGCGGAAACGCCAGCTGCCAGATGCGGCACCGGTGCTCTTCGTCCGGGAACGGAAACTCGACGATCGCCTGAAGGCGCCGCACGAACGCCTCGTCCAGATTCTGGCGAAGATTGGTGGCGAGAATGCTCACCCCCTGGTACTCCTCCATTTTTTGCAGCAGGTACGAAATCTCGAGGTTGGCGTAGCGGTCATGGGCATCGCGAACTTCGGACCGCTTTCCGAACAGCGCGTCCGCCTCGTCAAAGAACAGAATCGCGTTGCTGTTTTCTGCCGCTGTGAAGATCTGATCGAGGTTCTTCTCCGTCTCACCGATGTACTTGCTGACGATCTGGGAGAGGTCGACGCGGTACAGGTCCAATCTCAGCTCTCGCGCGATCACTTCGGCGGACATCGTTTTTCCGGTTCCGGGGGGGCCGAAGAAAAGAACGTTCAGTCCCTTGCCGGCACTGAGCTTTCGATCGAAACCCCATGCGTCGTAGACGACGTGGCGATATTCCGCTTGAAAGCAAATCTCCCGAAGTTGAGCCAGTTGATCCGGAGGTAACACGACGTCGTCCCAGCCCTGCCGCGGATCGGTTTTCCGCGCGAGTTTCGCGAGGCTGTGGCCGGTTGCTGCCCGGGCCATGTCGTACACATCGTCCAGGGTCGGAGCGGGAGTGGCTCCATTCTCGGTGGCCCGAGCTGCACGCCAACGAGAGCCGTTCACGGCGCCGGCGACGGCTTCCTTGATCTGCGCCGCGGTCAGCCGAAACCGTCCAGCCAACGCGTCAAGATGAATGGAGTTCACTGTCGACCCAACGGTCTCCAGTTCGGCCTGCCAGCACGCGCGGCGCGTTTCGAACTCGGGGATTCCAAAGTTCACCGTCAGCGCCGTCAGGCTGGCAGCGCCGGGAATCCATGGCTGACTGCCAGCCACGATCACCGTTGCCGGGTAGCTCGCCAGTTTCTGCAGCAACGTTTCCCGCTGCTGCGCACGTGTGTCAAGTCGAAGTGCGTCCAGCCCGCATAAGTAAAGGAGACATTCTCGAATGCATGCGTCGCGCATCAGGCAACTCAGGCGCTGCCCGAAATCCGGAGCATCAGCGAATCGACTGAGATCCGCGGCGAACAAGCGGACTCCGACCGTGCCCGCCAGAGATTCCGCCGCTTTCCGTTTGCCGGTGCCAGGCGCGCCATGGAAGTACAGGAGCAGCACCTGTCCGTTCCCGTTGCTTTCTCTAACCAGGGCTGGCAGCCGCCAGCTCAAGTCCGCGGCCGCCGGCAGCCCATCCCAATCGGGCGCGGGTTCGACCAGCTCGCAATACTCAGCGACCGAGGCACTCAACTCGCCGTCACCGAGCAAGTAGCGAACGAGTTGCGTGTCTACTTTCAGGTAGTGAGCCAAGAAAGGAGGCTCGAGTTGATTGGGATCCGGGATGACATGCACCAGGTCATGCCGCACCAACGGCCCCCCCTCCAGGTGCGGCCTGCGTGCCAGCTTTTCGTCCGCGGTGGAACAGAGAAGGTTGAGCGCCAATTCAACCGTCGGGCGCTTGCGAGTCACGTCATCTTGCAGGTAGGCATAAAGGCGTTCGTAGCGCAGGTCTAGTTCGGGCGCGAGCGCGAGCAGCATGACGTCGATGTCAAACGACGACAACTGAAACACCTGGATCAGTCGCGTCAACGGTGATTCATCCGCGCCGTGGCCTTCCGCGGCGGGCCTGTCGCCGTGAAACGGCGATTCTCCGGGCATCCGGGCCAGCAGCCGGCTGACTTCGGCTTCATCAATGTAGAGGCCGTGCCATGGAGCCGGCGAGGTTTGTGGGCCAGACCCGGGCATCGCCGCCACTGCCCACTCGAGCAGCTGATCCAGCCGGTGTAGCGCCGTCAGGAGAGTAGGCAGCCACAGGTTTCCGCCGGCTGTGCGCGTCTCGACCGCGTTCATGCGTTGTCCCCAGCGGTTGCCGCGACTGCGAGCCTGATGGCATCGATCAGACCGCCCGGCGACACCTCGCGCACGGCGGTGCGGTGCAGCTCGAGCAGGTACGCTTCACGCCCATCGTTGGTCACCACGAACATCTTCAGCTCCGGGTTGTCCACCAGCACGGATCGATGGAGGCGCTTCATCGTCGGAGCCGGCCCGGCCACGATTGCTGCGTCGGCGTGGTAGTGTGCGACGGCGCGCGACAGATCCGCGTCGCTACTGCGGAACAACTCGATGTCCGAATGCAGCGTCACTGCACTCTCGACGATCTCGCGCAAGATGCGCGGAACGTTGCCGATCACCACGCGGATGACTTTCACGCGGCCCTTCGAGAACGCGTCATCCTGAACTCCTCGCGGATTATGCGCGGCCGTCGCGCGTACGACCATGGACCACGCGACTCAAATGTGGTCCGGTCGAAGGTTCAGATGCGCGTGAATCCGAAGAACTAGATACAGCGGTCTATCCCTTATCCGAGGGGCTTCGGCCCCTCGGACTCCCCCACACGCTCTCTCGCGCGCCGCTGCGCCGGCGCGCTCCG
>AR_comb_assmDRAFT_10406597_pt1 | contig 14168 bp, 11 predicted proteins | sample ArasoioldDNA_FD_10543 | JGI IMG/M metagenome (IMG submission 10543) | reverse complement strand
ACTTCAGTTTAGCCCTGCCCTTGAAGCCCGAGCAATACGTTTCTCAGCGCTCCGGCAACCGGATCCCCCCGTTGCAGCTCTATCCACAGCACGCCGGACGGATCCAGCCGAATGCCGTCACGTGAACGAACCACGCTGACCAGAGTTGCTGGATCCAATGGCGTCTCCGGATGAAAGCGCACCGCCAGACGATTGCCTTGCCGCTCCGCCGTCGAGATGCGCAGCCGTTCGCAGATCGATTTGAGGGCGGCGTACTCCAATAGGTTTTCCACCGAAGAAGGCAGTGGGCCAAATCGATCTTCCAATTCCTTGGCCACGTCGGTTTTCTCGTCATCGGATTTGATCGAGGAAATTCGTTTATAAGTTCGCAGCCGCAGGTTTTCGCTAGGAATGTAATCCTGTGGGATGCGCACGTCGAGCCCAAGACTCAACGTCGTGCGCATCTCTGGCGCGGCCTCTTCGCCTTTTAATTTCGATACCGCCCGTTCGAGCATCTGTGTGTAAATGTCAAAACCGACGGCCTCGATGTGTCCGTGCTGTTGACGCCCGAGCATATTCCCCGCGCCACGCAGCTCCAGATCGAGTGCGGCGATACGGAAGCCCGCGCCCAGTTCGCTGAACTCCTTCATGGCCGCCAGGCGTTTGCGGGCTACTTCTGACAGCACCGTTTGCGGCGGCACGAGCAAATAGGCGTAAGCGCGCTGATTCGAACGTCCCACACGGCCTCTCAACTGATACAGCTCGGAAAGTCCAAGCCGGTCCGCGCGATTGATCAAAATCGTGTTCGCTTTCGGAATATCCAGGCCGTTTTCCACGATGGTCGTAGCTACCAGGACGTCAGCCTCGTCCCGGATAAACTTCAGCATGACCTGCTCAAGTTCCTTTTCGCCCATCTGGCCGTGTCCGACGACCACGCGGGCCTTCGGCACCAACTTGCTCACCAGCGACGCCAGCGAATAGATAGACTCCACGCGGTTGTGGATGAAATAGACCTGCCCGTCGCGCTCCATCTCGGTTTCAATGGCCTTGCGGACCAGCTCTTCGCTGAAGGATGACACTGCAGTTTGAATTGCTAACCGGTCGCGCGGCGGCGTCTCGATAATGGACATGTCGCGCAGCCCCACCAGCGACATGTGTAGGGTCCGCGGAATCGGCGTCGCCGAAAGCGCCAGGGCGTCAACGTTTTTGCGCATCTCCTTCAGCCGCTCTTTGTGTGCCACGCCGAACCGCTGCTCTTCGTCAATTACAAGCAGCCCTAAATCCTGAAAGTTCACGTCTTTCGACAGCAGGCGGTGCGTGCCAATCAGCACGTCCACTTTCCCCGCTTCAAGTTCGGCCAAAATCTTCTTCTGCTCTGCGGCTGTGCGAAATCGACTCAACATTTCGATCTTCGCAGGGAACGCCGCAAACCTCTTCTTGAAGGTCTCATAGTGCTGGAACGCCAGCACGGTGGTCGGCGCCAGTACCGCCACCTGTTTTCCGTCCGCAATGACCTTGAACGCCGCGCGCATCGCCACTTCGGTCTTTCCGTATCCCACATCCCCGCACAGCAGCCGGTCCATCGGCGTCGGTTTTTCCAAGTCCTTTTTGATGTCCGCAATCGCCAGGTTCTGGTCCTGCGTCTCTTCAAATTCAAACGCATCTTCAAACTCGCGCTGCCAGTTCCCGTCGTCCGAAAACGCAAATCCTTGTGCCGTCTTTCGCGCTGCATACAATGCCAGCAGCTGCTCGGCCATGTCCTCCAGCGACTTGCGAACCTTCGCTTTTCGCGTGTTCCATCCCGTGCCGCCCAGCTTATCCAGCGGAGGGGGCGCTCCTTCCACGACCCGGTAACTCTGCACCAGGTCCATGCGCTCCAACGGCACGTACAGCCGCGCATCTTCCGCATAGCGCAGCAGCATGAACTCACCGCGCCGCCCGTCTGATTCAATCTGCCGTAATCCTTCAAACTGCCCTATGCCATGGTCTACGTGCACCACAAAATCGCCCGGCTTCAAATCGGCAAAATCGCTGAAAAATCCCGACGTGCGGATTTTGCGCGTCGGGCGCTCCACTTGCGGCGCAACGTCGAACAGATCCGCGTTTCCGTAAATCGTCAGCCTGGCATCAGGGAAAGTCGTCCCTTCGCCGAAGGGTGCCCGCACCAGCACCAGCCCGGCCGATTCGCTCGCGCTCTCCGCCGTAAATCCCGCCGCCGCACTTTCGGATTCGCCCAGCACATACGGCACTTCGTATTCGCGGCAAATGTCGGCGAACCGCTCCAGTTCACCGCTGCTCGCCGCAGTCAGAAAAACCGTGCCTCCCTCTGATAACTGCGACTTCACATCACCTAGACATGCAACCACGTCCCCGTGAAACCGCGTGCTAGGCCGCGACGCCAGATGGAACCGCCTCGCTTCGTCGGCAATTAAGTCCAGCTGTTCAAGGTCCACGCGTGTGGCGAGTTGCAGCGCCAGGTCAAATTCTTCTTCTCGCCAGAAAAATGTCGCGCCATCCGGCGAATTCGCCGCGCCCAGCTTTTCGTACGACTCGGTTACGTCGCGCAGCACGTCCGCAACGCACGTGCGGACCGCCGCTGGTTCATTCACAAAAATTATCGGCTCTAGAGAACTGGCCGCCAATTCGAACAAGCTACGCACGCCCACCACGCCCGCTGGTCCCCAGTACGTCGGCAGCGGCCACGCTTCCGCTCCCTCTTCGCTCGGAACCTGCCATTCCGTCAGCGGCAAGACTATGGTTCGGTTCACCGGAGCAATGGACCGTTGCGTACGCGGGTCAAACTCGCGCACCGATTCCACCGTGTCACCCAGCAACTCCACGCGCACAGGCCGCGCCGCTTCCGGCGAAAAAATGTCCACGATTCCGCCGCGCACTGCGAACTGCCCCGGCAACTCCACCATTTCTGTTCGCGCGTAACCAGTGGCGCCCAGATGCGTCAGGAAATCCTGCAGCGACACGTCCTGGTCCTTCTCTAGCATGCGCGTTAAATCCGCGTAATCCGTCACGTCGCGGTAGCGCCACATGGCCGCCGCCACAGGCGCGATCACCAGCGAAATTTCTCCGGCCGCCAGCCGGAACATCGTCGCGGCCCGCCGCTCTAAAATGTCCGCGTGCGGACTTCGCGACTCCCACGGCAATGTATCGAACGCCGGGAGCACCGCCACGCCGCCTGTTGCGCCCGGAAAAACGTTGAAGCAAAACCGCAACATCTCCGCAATTGCTTCCGCTTTTTTGTTGGACTCCACCAGCAGAAACGCCGGCCTGCGCAATTCATGCGTGACGTGCGCGACCGCAATCGCCTTGGCCAATTCCGTCAGCCCGGCGCAGGCCGCTACCTTCGCCCCGCCGCGCAACGCCGATAACACCCCGTCCAGCGCAGGCTGGCGCACCAACGTTTCAAGTCGCTCGCGTACTACTGGTAGGATCATTTGAAGTAGTTAAGAATTGCCGCCGTTAGAGGCGTCCAGCTTCCGTATCTTTTCCAGCATCGCCGAAGTCGAATATCCGGCCACCACGGGAACCGAAACGACTCGCCCGCCTGCTGCTTCGACTTCCTCGCGCCCAATGATCCGGTCGCTGGCCCAGTCGCCGCCCTTTACCAGGACATCTGGCAGCAACGCCGCCACAATTTCCCGCGGCGTGGGCTCATCAAAAATTACTACTGCATCCACGCACTCCAGCGCCGCGAGCACTTCCGCGCGCTCCCGCTCCGGAACAATTGGCCGCCCCGCGCCTTTCATCTCGCGCACGCTGCGGTCGCTGTTCACTCCAACCACCAGCGCGTCGCCTAAATTTCGCGCCTTTTCCAGCGTTTCGATATGTCCCGGATGCAAGAGGTCAAAGCAACCGTTGGTGAACACCACGCGCCGCCCATTGCCTTTCGCTCGCCCAAATCGGAGAATCGCTTCGTGCACATTCAAGACTCTGCCGCTCAACCCCATTCCCTTTCCATCTGCGCTTCATTGACCACTTGCGCGGTTACAGTTTATCACGCGGCTCTTTTTGGACCTTTTCCCGCGCCAGCAGCCTGTCAGCAAGTTCTACCATGAGCCGCCGCCTAGTTCTGCAGGCCGCCGCCGGGCTTTTACTTTGCGCGCTTGGCTACTACCTGGCCCATCGTGAATCCTACCAAGTGCACACCGTCCTCGCGTCCGCTGGCGGCTGTCAGATGGCCCTCGACATCTACGAACCTCGCTCGGGCACTCCCATCGGCTCGGTGGTTCTTTTTCACGGTCTCGCCGCCAATAAAAGCGTCATGTCGTTCAATGCTGAGGAGTTCGCCAATCAGGACGTCCGGGTCTTTGTTCCCGATCTTCCCGGTCATGGCCGCACCCCCGGCCCTTTCACCCCAGATCGCGACGACGCCTGCGCTCTCGCGCTTGCCCGCGACCTCGCCGAACGCAAAGCCATCCTTCCCGAACGCACCATCCTCGCAGGACATTCTCTCGGCGGAGCCATCGCCATCCGAGCGGCCTCGCATTTCCGGGTGGCGGGAGTCATCGCCCTCTCGCCTGCCCCCATGCAAACCGCAGCTGGCTTCTCCGCGGAGATGCTCCCCTTTCACGACGTTCCCTCGCTGCCACCGCATTCTCTTCTTGTGACCGGCCAGTGGGAACCCGGACCCATCAAGCTGCTCACACAACAACTCATCTCAGCCTCCGCCGATTCCTCCAGCAAGTACCAACTGATCTCCGGCACCACTCACGTCAGCATCCTGTTCTCCGCCCAGACCTTCACTCAACTCCGTGCCTGGACATGCCAGCTCCTCGGCACAAATCCCGAGGCGCCCATGCCCAGAAACATGCCGGCGCTAGCCTGCATTCTCGGCATCATTGGCCTGTCGATTCTCGTGCCGCCCTTTCTGCGCGAAATGACTGCCTCATCCAAATCAGATTCGCCGTTTGCGGACGCCCCCGCCAACATGGCCTCTAACTTCTTCCTTCGCGGACTTGGCATCGCTCTCGTCACCAGCCTTGCCGCCGCGCTTATCATGGCCACCGGCTTTGTGCCGTTTCACTTCGTGCGTGTCTTCCAGGCCGACTATCTCGGCGTATTGCTCTTCCTCGCCGGAATCGGGTCTCTTGCCGTTCGCTACAAGCTCGTTCCGCCTCTAGCCACTTTCTTTAACGCCACCGCGCTCTCGGCAGCTGCTTCGGCCATCGTTATCACCCTGCTCTTCTCCGCCTGGTTCGAACTCATTTTTTACGAAGCCTGGCTCAACCCCGCTCGCTGGCTGCGCTTCCCGGTCCTTTTCTTGCTGCTTCTTCCGGCTCACCTCGCGGAAGAAATCTTCCTCGGCGAATCGCCTGCCTCGCCCAATCGCGCTCGCCTCCTCAAAGCCTTCGCCCTCCGCAGTGCTGTAGTCGCGGCGCTGCTGGTCGGAATCTTCGCTCTCCACTCCGGCGAAATTCTTTTCGTGCTTCTATCTGCTTACTTCATCGTCTTTTCTCTTCTGCAGCGCCTCGCTTGCGACCTCGTTCGCTTCAGGACACAGTCCTCTGGGGCCGCCGCAATTTTCGGTGCTATACTCCTCGCTGCTTTCGCCCTGGCGATTTTCCCCATCGCCTGACGGCTTCGGAGCTGTTTGGTACGGCAATTTGTATTACGTACAGCTCCGAAGAGAGCATCGCGGCGCCTCATCTACACCTGGCAGTACGTGCGCGCGCCGTTCCGGGTCAGCGAGAAAATTCATGGCAGAAATCGCTATCGTCGGTGGCGGTCCGTCCGGTTCGATGTGCGGCGAGCAACTCGCCCGCGCCGGCCACGCAGTCAAAATCTTTGACGAGCATCTGGCCTGGGAAAAACCCTGCGGCGGCGGCCTCACTCACAAAGCCATCCAGCGCTTTCCGTTTCTTCTCGACAATACCTACCCCAAGAAACTCATTCACTCCATCGATCTCATCGCCAGCAACGAGCAGCGCGCTACCCTGGACATGCCCCACCCAATCGTCATCTATTCCCGCACGGTGCTGAATGGCTTGCTCCTCGACCGCGCTCGCGAAGCTGGCTGCAGCATCCAGCGATCCCACATCGTCTCTGTCGACACCTCTCCTGAAAAACCGCGTTACTGCGTGGAAGACCAATGGCACACCGCCGACTTCCTCGTGCTCGCCGCCGGCGCCCGCAACCAGCTCTTCCCGGAAACGCGGCCACTCAAAAAAGATGAACTGGAGATCACCCAGGGCTATTTCATTCCGCAGGCCGAGGATTCCATTATCATCAAGTTTCTCCCACACTTCGATGGCTACATCTGGTCTTTCCCGCGCTGCGATCATTTATCAGTCGGCATCTGCGGCAGTATGGCTTCTCACAATCAATCCGAGCTTCGCCAGCATCTCCAGGTTTTCATCGGCAAGCAGGAATTCAATATGGATGACGCGCGCTTTTACAGCCACGTGTTGCCCTCGCCGCAGGTCCCCACGCTTTCGCAGCGCACCGTCGTTGGCAAAAATTGGGCGCTTGTCGGAGACGCCGCCGCTTTCGTCGATCCACTCACCGGCGAGGGTCTCTTCTATGCCATGCGCTCCGGCGAACTCCTCGGCAAGGCCATCGCAGAAGGCAACCCGCAGATCTACACCGACTGGGTCCGTGCTGCCTTCTCTTGCGAACTCGAATTCGCCGCACGCATCGTGCGCCGCTTCTATCGCGGCTCGTTTCTCGGCACCGCCGTCACCACGCGCATGGTTCAGTTCCTCCGCCGCAGCACCATCTTCCGCCAAATTATGGCCGACATTTTCAGCGGCACCCAGGACTACACTACGCTCAAGCAACGCGTCGTCGGTCACCTCGGCATGACCCTAAGTGACTTCGTCACGTCGGTTTTGAACGTGGACACCCCGGTCGCCAAGCCCCGTCCGGGCTCCGTCCCCGTCCCCTGAAGTCGTCGTCACAAGGGAGCTTATCCTCTGAAGTAGGGTTGCTTCAGCTACGCCCGCTTCAACGTCCTATGCCATCTTCGCATGCACAATTCGACGAGAACTTTCGCCTCCGCGGCGCCGTCATCACCCGTCTCGACGTTTTTAGCGACGTCGTGCTTGGCATCGCTCTCGTCCTCCTGGTCGTCTCGCTCGTCATTCCCAGAAGCTTCTCTGACCTCCGCTCTCCCACGCCGTCCTTTACCGCTTCCGCCATCTGCTTCCTGATGCTCGTCAATGTTTGGTTCTCGCATTACGTTTTCTTCCGCCGCTATGGCATCTGCGATCGCTGGACCGTTCTTCTCAACGCCGCGCTGCTTGGCTTGGTTCTCTTCTGCGTCTATCCCCTGAAATTCCTCTACTCCACACTTTTCGCCTCGCTTGTCAGCGCCGAACTTTCTCCCCGCTTCGCCGCCGCCGTACAGATCAACGGCATGATGGTCCTCTACGCCCTTGGCTTCGCCGCCGTCTTTTTCCTCGTGGCCGCTCTCTATTGGAACGCTTGGCGGCAAAGAGACTCGCTCGTACTCAACGGAATCGAGCGTCTGCTGACCATCTCCTCCATCGTCGATGCTCTCGGTGCATCCGCCATCGGCCTGATCGCCTGCCTCGCCGCCCTCGTCCTTCCCACTTCCTGGGTCCTCTCCTCCGCCCTTCTCTATTTCCTGCTTCTCCCTTGGAAAGCTCTCAACACCATCTACTTTGGCCGCAAAGTCCGCCACCTCCGCTCCTTGATCCACCCTGAACCGGACCTGCCGTAAACCAACACAACATAAAAGTATGAACTGGGGTCGCACCTGCGCGTTTTCAATAGCAGGTCGCCGAGCCATCATCGGTCCGCGACCCTTGCTCCCAGCAGCACATCAGGCTGCTGACGAAATTCGTTGGGATTGACTTGCGCTTTTGCGAACCCTAAACTGCAGGATGAGACGCGCCTCGCCCCGAAAGACCCAGTTTCAGGCCAGGTTTAAATCAGAGATAAAATAGTGAGCTCACGAGTTCTCATCTTCGTCAAGGCTGCTCCGGCCTTGCTATTTTTCTCTCTCGCCGTTTTTGCGCAAAAGCCCCCGGCGCCCCCGCCTTCGCCCGCACCTCCGACTTCTCCTTCTTCACCGCCAAGTCGGCCGCTATCCTCGAGTCCTTCGGATTCGCTGCCCGGTCAGCCTATGGGTGACCTTGTGATGTTTCTGCAAGGACGCGTCGCAGCCAGTGACGGAACGGCTCTTCCGAGCAATGTAATCGTCGAGCGCGTTTGCAATGCCCGGGTGAGACAGCAGGTCTATGCGAGCCCCAATGGGACTTTCAGCATGGAACTCGGATCGAGGATTGGCGCGGTGCTCGACGCCAGCGCGGACGGCACGGCGCAACAAGGCAGGTCCGGGAGGGCCGTACAAAACGGGATCCCGCGGAGTGAATTGGCCAATTGTGACTTGCGCGCATCTGCTTCCGGATTTCACTCCGATGTCCTTGCGCTGGTCGCTCGCGACTCTTTCAGCGGCCGTATCGACGTCGGCGACATCGTTGTGCAGAGACTTGCAAAGGTGGACGGCATGACCGTCAGCGCCACACCGTACAAAGCCCCAAAAGATGCCAGAAAAGCCTATGAGAACGGCATCGATGCGGAAAAGGCTGGCAAACTGGCCGGTGCGCGCCAATATTTTGAAAAAGCCGTGCACATTTATCCGAAGTATGCGAACGCTTGGTTTCAGCTCGGCAAAGTACTACAACAGCAAAACGAAAAACCCGCGGCGCACGCCGCCTATACCCACGCCGCAAATATCGATACCAAGTTCCTGCCGCCCTATCTCTCGCTCTCTTATCTTGCCTACGAAGCGCAGGATTGGCCGGAGCTTCTCAACCTCAGTGGCCACATACTCGCTCTCGACCCCTTAAATTACGCTCGCGTCAAAGGGTATATTCTCGACCTCGATTCGTTCGACTACGCCGAAGCCTATTTCTACAACGCAATCGCGAATTTCCAGCTCAACAAGCTTGACGCCGCCGAAAAGAGCGGACTCAAAGCAGCTTATCTGGACGTCCGCCCGCGCTTTCCGCAGCTGCATCTTTTGCTGGCCGACATTTTTACCCGTAAACACGATGACGCCCGCGCCGCCACCGAAATACAAACTTTCCTGGACCTCGTTCCGCACGCGATTAACGCAGATGAACTACGCGAGCGGTTGACCAAGCTGCGGAAACCTAATGCGGAACCGGTCAACGAGAAGAACTGAACCGCGCGTCAGGCAACTGCCTTCGATTCAGGGGTTTGATGGCTTTCCCGGTATCACACGTCTGTCGTAGGGAGATCGAGCAAAGCGCTTTTCTCGTGTCGGAACATTTTCCGTGAGGCGGACCCTCGTCGGCGACTCGTCGACTCTACTTCGCCTCACGCACTTATCTTTTTAGCCTCTCTAAACTTAGCACTACCGAATGGCCTCCCCAAGCCGCGCCGCAACTCGATCCGCGTCGCCACGCAAAACTCTGTACGCAAAATTCTTGTCTTTCTGCATGCCGATAAAATCACCCAGGGGATGAACGCTCAAGCTCCGCGTTAAAGCTTTTAGATAACGCTGCACCTCATATTTCGGCCAACTCAGTTCGTCTATAAAGTTGGAAAATGTACCTCCACTGGCGAATGCAAATTTGATCCGTTCCTTCTCGTGGAGGTCGCGCTCCTCATCCGGGTCCCATTTCCCTTCAAGTTCCGCGGCGATATCCATATCACTAAGGAATGGTTCATCTCGAACGTAGCTTCCGTGAACGATAACCGTGAGAATTCGATACGCAAAATCCATTGCGTTGGCTTCCTCTACCCGCTTCAGCAGGCGACGATGATTTGATGCAAAGGAATCGAACTCAGAAACGCCTCAGCAGCCACTAAAATGCTGCGTACTAAAGCGGATCAAATCATGTAACACCAGCTCAGGAAACACTCTGGTATTCCGTCTACGCAATTGCGTTGTGGATCGTTGTCGCCACCGTCGCCGCTACTTCCGCCATGACTTCAGAGTTGCCGACCATCCGGGAGTCGGCTCAGTCAACATAGGAATCTCACTTGTGCATCGGTTCCGGAAGATCCCGTGTGCACATGTACCGGAATTTCGCAGGAGTTTCTTCTTGACACGCCAAAAGTGTATAGAGTATACATACACACTACACTGGAATGTTGCTCACCATTGATACGACCGATGCGCGCCCGATCTATCAGCAAGTTGCTGACGGGATCAAGGAGCTGATCGCGCACGGGAAGCTCGAGGAGGGCGCGGCATTGCCGCCGGTCCGGCAACTGGCCGCCGACTTGGGCGTTAACCTCAACACCATCGCCACCGCTTACCGAGAGCTGGAGAGAGACGGGTTGGTCGTCATCAAGCACGGGTCGGGCTGCGAGGTGGCGCCGCGCGCCGCAACCGATCGCAGCCACGACGAATTGGCGCGGACCCTGCGCACTGCGCTCACCGAGCTGGTCCTGGCCGGCCTGCCGACCAAGAGGATCTTGAAGATGGTGATACGAGAGCTGCAAATGGTGGGGAAAGAGGGGAAGTAGAAATGCACATGGACCAATATGCCGTGATCATGTACGTCTTCTTCTGGGTGGTGCGCATCCGCGGCTGCGTCCGCCGCTGGCCGCAGCCCCTGCTCCGCGGCCCGGAATGGTTCTTCAATGTTCAGGTGCAGCCGGGTTTCTACGAGGATGAGGGCCGCAAGCTCCTGCGCCGTTACCGGACGCGGATGTTCATTCCCTTCGCGGTGGACATCCCTCTGGCCATCGCCATCTTTCTGTCTGGCCGCCTGGAGCTCTTGAACTGGCTGATCCTGGGGCTGTGCGCCATGATCCACATCAATCATTCGTACTCCGTGGACCTGGCGGAGCGGCAGGCACGGCCCTTGGCGGTCCCCGAAGCCGAGCAGCCCGTTGCTGCTGTGCTGTTGTCCCTAACGCCGAGGCGCTTGCGCGATTACAGCAACCGCAGAGTGGAGTGGGCCCTAGGCCTGAGCACGCTGGTCGCCCTGGCCTGGCTGGTCCGCTACTATTTCGCGGCGCCGGAACATCACGATCTGCGCCGGGTATTCGGGACACCTGTTCTGATGCTTTACGCGCAGTTGGGATTCCTGTTCGTGAAGCGCATGGTGATTTCCTGGCGGAGTCCGCTGCCCCAATCCCAAACGGCCGAGCACATGGCAGCCCGCGAGGAGACTCGCAAGTATTATCTGAGGGTGTGCGATATGAACCGCGCCGCCGCGGTGGCCGTGATCGTCTTCTGGCCGTTCACGATGGACATGGGCCACGCCGCGTTTGACCGCGTCTACAGCGTCTGGTTCGCGGTCTGGCTGTTGATCAGCGTAGTTGTCGGCGTGTGGATTGAAATCAAGAGAAAGCAACTGGTCGATTTGGCATTGTGCGCGCGTCCGGTGAAGTTGCCGGACTTGCTCGACCAGGCCGAGAACGCGCGGTGGCCGGTCTGTTACCAGCCTTCCGTGCCGATGTTGCTGCTGAAGGGCGCGCGCGGTTATTCCCTGAATCTGGCGAACCGGCTCACTCATCTCGGCGCCGCATATCTGGCGGGCTGGGTGGTGCTGTTCGTGGTGTTGCCGAAGGGCCACTGAAGGACAAGTTCTGAAACACAACTGAAGAGGAGAAACTCGATGAAAACGAGATGGGGGACGTGTGTCTTGATCGCGCTGTTGTTCACGGCAACTTTGCTGGCGGCGCAAGGCGCCAGTGTCCGCAATGTTTCCGGACAGTGGCAGGGGATGGTGGGACGCCAGCATCTGGTCGTCAGGATTGAGCGCGCCGCAGACGGATCCTTTACCGGGACGCTCACCATCCCGGATCAGGGCAACGTGACGCTGCCGGTGGACGACGTCTCGTTCGCGCCCACCGGCGCGTTGAGGCTGGATCTGAAACGGCTGGGCGCCGTTTATGAAGCCCAACTCAGCGACGATGGCATCGCGCTGGTTGGAACGTGGCGGCAGGGCGGCAATTCCATCGCTCTCACGTTGCGCCGTCCCGGCGCGGCCGCGGCTCAATTCACGCTGCAGGCGCGGACGCTGGGCAGCATTCCACTGGAGCCCTGCCGAACCAAGGACGGCAATACCGAGGGCCTGTGCGGCAAGTACGAGGTCTATGAAAACCGCACGTCGAAGAGCGGGCGCAAGATCGCGCTGAACATCATGGTGCTGCCGGCGCTCACCGCCAAGCCGGCGCCCGATCCGTGGTTCGCGCTGGCCGGCGGGCCGGGACAGAGCGCCGTGGAGGCGTATCCGCTCGCCGGTTATACCGCCAAGGTGCGCGAGTTGCGCGACGCCGTGCTGGTGGATCAGCGCGGGACGGGCCAGTCGAATCCGTTGCAGTGCAAGCTGCAATCGCTGGAAGACGCGCAGGCCGTGTTGGGCGAGCCTTACTCGCTGGAAAAAATCCGGGAATGCCGCGCGGAAAGCGATAAGAAAGCCAACACCACGCAGTACACCACCTCCATCTTCGCCGATGACCTGGACGAAGTCCGGCAGGCCATGGGCTTCAACAAGATCAACGTCTTCGGCGGCTCTTACGGGACCAAGGCTGCACTGGTCTACCTGCGCCGCCATGGAGACCACGTCCGTACGGTCGCGCTGGAGGCCGTGGCGTCGCCGCAATTCCTGATTCCTCTGCCTTTCGCCAAGGGACTGCAATCCTCCGTTGACGGTGTGATCGCGCTGTGCGCCGCGGATGCCGCCTGCCATAAGGACTATCCGGACCTCGGCGTCGAATTCAAAACCGTGGTCGAGCTCCTGGAGAAATCTCCGGCGCGCTTCGAAATCAGGAACCAGCCCGTGACGCTGTCGCGCGAGATGTTCGCATCCAAGCTGCGGTCGCTGCTCTACGTTCCCCAGTTCGTGAGCGGATTCCCGTTCATCATCCATAGCGCGCATCAGGGCAACTGGACCCCTTACGCCGCGACGGTGATGGGCCTGGCATCGTTGATGGAAGGCGCGGTGGCCCGGGGCGCCAGCTTTGCCGCCATCTGCACGGAAGACGTCCCCGCTCTCACGGAATCTGCGATCCGCCGCGAGACGCGCGGCACGTACCTGGGAGATGCGCAGGTCCGCCGCTATCAGGAATACTGCAAGGCCTGGGGACCGGCCGGCTCGGTCCCCGACGATTTCCATTCCGCGATTCGCTCCCAGGTCCCCACACTGCTGATTTCCGGCGCGCTCGATCCGGCCACGCCTCCGGAGACGGCCAAGCCTGCCGCTCACGACTTGGCGAACAGCCGCTTGATCATCGTGAAACAGGGTACGCATGGAACCGGCTCGCAGTGCACCGACGGGCTGATCGCCGACTTCGTCGAGCAGGGATCCGCAGCGGGACTCGATGCCTCGTGCGCCGACCAGATCCATCTGCCGGCGTTCCAGACGCGGGCGCAGTAAGGAGGATCACCTATGGCAGTGTCAAAGACGGTCAAGCAACTGGCAGCAACGCTGGTGATCGGCCTCACCTTGCGCTTCGTGCTCACGAAGGCAGGATGGCATGCCCCGTCACTTGCGGGAAACCGGATTCTCCCCGCTCTCTCACTCTGGGTGATCTTCGGGATCTACTGGGGCATCGCGGGACTGAACTCCGCGCCAAGCGAGAATTCCGAATCCCGCCTCTCGACGTACTTCCATCAGTTCCTGCTCGGCGTGGCGATGCTGCTGGTGATCCTCCCGCTGCCGGGACTCAACGGCTGGTTTCTGCCTCCGGACTCTCTCATGATCATCGCCGCCGGCGGGATCGTGCAGGCGGGATTCATGCTGCTGGCGTTTTGGGCGCGAATGCATCTGGGACGCAACTGGAGCGCGGAGGTCCGCATCGCGGTGGATCATCAACTGGTCCGCAGCGGCCCGTACCGGATGCTGCGTCATCCCATCTACACGGCGATGCTGGGCATGTTCCTGGGAACGGCGATCGCCGTGAGCCAGTATCACGCGCTCATCGGATTGGCCTTATTGGTGGTAGCTTACTTGCGAAAAACGCGGCTGGAGGATCAGATCCTAGCCCAAACGTTTGGCGCTGATTATGATGCCTACCGACGCCACACTTGGGCATTGGTTCCCCTGCTATTCTAGCGGCGTCGCGCCTGAACCGCTGATCCCGGACGAATGACGGGCACCGGAAGTTATTCCGATTAGAAAACGCGTGGGCACATTCTGGCTTGCTAAGTCCTGGTTTGTTCTATAGAGGTAGAAGTAAAGAAAAAACACATTTCCTTCGGCTGAAAGTTTTCTTGCTTCTCA
>AR_comb_assmDRAFT_10734314_pt1 | contig 14169 bp, 8 predicted proteins | sample ArasoioldDNA_FD_10543 | JGI IMG/M metagenome (IMG submission 10543) | reverse complement strand
CTTTCAGCGCTGATTTTCGAGGCGTTAGTGTCTTAGGGTGTCGTTTTTGAGTATATATCTCTGTAGAAAATACGCCCGACGCGGCGATGAGACGGCCAAACTTTGCCAACGGCGGATAGCGAGCATTGCAATAGTACGCGGGGACAAGGCCTAGCTGCAGGTATTTGGTCAGGAGCTTTTTCAAACCCATTTTCCGCCCGTAGGGCGAGGTACGATCGTGGTCGAACACCACCACGACCCCTCCCGGCGCTAATCTGCGTAACATCGCCTGACAAGGGGTTATTTGCAAGCGGCGCGGAAGTTGTTGAATAGTATCATAGGCGTAGATCAGATCGAAGGTCTGCTCGGTATCGTCGAAGACGTAAGACTCATCCTTCACGATATCGCCTTGATGCAGGTGATCAGGGGGGACGTGTTCTGCGAGTTTCCTGCGCGCGATGTCGATCATACCAGGCGTGAGATCAAACCCGTAGTAGCGGTTTGCTGTGTGCCCTCCTGAGTCGATCGCCTGGTGCAAAAAATCCAACCAGGCACCCGTCCCGCAACCACAATCAAGAATGGCAATGCCTTTCGAAGCATCAACTATGGCAGTGCAAGAGCGTATACAATCGTCAAAAAACAACTTTGCTTGAGGGGCATGTTCAAAATCAACAGAATAGTCTCCTTGAGCAATGAGGTCACCAAAAGCTTGCTTTTGGACCTCTGCGTAGTGCCTCTTAACTCTGCTCGACAGGAGGAAGTGCCAAAGCTTTAATAAGGATGCTCGCATAGGGATGGTGAGCATTCGGTGATTCTTCTGCATAGTAACTGGACCTCCCCCCACCGGCTCACCCCTTCCTATGGGGCCGGGAACAATGGAAATTCTTGACACAAAAAGGACGCTGGCTCCTCCTAGAACACCTTTAGGACGAGCATGGTTAGCAAGGCTGCATGTCCCTTCGAGGTCTTAATTTTATAGGATATATTATCCTAGCATTAACAGTCTAATCCCGATATTGTGCTATACCGTAAGATATAGCTGACGGGAGAGAGTAATCCCCTAGCGCTCTATTATGCTATATTTTGTTCTTGGACAGCAGTATAGAGACAGGAAGAGATGAGCAAAACCATATAATTGGCTATCTCACGTTGTCGTATGCCTGAGACCGCTAGCCCAGCAATTCTATGATCAATGAGGTGTACCCCACTGTCAAGACAATATAAGACGCAAATCAAGATAGTCTGCTATATGTATAATCAGTGTGCCTGGGGTTAGCCTGGAGAGTTGCCGATGTCTTACCCTTCGTACTGCGATTTGTGCCATGAGAGCTATGATAGTGATAACCTAACGACGTGCCGCTCCTGCGACCGCGATTTTTGCTACCATTGTGGCGATAGCGGTGATGCACTGTGCCAGCGATGCCTCGACCAACAGCGCACGAGTCAGCCCTCGCAGTAACACAGCCAGAGAAGAGGTATATGCTCCGTTTTCCATGCCCACTGACTGCCGCCGCATCCGTGCTCTTTGTCTATTGCCTAGAAGTTTCCTCAGATGAGCTTATTGATGCCTACGAGTCCGACGAAGACTTTGTCCAGGGACATCCACTGTCTGCCAAGTGCTTTACCCGCGAACTGGCACGAGCTACCTTGCTGGCTATGCTCGAAAAGTTGCAGTGCCCAGAGGAGTATATTCCCACGGACTATCATTGGCTCTTGCTGTACGAGTGTTTACAAATACAGCTCTCGGTGCTCAATGATATCGCCCTGCCCTGCCTCATTGAGCAGCTACAAGGAGCGGCACATGCTGATGATACCCCCTATCTCAGCTTCCCTGGCACATCTCAGGGCTGCGCTGGCTGTCATATCGACTTTGACGCGCTGGTTGATAGGTATTTCTGGGATACAGATTTCCTCCTTGATGCTGAGCCCTTTGCCCAGCTTGATGCGGACTCGAAAAAAATGCTCGGTTTCACTGAAGGTCTATTCGGGGTAGTGCACGGGCTCTTACCACATCCCGATGAGCTTGTATTGAGGAGGTCTGACGAGTGTAGACATAGGCAGACACAAGGCGAGGATGAGGAGGTTTAAGGACCAAAACAGAGCTAGACTGCACCCGCCCTTCAGCCTACGCGACCTGCGGGGGGTGGCCTTAGCGCTGATCCGCAGTCCAGGTCACAGCTCCCCGGACACCGCTCGATTCATCCTCTCGACCACGCCGCGTGCACAGTTAGCAGTGAGCTGCGTATACCGCTTCACCGTTTCACCGTAGCCAGAGTCATATACCTCAACATTGCAGCAATCTCTGCTAGAGTACTACAGTTCATCGTGAGCTATGAGGCAAGCGTGTGTCGCAGATTGTGAAAAGGGTATAGTGTGAGGATGTCCTCCGGGTGGTGCAGCAAACCCAGTAGTGTTATGACAGTGGCTATATGGCCCATCACGAACGGTGTTAGAGGGTTATTTCCTACTCGGTCGCTCGTTAGCACTGCCTTTAGGACATGAGACTCTGACGCTGCAACCGCGAGTTACCGACAGACGTCGCCAACATGTCATCATCCTAAACGTTCGGGGTTTTCCCACCGATTTACATACGGGAGGCGACCCCGAGAAGGCGTTTGCAAACAATACGAAGGCCATTTTAATTTCGTGCAGAGCATCATCGATAACATGCATGGTTATGCCTCGTCTAGACTGAGCATGCCTTATTCAGCGAGCTGCCACAAAGGCTACCAAACCTAAGGGAGCCAGGGCCTTCATGCTACTTTTCAGCGTTGTAGTTTCCACTCACCTCTCCCCTGTTGCGACGGATGACCACGCTGCGAGTGCAGGTTACTTCTGGCGAATACTCACCTGCACTGTTATCTCCCCAGACTTCTCGAATGCCAATGTCAGGGGGAAGTGGATGCCTGACGTAAAATCCTGTTTCTTGTCCATGCACATGATGTGGAGACCGCCGGCTTTGAGTTCCACCAAGCCCATAGGCGGTACCTCGATGAAGCCTCCCGACACCGGCCGCATGCCCATGGTCCCCAGGGGTGTCTGGTATCCCTCGAACAGCTCGGTCACGCCACAGGCTGGGGAGCGCCCGCCGACGAGTTTGTCAGGCTGGTTACCCCCGTTGTGAATAACCATGTAGAATTCACCGGCAGGAACCACTTTTGGCAAAGCTCGTCCCCAGGTATTCTCCACCCGAATCTGGGGCCTGTCGGACGCAGACGCAGCGTCATGCAGGAGAGCAGCCAAGTCATCAGCCATGGCCTGTGCCGAAGTACCGAAGGGGAAAAGGAGCCGCACAACACCCTTGTCGTCGATAACGATCACCATACTGGTATGGTCCACTAAATAGCTGTCCGCTGTAGGCCCTGCATATTTCTTATAGAAAACACCGTAGGATGCGGCAGTCGTCGCAATCTCAACTGGCGTCCCGGTCAATCCCAGGAACGAGGGGTGAAAATGCGTCAGATATGTGGCCATTCTGTCAGGCGTATCGCGCTCCGGGTCCACTGAGATCATCAGGACCTGCACCTTTTCTGCCTCTGGCGGTCCCAGCATGTGTAAGGCTTGCACGACTTCCGCCAGGGTCGTCGGACATATGCCTGGGCAATACGTGTATCCGAAGTAGAGCAATACCAGTTTCCCTTGAAAGTCACTCAGACGGACAGGCTTGCCAGTATGGGCAGTTAATGTAAAGTCGGCCCCATGTGGAGGTGCCTGGCTCACGATGCCGTGAAAGGCATGAGGCTGTGCGCCTGCGACGCCTAACGAGTTTCCGCTGAACAGCATCAAGATGAAGCCTATACAGGTAAGCTGCGTCATACCTGAAGTGCACAAAGCTATACTCCTCTTTTCAGGGCATCCACATCGGTTGAACATTTTAGATAAAGCTCTCGTCCACGTACTGCTCGTAGGAGATGGGACGATTGAGCATGCCGGCCTCAATGGAGAGATGCCCGAGATCCTCGAACTCAGATCGCATGATGCCTAGGTCGCCGTACGTACCCGAGTTGGGAGGGTTATTCAGGACGAACTTCAAGACCTCGGATTTCTGGTTGAAGCAATTCTGCCACGCCAGACTGTCGTGCGTGCCACCAGATTTCGAGCAGGTTCGCGGCCGGCCCAACCAGGAAGAGCGCGTATAAGGGCGCATAGACACTTTCGTTGAGCCGTAGCAGCATCTCGACCAAGGCGACGAGAAATACCACAACACATTGCCCCCATTTCGTTTGCACCGTGGTCTTCGGGTCAGTAATCATGAAGAAGATGAAGAGCTGATACATCGGCCCGGTGATCGGTGCGACCTCAGCCAGGAGAGGATGGCCAGTGATCCAGGTACGTATATAGGCGAAGAGAAAGAACGAGATCACGTAGGTGGCACAGATGTGAAACCGCTTCGCCTGCCAGATGATGAGCGAGCCCAATATCCACACGATAATCATTGGCGGCAGATAATTACCCCATTGAATGCCCAGGCTCGATACCGCCTCTGGAGCCAGAATCAGCAACACGCAGATGCCGAAGTTGGATGGATTCCAGAGGTGACGGCCCTTGAGCCGGAGGACATATTTCGAGGTGATCGAAAGCATACTGCACAGGGCATAAGGCCACATGGCTGGTGCTCGCACCAAAATCCCAACGCTGATCCCGGAGACGTAGCCGCTTGCCAGATTCGGCCACTGCCCCCAGAAAAGCCGCCCCAAAACGAGCTCGGTGCCGAGAGCCGTGAGAATAGCGAGTAGGGTCCGCGAATAGCTTTCCAAGACCCCAAACGACAACTGTGCTGCGGCCAGGATGCAGGTAATAAACATGGGGGCGAGATAGCGGTTCTCAAGACTGAAGAACCAACGCACCCAGGCAGCGAGCGAGAAGGTCGTCGTAGACGAGGCAGATGTGGTTGCAATATTGAGTTCCTGTTTCATACAGGCTCCTTTAACCGATGAATGTGGCCAATCTGAGGCTCTGTAAGCGTCTGTTCTTTCCCCGAAGGCCAACGAATCACCACCTTCTCGATGTGCGGTTGTTTACCCAGACCAAAATGCAAACGGCGCTGATTCTGGGCCCCAAATCCGCTACCACCCGATACCTCTTGCACTTGCTCTTGCCCATTCCAGAACAGCCGTACCTGCGTACCAATGGCACTGCGGTTGCTGACACTGCCTTCCAGTTCAAAGGCGATCCATTTGTTGTCCGGCGTAACAGTGTTCTTGTACAGTAGCAACGGCCCTTTTTGATTGACAACCACCACATCCAGCACGCCACGATTCCAAAAATCGGCGAGCGCGACCGCACGACCATCGTACGTGTCTGTGACCCCAACCGCCTGTGCTACATCAAAAAATTGCCCAGCGCCATCGTTAATCCACACATGTTTCTGCTGATAACCCGACAAACTGCGACCGTCCAGCGGCGGCCAGTGCTTCGCATCAGCGATGATCGTCGAGTTGCCACCCGCCACCTTCGAGAAATCGTACCAGTAGCTTCTATCGCGATCCGCTGAGAGAAAGCCATTGGTCAGATAGAGATCGAGGTACCCATCGTTATTGAGGTCACCGAATTGCGCCCCAAAACTCCAGCCCCCGAGTTCGACGCCCATTTCGCGCGCGAGATTTTCGTACCTGAGGTTCTCGCCCGTCGTCCCGGCTTCCGGCATCCAGAGGTTGTTCCCTTGCAGGAGGATGCCCTTTTCGGAGATGTTCGTCACATAAATGGCAAACCTGCCCTGATTGAGAATGTCTCCGACCGCAGCATTCATCCCACTCTTGGGCGCAAAACCAACGCCCGTTTGTTTGCCTACTTCACGGAAACGTGCACCATCCTCGTTAAAATACAGCTCTGAGACGCCGTAATCGTTCGCAATGAACAGGTCGGGATACCCGGTACCGCGTAGATCAGCCGCCGTTGCGGCCAAGGCCCAGCGTCGGCTCTTGATGCCGAGTTGCTCAGTCACATCTTCAAATGTGCCATCACCACGATTGCGCAGCATATACTTCCGGCCACCATTCTGGGCATACTCGAAGCTGTCCGGCATGATCTTGGTGGTCGTCAGCTTCCACAGGTTCAGGTCCTCTGTATAATAGCCACCGATGAACAGATCCAAGCGCCCATCGCGATCATAATCCAGCCAGATAGCCGTGTTGGCATTCATCCAGCTCGGCAACCCAGCCTGCTCGGTCACCCGTTCAAATCTGCGCCCATGATCGTTGTGGAACAGTTCGGGGCGGCCCCACTTGTACAGGAAGAGGTCTTCGTAACCATCGTTATCGTAATCACCCCAGACCGCGCCCATAGAAACGCCCGTGCCCGCTTGATTCACATCCGCCACCCCCATGTCCACCGCCACGTCCTGGAATGTCCCATTGCCCAGGTTGCGGTAGAGACGGTTGTGACTGCCCTCACCACTGTTCGTGACGTAGATATCGAGCAAACCATCACGATCAAAATCGACAATAGAGACCGCTGCTCCCATCGAAGCGACCTCAGACATGATGTGATCGAGTTGGGGATCGAAGGTGGGGGCTTGATGCGTAAAATGCATGCCAGCAGCTTTGGCGACCTCCTGGAAATGGAACCCATAGCGCGCTGTCACCGTTTCGTGCAGGGGAACTGCTCCAATTGACTCGTGGCGTTTGGATACATGCTTGATCACTAGGGGTGTGGCGATCAAGGCGACAAAAAAAGTACACAGCATAAGGCCTAGGATACGCCTTTTCATGTTTACCTCCTCAGCTCACGGGCTCTACTTCCCTCGCCGCGCTTTCTCCTGTAGAGCACCATCTGTAACCCCAGAAATCCAACGGCAAGGAATGGGAAGAGATACAGGAGTACATCCCATTGACCCAAACCCGGTGGAATAGCCTCAACGTCAATCGTGGCCTCCCCGCCGCCTCCCGAACTGTGCACGATGATGCGTGCTCGCCAAAGCTCCTGGGCATCAAAAGGCACTGCGGCCTGATACTGGACATGCCCACTCACCTCCTGACGCCGGGCCGCGTAGCGGGCTTCGGCGAGCCGGCCGCTGAGCGGTTGGACTCCTATTTGCACCGTGGTATCGTCTGGAATTGCAGCACCTGAAGACAGTGGTTCTAGCCTGATAAAAAACGTCCCAGTCCCGACCTCCGGGTCAACCCAGACCGACACCGAATACGGGCCAATCATATGATCGACCAGTATAAGTGTTGGCGGTCCGGTGTGAGCGCTCACCACCGCCAGCCAGCACAGCAGTAGCGCTATACTTGGCATAATACCCTTGAGCCAGGACGGTCTACAGAAGAGCTGTCCCTCTCTTGCCAGTCCAATCATGACGGCCCCTTACTTCAGGCGGAATAGATCCCAAGTGTTCCCTTATGCCAGGCGCAAGAACACCCACGGCTGGGTTCCTCGCCCTTCGGTGGGAACATGTGGAAGTACATACCCAGCATCATTGGGATGAAGACGATCGTGTTGTAAAACAGATGGAGCTCGACACGAGGAACCCACAGTTGCACAATACTCACGGGCACAGGCGAGCCAAACAAGTTGTGTCCAACAATAGCCTGCGTCTGCAGCAGCGCATGCTCGATGTGATGCCAGAATTGAATCCAGAATGCGAGCATCCACCATTGGTAGGATAACCCCTGGAAGCCCCTGCGAAAGACCCACAGACCGATGATCATGAGCAAGGCATAGAGATAATGCAGTACCTCTGACTTGACCAACCACGGAAACCATAAACCGAGCACACCTCTGGAGGCGGGAATCGGCCAGTGAAGCACATAGACCTGGAAAGCCTGTGCCAGGTGTTCGGCCCAATGCGCCAGGACAATGACCATGAAGACCTGCAGGCCCAGTTTATGCCACTGATGGTTCAGCTTGTCGTAAAAGCTGGACGTATCAGCCCATGTTGTATGACCACTCTGTAGACTGATATCAGCCATGGTTCTCTCTCCTCATAGCTCTGTACCTGAACATACATTTTTGCCCTTTGGTCCCCCCCTTCATCAAGGGGGGTAAAAACCTGTCTCCAGGTACTTAACCACCATACAGCCAGTGTCTTGCAGTCAATAGAAGTTCCTTTCTCAAGCGCTTTTTGCTCACTCTATCTTGCCTGATGGTCAGACGAAAACACTGCAGCAGTCTCTTCCGTCGCCTCGTGCAGCGGGTGGATCAGCCGCAGGGCTGCACGGGTGTTGTATGCCCCCCGGTAACGGGTGTGCACTTCGTCGGTGGGAAAGGCGTGCGGTGCGGCATACGGATACTGCGGCATGGCGTGGAATGGCAGCGGCTCGACGGTCTGTGAAAAGGCCGTATTGGCGTCCGCGTCTTTGGCCCAACCATCCACAAACAGCAGAAAGTCGCGTTTCCAACCTTGCGTAAGCTCTGGGAGCTGCGTGGCATTGAATCGCAGCTGCAGCTCGTCGCCCGCCCCCATGATGACCAGGAGATCATCCACGGTATCCAGAAGCGGCTTGACGTCCCCGTAGCGGGTGTACAGGCCTGGCGTCGGATTCCAGTTCCACTTGTGCTGCGCCCGCGCTTGCCCGTATACAAACTGCTCGGGCTGTTTGCGCTCCGGGTGCACTACCACCTCGGAAAACCCTCTGAAGTGCAGCCTGGCTGACGCCGCCGGCAGCTCTGTCAGCCGCCCGGGCAACTCCCCCGTGTCGGTACTCAGAAAAATCTCGTCCCAGTACACACACAGATTAGTCACGATCCGAATCTCTCGTGACTTGGAAAGGAATTTCCCGGTGAGATCCACCACAATGGTCTTCGGCTTGCCGGCGGGAATACCCATATCTTCAATCACGGTCTCCCACTCTCCCTGGGCGTTCTTCACCTGTAAGTAAGGGAGAACCAGTCCCGCCGGGTTCTGCTGTGACATGCCCAGAAAGGTGCTGCCGTCGGCCCAGTCCACCCAGCCGCTCAGCACCAGTATCGCCCGGTTATCCGGATCGGCCTCGCCGAAGTCCAGATCCAGGTGGTGCAGCTCGGCAACCCCAGCGTAATCACGGGTAAACCCGTCAGGATATACCTGATCACGCCGGCGCAGGCGGTCCAGAACGTCCTGCCCATAGTGATCTCGGGCTTGCACCGGATAGCTCCGCTCCTGCACCCCAAACAGGCGGAACTCAGGAAACGGCGGGCTCTTAAACTTATCGTTTGTGAACACCTCGACCTCAGCCGGGTGGTCGACCGCGATCAGCTTGATCGCGTCCAGGTACGATACCTCGCGCAGCTCTTCAGTGACTCGTATGTTGTACCAGCCATCCACAGCCACCAGCGATGCCCCATCGATCTGTACGTACTCGTCATGATCCACCGGAAAGTATGCTCCGTCACCGGCGCTAGCCCCGAGCGGCGCAACACCCAGCACGTCGGTGATGAACTCGAAGGTGTGCCCATTCCAGGTAAAAATCATCGGACACGACCCTGACAGCCGCTGCGCCTCTTCGTACACCGGCGCCTGGTTGATCGCCTGCCGCATTTCGTTCTGAATCGTCCCGTTGGGCCAGGTAATACGCACCGTGTCCACCGTCTGAGATGTCCCCATCCCGAAGAGTAGCGGCACGCCCTCATAGCTCTGCTTCTGATATCGCTGGCCGGCCTTCACTTCCACCTTCGCACCCGGAGCAAGGCGCAGATTCTTCACCCCCTTTAAGCCCACGCGCATCCAACCGTTTGCCTCACTTTTGGTCACATTCCTGAGGACCCGCAGCGTGCCATCAGTCCCTATAACGGCCATATCCAGCTTCCCGTCACCATCGAAGTCGGCCGCCGCCACCGCCATCGCTTCCTCCAAGCCGGGAGGTTTCGAGGCGTCATCGAATGCCCCCAGACCGTTGTTGCGAAATATGGCGGCGCCCGCCACCAACTCGCTCACCGTACGGTTCTCCAGGTCGGCAAACACAAACGGTGCCCTGGCACCCGCTGGCGCTTGGGCGCTCCGGAAACCACCTTTACGGTCGTTCAGCAATAGCGTCAGGCCAGCGCCATCTCCCATGGCCAGGTCAATCCAGCCGTCGTTGTTCATATCAAAAGCCCCCAGGGTGGTCGCCCCTGCCGGTATCACTGCCAGCGGCACCGCCTCGTATGCGCCGCCAAGCCGGTCGCGATAGAGCACCCCCGGCCGGTCCGCATACGCTACGGCCAGGTCCATGCCCTGCGTATCCGCGATCACATTGATACGCACACCGTCTGTGACCGTCCCAGGTACAAATGGAAACGTACTGGTCAGGTCCGCAAATCCTGCTTGCCCGTTATTGCGGACCAGGGCCGAGTTCTTGCCTAACAGGAACAGATCCAGGTCGTAATCATGGTCATAATCTAACCATACGGCTTTGCGATAACTCCCAGCCGGCAGGGTCACTATGTGCTTGGCAAACCGTCCTCCCACATTTTTGTATAGTGTGGCCCCCTCCGCAGTGATTACGCACAGATCCACGAGTCCGTCGTTGTCAAAATCGCCTGCCGCTATTGATACGACCTCTTTAAGATCCTCCAGGCCGCTCTCGACTGCAGTCTTTCCCTGTTGATACAGCTTCACACCTTTAGCCGACCACACCAGCAAATCCGGCGTCAAGTCGCCATCGGAGTCGAGCACAAGAAGTCCGGCAGTGGCTGCGTCTAGTCCTTGGTCTAAGACCTGCACGTCAAACTGCAACGCTGCTGTAGCACTGGCCGCCTGGATGCGTTGCGGCTCGATCGGCTCATAAATCTCCGCATAGTAACTCCACTCCAGGTCCTCCGGCACGGCTGCCCCAGCCTGCTGCTTCTTGATGCGGTTAAACGTCTCCGTCGCCTTTTTGGCTTCCTCAAGCCGCTTGGCCTGCCGGTAGGCTGCCGCCAGCTGGAAGTGCGGCCCGGCGAGGTTGGGAGCGAGTTCCGCGGCCCGTTCCAAATGCTTCAGGGCCCGCTCGGGGTCATTGTTCAGCTTGTAAAGCAACCCAAGGTTGTAGTGGGTGATCGGCTCGTCCGGTACCAGGCGCAGCATCCCCTCGAGCTGCTCAATGGCCCGGGCATACTGCGAGGCGCGTTTGTATGTTATGCCCAGGTTGAACCACGTATGCGGGATGGTGGGCTCCTGCTTCTGCGCCTGCTCGAGCTGCGCGATCCCGTCTGCACTCCTCCCCGCCACCCGCAGCAACGCCAGGCCGTAATTCACCCGCTCCCGTGCCGAATCGGGCACCAGTTCCAGGGCCTTCTTGAACAGCTCCACCGCCTCATCTTGGGTGGCTGTATTCTCATAGAATGCCTTGCCCAGATTCCGGTAGTGCGACAGCATCTCATCCTGGGAATCGGCAAGCAGGCTGGCTGGTATCAAAAGCGCTGCCAGCAGGACACTGTGTACCATAAACCTCATCGCCGCCCCACCTCTTCCCGGATAGAGGTCAACTTATGAAGTTGCACCACTCCTTCCCCTTCCCGGATGTAAGTCAACCTATTGATTAACGTCGCTGTCTGTTCAGGTGACAGCGACTGCACCAGCCCGCTGGGCCAGCGGATCTCTATGTGGTCAACACGGCTGGCCGACCCTATGCCAAAGTGCAGCCGGGTGGTACTCTGGCTGGAGTACCCGTTGCCACCGTTCACTTCGCGGAGATAGGACTGTTCCCCGGCAGTCAGCACCACGCGCGTGCCGATCGCATCCCGGTTTGACTTGCTGCCAATTAATTTCAACTCCACCCAGTTCCCCGGGTTTTCCGTACGCCCCAGAAAGAGCAGCGCCGGTTGATTGGCGTTGGTCTGATAAAAATCTAGCAACCCGTCGTTGTTGAAATCGCCCACGCCAATGCCCCGGCCGTCCAGGGTCGTATCCACCCCAGCCTCTGCGCCGACCTCCTTGAACGTCCCATCGCCCATATTGCGGAACAGGCGCTTTTTCTGATACCCGCTCCAGGTCATGTTCCCAATGTCTGGATAATTATTGATGTCCGAAAAATCCACGCCGGGTTTGAGCAGCATCTCCATGAGCACCGGGATGTAATTCTGCTCCCCTGCAGAGCGCAGACCGTTCACCGCAAACAGGTCCTCCCAGCCGTCGTTATCAAAATCTGCGAACTTGGCCGCCCAGCCCCAGCCGGTATCGCAGGTGCCCGTCTCCTTCGACAAATCGGTGAAGGTCCCATCCCCGTTGTTGTGCCACAGCATGTTGCATTCTTTCATATACTCGTCGGTGATGTTGGTGACATATATGTCCAGCCAACCGTCCCGGTCGTAATCCCCGATGTCTACGTTCATGCCCTTGCGAGTGTCGAATCCGATGGCTGTCTCGGTGACTTCCACAAAGGTACCGGTCCCATCACACTTGTTGAAAAATAGTCGATCGGTTCCATAATCGACGGCCAGGTAGACATCCTGACAGCCGTCGTTGTTGAAATCGCCATGCCCCAGATCCAGCGTCCAGCCCGTATGGCGGGCAAAGCCCGCCGCTTCGGTCATCTCGACAAACCCACGGTCGCCGTTTGCCAGGGGCACGTTGTGCCATAGAGTCACACCGCCCCCGTTATCAGCATAATCCAGATTATTCGGCAGTACGTGTGGCGTCTGTAAGTCCAACAGGTTCACCGGCTGAAAGTAGTTGCCAAACATCACATCCAGCCACCCGTCGTTGTCTATATCGAAGGCAATCACGGCAACCGTATTGCCAAACTTCGTCAACCCTACAGCCGCGCTCACGTCCGTAAACCGATAGTTGCCGTCTGGACCTGGTCCGTCGTTGCGGTAGAGGATCGGCGTACCAAACCGGGCTACTAAGAGATCCGGGAAGCCATCATTGTTGTAGTCGAACCAGAGTGCGTCCGACACTACCGCCTGCGCATCGTTGCCTCCAGCCACTCCGGCAATCTGCGCCACGTCGGTAAAGGTGAGATCCCCATTGTTGCGCATCAGGTGGTTCAGCTTGCCTGTATCCGAATCAGTGATAAAGAGATCATCCAACCCATCGTTGTTGAAGTCACCCACGGCTACTGCAGCTCCCCCGTCGGTGAACATCTGCAGCACCTGGGCCTTGTGCTTGCCGATAAATTTGCGTGTCGAGTGTGCGAACCGCACGCCAGCCCGTGCGCCGATCTCCTCAAACTTGAGCTTCGCCACGGCAGGAGTCCCATCTTCTTCCCGGATGCCGCTGACATTGGTATCGACGCGCTTCCCCTGCTCGAAGTGCGAGGTCAACAATGTCTGCAAGCCCTTATCGTCTTGCTGCAAGCGGACCTGCAAGGCCTCATTCGTGGGAAATAGCTGCAGCGCCTCCTGCCAGATCTGGCGCGCTTTCTTCAGGTCACTCAAGCGCCAGTAGGCTTCGCCCAAGGCGGTGTAGGCCCGCGCATGATAGCTACGCTTGGCCGTCTGCTTGGACAGCGCAATGGCTTTTTCCAGGTCGGCAATCGCCAGCGATGTACGCCCAAAAATGGCCGGCCAGTAGATGTAGCTGTTACCCCGCGTATAGAGTCCCAACCAGTTCTCCTCCAGCGCCAGGGCAGCGCTGAACTGTCCCAGGGCTTTATTGGCCAGCAACACCTGGGTAATCGCCCCTTCCACCGGAATTTTGTCCACGTAGGCATAGCCAAAATTGAGGAAGGCATTGGATGCCTTCGGATGGTCGGCCACCAGCTTTTGGAAAAACGCAAGGCACCGATCATAGGTCTTCGCCTGGTTGATCTTGACTACGGTCAAGCGATAGGCATTGCCATACTGTAAATTATTCGGGTCAGCTTGCAGGGCCGCCTCAAACTGGGCCAGGGCTGTGTCGTAATTGTCGGCCTGTGCGGCCTGCACCGCTGCCTGAAACAGGGTCTCAGCCTCATTGGCCTGCACAGTGCCGCCGCCACTCACCACCACCATCAGCACAACAGCCGCTATCCATCTCATCGCCGGTTTCTCCCCCAAAGCATGTGACTCCCAGCCATCTCACTGCAGTTTCACGGCCTCTTTGTGCACTTCGAAACTGTGTACCGCGCCCGTCTCTGACCGCACCTTTGGGGCTTGCGGCTGGAACGGCTGTATCTCGGACTGGCCCTCGACAATGGCATAAATCCGGTCGGGTTGGAGATTCACAAAGGTTTGTCTGGTCCCCGCCGGCCAGGCCACCTCCAGGCGTTCGATCTGCGTCGCCTTGCCAAGGCCGAAATGCACCCGCAGGGAACTCTGGCTGGCAAACCCGTTCCCGCAGTTGACAAACCCAACCTGTGTTTGCCCACCTGCCGTTACCCATAGGCGGGC
>AR_comb_assmDRAFT_10157150_pt1 | contig 14172 bp, 13 predicted proteins | sample ArasoioldDNA_FD_10543 | JGI IMG/M metagenome (IMG submission 10543) | reverse complement strand
CTATCCCAATGGGCAATTGACAAGAGGTAGGGGAGCGCTTTACCATAGGCGAATAAAAGGCGAATCAAGATGTCTTCCCTGCCCTTGCTTCCCGTCTCCGAAAAGCCGCGCCTAGTCGGAATCGCACGCCTCGCCGCAGAGGGTGAATCGATCCGCGAGGGCCACAACGTCGAATACTTCACCCTGCCGGCGAAATCCCTGCTGAACCGCTGCATCAGCAAGCGCCAAATGCCATTTACCTGGACAATCAATCCCTACCGTGGCTGCGAATTCGGATGCCGTTACTGCTACGCCCGCTACACCCACGCGTTCATGGAAATGCGCGACGGCATGGAGTTCGAGCAGAAAATCTACGTGAAGCAGCATGCCGCCGACCTGCTGCGACATGAACTCCGGAGGGTGAAGCCCGGCGAATCAATCGCGCTTGGAACCGCCACGGACCCATATCAGCCAGCCGAACGCCGCTATCAGGTCACTCGCGGAATCCTGGAGGAGTTCGCCCGGCATCGCGGGTTTGAACTCGGTATTGTGACGAAATCGAATCTTATCGTCCGCGATCTCGATCTGCTGAAGGAGGTCGCGCACGCGAATCGCCTCTCAGTCCACGTCACTGTCACGACTCTGGACGTGAATCTCGCTCGCATTCTTGAGCCTCGCGCTCCGCGCCCCGACCTCCGCCTCGATGCTGTTCGTACGCTCGCGGAGGCCGGCTTGCAGGTCGGCATCAGTTGCTCGCCGGTTGTCCCGGGAATCACGGATTCCCCTGGCGATCTTGAGGCCCTGATCCGTGCCGCCGCGGATTCAGGCGCTGACTACGTCTTCGCGAACCCGCTTTTCCTGAAGCCCTGTTCGGCTGCCATATTCCTGCCTTTCCTGGAGCAAAACTTCCCGCATCTGGCGGACAACTATCGCCAGCGCTACCAGGATCGCGCGTTCCTTCCTCCCGCCTACGCCAAACGGCTCTCCCAGCTGATCGCGCGCCTTCGCGAAAAGTACAAACTCACTCGCGCCCACCGCCGCGAGCACTCGGCATTTCCCACGAAGTGGCCGGTGCAGGCTTTCGATGAGCAATTGAGTTTGTTTTGAGATCTTTTCTTACAGCTTGTTATCCAGGACTTCCCGAGGGAAAGGCTTAAGGCTTGACGTTTGCATCGAGGAACGGGAAGACATCCGCTTCCCATTCGGGAATCGCGAGGTACATCAGGTTGTGGCCATCGTCAGAGGACTTGCCAAGCGCAGGATAAATCTTGAGGACGTGCGGTTTGTGGAGGTGCTCGAGTTCGGCGGCGATAGCGGTGCCGGGGGTCGTGTCGTAGTCGTTGGCGGCCTGGATCAGCATGATAGGCGCGGATGTCTTGCTTACCGCCGCAAAGACCCGCTGGCGGAGTTCGTCCGAGGCTCGCCAGGAGTTGGCACCGGCGCCAAAGGTGACCTCGGCGCGGATTGACCTGTCACGGTCGCCCGAAAGCAGAGTGATCACGCCGCCAAATGAATGGCCGACGATCGCGATGCGCTTGAAGTCAATGCCGGGTGCGGTTTGCAGAAACCGCAAGCCTGCGAGGGCATCGTCGAGATGATCGGTGGTCACCAGCGTGTAATGCAGGTGCTGCCGCGCTTCCTTCCCGTTGGCAGACTCTTCGCGCTGAAGTTGGTCTTGCATGAACGGGGCCTGATCCGCGGATAGACCCTGCCCACGACGACATAGATAGAAGAAAGCGTAGCCGTGTTTCAGGAAGAGTGGGGCGAGCGTCGCGGCTGCCTCAGCCATGGTTTGCCCGGCGGTGTGCTGGGCGTCAGCGGCTCCGGACCCATGATTGAACAGCACCGCTGGAAATGGGCCGGGGCCGGCGGGTTTCCAGAAATAGGCTTTGAGGTGGAGAGTACCACTGTGAACCTCAACAATCTGAGGAGACGCGGATGGCGGACTTGAAGGTAAAGTGGACTGGGCTACACCTGCGCTTGAGAGCAGCAAAGCGAAAGCGGAGAAGAGGAGAGTCCTCATAGCGAATTGAGCGCGCCAGAACGGAGCGATCATACCCGAATTCCGACTTCCGCGTGCCCGGTCAGGAGAAAACTCCTATAATCGCATTGATCGAGATGGCCACCTCCACCGGACAGCCTCCCGCCCACCCCGTTCCCATTGGCGTGCACTTGCGCAATTTCTGGCGCCGAGTGACCGAAGGACTCGAGGTCAGCCAACTCTGGTCGCAGTTCGAATCTGAGGCTCGCGCCAGCTATCGACTCTATTCTCACGACGTCGCCGCCAAGACACCCGAAGGCCTGACCCGCCGTGGTCATCATCTGCATGTCATCAAGGAATTCTTCTGGGCTGTATTTGAGAAGCTGTCACCCGCGCGCCGCGTGCTGCTTCTTGTGGCGCTCGCTCTTCTGATCATCCCTCACGCCGCCTTTCAGTACAGCGGCGAAGGAGGCAAGGTCTACACCACAGAATTCGATCTCCATTTCTGGGGCGCTCTGATTCTGTTGCTGCTTTTGATCCTTGAGATCGGCGACCGCGTGGTGATGAAGCGCGACCTGCAGATCGCGCGCGAGATCCAGACATGGCTGCTTCCTGGCGCGCCGCCTCAGATTCCCGGACTCGCCATCGCCTACGCAACGCGCCCGGCCAACACCGTAGCCGGCGATTACTATGACGTCTTTCCCCGCCCCGGCAAGACGCCTGAAGAGAATCGTGTTGTTCTCGCCGTGGCCGATGTCGCCGGCAAAAGCATTCCCGCCGCCATGCTTATGGCGACGTTCCAGGCGAGCCTGAAGACTCTATCGACGGCTCAAGTCCCCCTGGTGGAACTCGCCTCAAATATGAATCGCTATGCCTGCTCCAATAGCCAGGGAGGTCTGCGCTTCACCACGGCGTTTCTCGCCGAATACGACGCGGCGCATCGGACTGTTCACTACATCAACGCCGGCCACAACAATCCGATCTTGCGGCGGGCCAGCGGGCAGATCGAGCGCCTTGATGTCGGCGGCCTCCCCTTCGGCATCATGCCCGAGGTCACTTACCAAGCTGCGACTGTCACTCTGGCCCCGGGAGATTGGCTAGTCATCTTTACGGATGGGTTAGTGGAGGCTGTGAACGCCCGCGATGAAGAGTATGGAGAGCCACGACTGCTGCCTGCGATTGAGAACGGGAGGTCACTCCAGCCTAACGACCTTCTGAAGCGCTTGATGAGCGACCTCGATCTCTTCGTCGGCAACACTCCCCAGCACGACGACGTCACCTGCATGTTGCTGAAGGCAGAGTAAGCGTTCTGGGATTCGTTTCAAGCGAAGCCAGCCACCCGTGGCCTGTCATGCTGAGCGGAGCGGGAGGTGAGCGAAAGCGAGGCCCCCCGCGGAGTCGAAGCATCCCTACCCGTGATTAATTCCCGCGATTGCAACGAATCTTCTGGAATGGGACCCGTCTCATCGCTTTTCACGGACAGCCGCCTCCTCACAAAGTTCATCCATGCGGCTAGGTTGCCTGGCGGGAAAGCGCTACTAGGTCTCTTTTTCGTTCTCGTCCGCGATGCCAATCTTCGATAATCGATAGCGGAGGGCATTGCGCGAAAGCCCGAGCAGCCGAGCAGCCTGGCTCTTGTTCCCGTTCGCCCGGCGCAGAGCCTCCTGCACCATCTCGTCCTCCCACTGCTCCAGAGTCATGCCCTCGGGAAGAAATCCCGGCGCGCCATTTCCCGATTTCGAGGGACGGGCATCAATGTGAATGTCCGAGGCTTCCAATTGCGGCCCCTTGGAAAGTGCGCACGCCCGTTCGACAATGTTCTGCAACTCTCGAACGTTTCCGGGCCAGTGATAGGTCACCAGCATCTGCATAGCCTGCGGCGTGATCCCTTCGATAGGCTTCCCGGATTCCCCGGCAAATCGCGCGACGAAGAGGTTCGTCAACTCCGGAATGTCTTCTTTTCGCTCGCGGAGAGGGGCGATGTCGATCGGTACAACGTTCAGCCGGTAATAAAGATCTTCCCGAAACGTCCCCTGCTCCAGCGCTTCGCGCAAATCGCGATTGGTGGCGGCTATCAAGCGGACGTCAACCTTGACCGTCTTCGTCCCTCCCAGCCGTTCGAACTCGCGCTCTTGCAGAACACGGAGCAGTTTCACCTGCGTCACCGGAGGCACGTCGCCAATCTCATCCAGAAAAAGCGTTCCCTTGTCCGCCAGTTCAAACTTTCCTGGCTTGCTGGCGACTGCGCCGGTGAACGCTCCTCTCTCGAAACCAAATAATTCGCTCTCGAGTAAATTCTCCGGGATCGCGGTGCTGTTGATCTTCAGAAATGGACCGTTTGCGCGCCGAGACTTTTCATGAATCGCACGCGCAATCAAATCCTTGCCCACTCCACTCTCGCCTCCGAGCAAGACAGTCGAGTTCGTGGGAGCCACGCGATCCACCGTTGCCAGCACTTCCTGCATCTTGGGGCTGCGCGCCACAACATTGGGATGTGCGTAGCGCTTGCCCAGTGCCTCCCGCAATGACCGGTTCTCTTCCCGCAGATTGCGGACGTCGAGTTCTTTGCGAACCACCATCCGAATCTCGGAGAGAGAAAAGGGCTTCAGCACGTAATCGGCGGCGCCAGCCTTCATCGCTTCGACAGCGGTCTCCACGCTTCCAAATGCCGTCATCACCACGACTGGAAGAGCCGCATTCTGCCGTTTGACGGCCTGCAGGAATTCGAGCCCGTTCATTCCCGGAAGTTTCAGGTCGGTCAGGACGAGATCGATCGCGTTCTGTTGTAGCAGCTTGAGACCAGTCTCGGCGTCCTCCGCAGAGAAAGTCGTGAAGCCATCCTCGCCGAGATTCAACTCGAGCAAGCGGCGCATCTTGGCTTCGTCTTCGACAATCAGAATAGCGGGCATGAGTTCAGAATCCTCAATTCAGCTCCTTCTCAAGAAATTACGAGATGGGTCTTTTCTGCTGTGAGACTAGTTTTGTTTGCCGCCGGAAAAAACATAACAAAACACGCGCCCGGATTCTTCTGCCCGTCCCCGGACGAACTGGAAGTATCTTCGATCCGAACCGTTCCATGATGCCCGTCCACGATCTTCGAGACAATCGACAAGCCCAATCCCACGCCGCTCTTCTTGGTCGTCACAAACGGATTGAAGATTTGCTCCCGCAGTTCAGGCGGGATTCCGGGGCCCGAATCAGCAATGCGTACTTCCACCCCATCGACACTCTCTCGATCCCGGGTGCTGCGTCGCGCGGCGTTCACCCTGACGCGCAACACACCACCGCCATCCGCCCCCATCGCGTCGTATGCGTTTTGGATGATGTTCACGAAGGCCTGCTCGCACAAACCCTCGTCCAGCCCCACTTGCGGCAGATTCGACTGATATTCCTTGTCCACTTGCACCGGCTCACCCTTCCAGAACTGCGCGACATCATTTAACGCCCGATCCAACACCGCGGAAATGTCGCTTGGCGTCAAATCCGCGTGCAAAGGCCGCGCGAAATCGAGAAAGCGCGCCACTAGGGCGCTCAGCCGATTCGTCTCGGTTGAAATATAACCCGCCAGTTCGGTCGCCAGTGGATTCGAATCGGCAAGTTTCTGCGTTAGCATCTCCGCTGAGCCTTTGATCACGCCCAGCGGGTTGCGAATCTCATGCGCCAGGCCTGCAGACAGTTGGCCGAGCGCCGCCAAGCGTTCTGATCGCCGCGCTTCCGCCTGTGCCTGCTCCAGCCGGCGGTTGGTTTCCGCCAGCGCTTCTGACAGCTCCTGGTACCGCTTCGTTTGTTGCCGGATCTCTACGCTGAAGCGATTCACCACCATAGCCGCAAGAAAGACGAAAAGGACGCGGATCGCCAGTTGGCTGAACCCTTCAACTCCGATCTCAAATTCCTGGAGAGCCGGATACAGGTACGAGCAGTACGCCGCGGACGCAATCGCCGTCCATGCTAACGCCGCCCAGGGACCAAAGTATTCGGCGGCCGTAACCGCCGGCAGAATGTAGATCGGCCAGTAGCTGCTGTTAATGCTGATTTCGCCGGTGTGGTCGATGAGTAAAGTAGCAAGCGCAATCTTCAGCAGAACCACGTATGCAGGGCCACGCCGCGGCAGTTGCTCAATCAGCAATCCCTCACCCAACTGCAGGACGCCGAATGCCAGCAAGATCGCTTGCTTGTGGATTTCCTTCACCGGGGGCACGACCGCCAACCCGGCGAGAAAGGCCAGCATGAGAACATCCATCCAGTTAATGGTTGAACGCTTTGCTTCGCTCATCGCTGTGCCAGTCAGGGCCAAACAACACAACGCCGGGAAAAGGTTAGCCCCTCCCCGGCGTTTTCATCTTTCGCTTCCTGGTTCGCACTCGCACCTCATGCGAACCCTATCACAGGGCAAGCCCTGAGCGTCAACATCACTTCTTCGGCGGTTTCTCCTGCTTTGGATCAGGCCGTGACGGCTGGGGCTTGGGCTGTGGCGGAGGCGCAGCCTGTCGTTGTTCGTGCCACTGATTGAACTTCTGCGCCTGCTGTTGCTCCTGTTGCGGCGTGCGCTGCTGCACCGGGGGCGCAGGACGTACTATAGGATGGGTCTCCTGCGGAGCCACTTGTTGCGGCGGATGGAACTCCCGGTTCTCCGGCTGCGCCGCACGATTCGGCTGTGGCTGCCCATTCCGATTTTCTTGCTGCGGCACATCCCGGCTGTCTTCCATCGGAGTTCCCTGTTGTTCATACACGCGCGGTTGCGGCTTAAGCATCGGCTTCACCCGACCATTTTCCGTGCCACTGTTCCCGCCGTTCGGCTGCCCGAACGAACGGAAGCCTTCCTGGTTTGGTTGCGGCCGAGCGTTCTGATTGCCTGTAGGAACTGGCCGCGCCGGCGCTACTGGCCGAACCAGTGTCTGCTCGTTCAGACGTCCGCCAGCCTGCGCCTGGCGCTGATCAATCGAGCGAACCGGCGGAGGAGGCGTCCTCACGGCTACCACCGGACGACTGATCACCGCTGTCGGCGGTCTCACCGAGACCGGCCGTCCTGCTCCAATCACGCTCGTCCGTAAAGGTTCAACGGCGACGGCGCGAGTCACAGGCGCAGCCACTACTTCTCGCGCCTCGACACGCATAATGTTCTGCGCCACCGGCCGCGCGTTCACAAAAGCCTCATGCGACACCACCGTCACACCGTTGGTGACCCGCTGGTTCACATAGGTGATGTTATTGATCGTCCCGCTCCGGTTGACGATCACCGTGTTATAGACGTTCGTGACCCTCGTGACGTTCACCGTCGTATTGGTGATGTTCACATTGTTCACATACGTGCGGCTCACGTGATATCCGGGCACGTAAACTTCTCCTGGGGCCAGCGGGAACCACCCCACACCAACGCCAGCGGAGAAGTGGAACCCCGGACCTCCGCCGACGAACGCCACCAGTGCCGGCGCCCACACCGGACGTACCACAACCGGTCCTGGCACCCAGAACCATCCATTGCTCACGAAAGCCCATCTCCCGTAGTGGAAGGGCGCAAAGCCCCACGGCTCATCTTCTACCCACGTCCAGCCCCACGGCCCGATGTAGACCCAGTGTCCGAAGCGGTATGGAGCCCATCCCACCACCACGGCGCGCGGATGCCAGCACGGACCATAGCCCGCAACATAACTCCAGTCGCCGTATTCATCGAGATCTTCGTAGCCGGTCATCTCGCGGGAGACATAATTTGCCGAATCGGCGCGATCCTCACGTTCGTCCCGTTCAAATGCCCAATCATCAAAACTGTCGCGATCGGCAATCTGGTTCAGGTCGTAATCGAGATGCTCCTGATCTCCCGTAAAATTCGCGGATTGCCCCGCGACCACGTTGTAGGAAAATCCACCGCCGGTCACTTGCCCGCGCCCGTGCCAAGTCGTAACCTCTGTGCGCTTCCCGTCCGGGCTCACATCCACACGGTACTCGCCCGGCTGCAAGAGACTGAACGCGATGTTCGGTGTGTCGATCTCGAAACTGTCGTCGTCGTCCAGATGGCGCACTCGCACGAAGAGCGATCCCTGGGCGAGACGAATTTGCGTCGTGTTGTCATCCACGCTGAGGAAGGTGATTCCCGTCTGCGATCCCAATCGGATTGCCGCCGAACCGATGTGGACTTCGGCTCGTGAATTCTCGTCGGCCCACAAATCGTCGCCCGTCACCATCGGCCGGTTCTGAACCGCCGTGACCCAGTCATCTTCTCCCGCCGGACGAAACGAAACTGATCCTTGCGAGTAATTCAGCCGCGCCACCCGGTCCGGAGGATCCTGCCCCTGATCCTGATCGTCATTGTCTTGCGCTCGAGTGACGATGGAAAACTGCAGAACAAAAGCGAAACCTGCCAGCAGAACCATCCAGGCCGACAACTTGTGCGTTTTCATATCTCCGCCTCGACGGAACCGAAATCCGTACACGTTGATTTACCCACGTCACTATAAACACCATAGCGACGGTTTAGTTTCCGCACGCGCAAGTGCTTCCTTCTTCGCAGTTTGGGAACGGGAGAGAACTCGTGAGGAAGCAAGGAAAAACTGAAAGTAAAAAGCCTTGTCATCCTGAGCAAAGCGAAGGACCTGTGCATTCTGCCCGCAGCCGAGAAAATGCAGAGGTCCTTCGCGGCAAATGCGCCGCCCAGGATGACAAATGTTCACTGCTTCATCTTCGGCCGCTGACACGCATCCACGATCTTCGTGGGATCGATCGCGTCCTTGTCCACCTGCTCTTCCATGATCTTTCCATCTTTCCCGATCAGGAAATTCACGCGGCGCGGCGCCTGATATTCGTCTTTGTAGACTCCATACTCGCGGGTGATTTTGCCGCCCCAATCACTGAGCAGCGGGAAGGTAACTCCAATTTGATCGGCGAAGGCTTTATTCGAGAACCAGCTATCCATGCTCACACCCAGGACCTGGGTGTCGGCCGCTTCCAGCTTTTGCAGATTCTGCTGGAAGTTTTTCATTTGCTGCGTTCAACCACCGGTGAAAGCAAAAACGTAGAATGCCAGGACGACATTCTTTTTGCCCCGATAGTCGCTCAGCTTCACCTCTTTCAAGTCTTTGCCATCAGAATATTTCAGTGCGAAATCAGGAGCGGTGTCGCCGACTTTGGGCATGCTCGAACCCTCCTTGTTGGTTTGGGCGAATGCAGGGGTCGTCGTTGCGAACGCACCCGCCAGCAGAAGTCCAGCCAGCAGGCCTGAAAGATTTCTTTTCATGTTGGAACTCCCCCCACGGGAGTCTCGCCTAGCTTAACCTGCGCGGTGCATTCCCGTAAACTCGTAGCGCCGCCATCCCTGGCGGCTGTCGCAGGAAGCAACTTGAGTAACTGATCGCTCTCTGTTTCACATTGCCGAAAGCATCCAAAAAACAGTACAGTTCCCACAGATCAGGCGCGCGACTTTCCGCCGGGCCCCGAACCACGCGATGAGCATCGCCACTCTCAACGACATCTTCTTCGCCGCCGTCGAGCGCAATCTCGACAAGGCCATGCTCCACCGCCAGGCCGGAAAGTGGCTGCCCGTCTCCTCCCGCGACTTCGGACAGAAAGTCGCGCGCACCGCCGAAGCTCTACATGCCTGGGGGATTCAACCCGGCGATCGCGTGGCCATCCTCAGCGAAAATCGCCCCGAGTGGCCGATCGCCGATGTCTCCAGCCTGCTGCTGGGCGCAGTTACCGTGCCCCTCTACACAACGCTCACCGCCGAGCAGACCGCCTTTGTGCTCAGCGACGCCGGTTGCCGTGTGATCTTTGTTTCATCCGACCGGCAGTTGCATAAAGTGGTCTCCATCCTTCCGAAGACCCGGATCGAAAAGATCGTGGTGATGGATCACCTCGAATTCACTGGAGACGTGGCCCCCTTCGCGGACCGATGTGTGACGATGCGTGACATCACAGAGCGAGGTCCGGAAGCACTCGAGACGGAAATCGAACGGCAAGCCCGCGGAGTTGCTCCCGACGACTTGGCTACGATCGTTTACACCTCGGGCACCACCGGGACCCCCAAAGGTGCCATGCTGACCCACGGCAACATCGCGTCCAATATTCAGTGTTCGCTGCTGGGTTTCCACATGCGCCCGGGGCTCGTCAGCGTTTCGTTTCTACCCCTCTGCCACATCACTGCTCGCCACGTAGACTTCTCCATGCTTTATCACGGCGTTACGCTGGCTTATTGCCCTTTCATCGAGCGCCTGCCGGAAGCACTCCTCGAGATTAAGCCATCGCTGTTTGTTGCGGTGCCGCGAGTGTACGAGAAGATTTATGCCCAGGCCGAGCGTCAAGCCCAGGGCTTTCCCAAACGCACGATTTACGATTGGGCCCTCGCCGTAGGGCGCGATAACAAGGCTGAAATCCTGGCGGGAAAGATCCCAGCTTCGCGCACTTGGAGACTTGCTTACAAGCTGGTGTTCTCGAAGATCCGTGCCGGCATGGGAGGCCGGGTCGAAACCTTTATCTCCGGAGGCGCGCCGCTCGGCCGCGAACTCGCCGAGTGGTATGCCACAGTTGGCATCCGAATCCACGAAGGCTATGGCCTGACCGAAACTTCACCGGTCATCGCAGTGAATACGCCGGCGAACCATCGCATCGGAACAGTGGGCAAAACTCTTCCTAATCTCGAAGTTCGCATCGCCGAAGACGGCGAAATCCTGGTGCGCGGACCCTCAGTGTTCAAGGGATACTGGAACCGCCCGGAAGAAACCAAGGCGGCGCTCGAACGTGGCTGGTTCAAAACTGGCGATATCGGCAATATCGACGCCGACGGATATCTCTCGGTCACCGACCGCAAGAAGGACCTGATCAAGACTTCCGGCGGAAAATTTATCGCGCCACAACCCATCGAGAACGCGCTCAAACTCAATCCTTACATAGGAATCGCAGCGATCCTGGGAGATCGCCGGAAATTCGCAGCCGTGATGATCTCCCCCAATTTTGCGCGTCTCGAAGAATGGGCGCGCGAGAATGGCATCGCCTTCTCCTCGCGCGCCGAACTGGTTGCAGACCGCAAAGTGCAGAGCTTGTATGAAGGAGTAGTCGAAGAACAAAACCAGAATCTGGCGCGGTTTGAGAAGCTAAAACGAGTCATACTGGTCCCTGATGAGTTCACCCTCGACAACGGCGCCCTGACGCCGACTCTAAAACTCCGCCGCCGCGTAATCGAAGAGCGCTATAAGAAGCAAATCGACGACCTGTACTCAAAAGCCGAGGCCGCATCCGTCCCATAATCAATTCATTGTCATGCTGAGCGGAGCAGTGAGGCGAACGAAGCGATCCTCACTGCGGAGTCGAAGCATCCCTACTCTGGGCAGACTCCATCCCTCATCTCTGCACTCGCGCCTTGGTTTTCATTACAATATCCCCATGTCGGACTCATTGATCATCGCCGGACGTTCCTTCCGCTCCCGGCTCATCGTTGGCACGGGAAAATACAAATCGTTCCAGGAAACAGCGCGCGCCCTCGAAGCCAGCGGCGCCGAGATGGTCACGGTCGCCGTACGCCGCGTCAATCTCGACCGCAGCAAGGAATCGCTGCTCGACTATATTGATTCCAAGAAATACTTTCTGCTGCCTAACACAGCCGGATGCTACACGGCCGACGAGGCCATCCGGGCCGCACGCCTAGGGCGAGAAGTCGGACTCTCCGATTGGGTTAAGCTCGAGGTGATAGGAGATCAGGCAACTCTCTATCCCGACGTGCAGGCCACGCTCGAAGCCACGCGTGTGCTGGTGAAGGAAGGCTTCACCGTCCTTCCCTACACGTCCGATGACATCGTCTTCGCCAAGCGCCTGATCGATGCCGGCGCAGCGACGATCATGCCGCTCGGCGCGCCGATCGGCAGCGGCATGGGCATCCAGAACGTCGCGCATATTCGCATCCTGCGCGAGATGATCAGCGGCCTGCCTCTGATCGTCGATGCGGGAGTGGGGACGGCCTCCGATGCCACTATCGCCATGGAACTCGGCGCTGACGCCGTCCTGATGAACACCGGCATCGCCAACGCGCAAGACCCCGTGCTGATGGCCGAAGCCATGAAAAATGCGGTCATCGCGGGAAGGCAGGCGTATCTCTCTGGCCGCATGCCGAAGAAACTCTACGCCACAGCCAGTTCCCCGCTCGAAGGCGTCGTAAAATAATCGACGCAAATGGGACAACCTTCACCCTCCGCTGTGTACAGCAGCCTCAAAGGGAAGGTTGTTCTTGTCACCGGAGGGGCCAGCGGAATCGGCGAGGCCATCGTTGAGGCCTTCGTTCTGCAGGGATCGCGCGTACTTTTTCTCGACATTCAAGACGACGCCGCCAATTCGCTGATGCAGCGACTGCGGCGTCCCGACTGGATTCCAGCCGAATACTTCCATTGCGATCTCACAAATACCTCAGAACTCCAGTCGGTCCAGGAGAAAATCCTTCGCTCCTCGCCTGTGATCGACATCCTCGTCAACAACGCTGGCAACGACAAGCGCCACAAAATTGAAGGCGTAACGTCGGAATTTTGGGATTGGTGCATGCAGACTAATCTGAAGCATCAGTTCTTCATGGCGCAAGCCGTTCTTCCCGGCATGCGGCGTGCGAAGCGGGGATCCATCATCAACATGAGTTCGATCGGATGGGTGATTCCTTCTACCGGCATCCCAGTCTATGTAACTGCCAAAGCGGCGATCGTTGGGATGACGCGTGCGCTGGCTCACGAGGTCGGTATGGACGGCATCCGAGTGAACTGTGTGATGCCGGGAGCCATCTCCACCGAGAAGCAACGCCGCCTTTGGTTTACGGAGGAGTACAAAAAGGAGATTCTCAGCCGGCAGGCGATCAAGAGGGATATTCAACCGGAGGAAGTAGCGAAACTGGTTCTCTTCCTGGCTTCCGACGAGAGTCTTGCGATTACCAACCAAAGCTTTGTGATTGATGCCGGATGGGTCTAGAGACGGCGCGTTAATCAGAAAACCAGTCTCTGCCAAACAAAAGGGCGGCTCGCAAGCCGCCCTTGAAAATCCGCGGATCAACCTTACAGCATTTTTACGCTGGACACCTTGATGGAGTCCTTCCCCATCGTTCCGGTGACCGCGACGTGATGCCCTTCGTGTCCCTTCAGCGCATCCGGGTTCTCGACCGCAAGAACCTTCTGATCGCTATCGGTGACGACGACCATCTTTTCGCCACCAGCGAGGCACTTCTTCGTGCAGGCCTCACCACCCGCATTGGCGCCCTTCGCTCCGCACTTGGCATCAGTAACCCATCCGTTAACGGTTGAACTCTTCCCCATGTCATCCAAGGCGAGCGCCGACAGGGCAAGCACGAAGCACACGGCAAGACAAATCAGCAGCACTTTTTTCATGGTCTTATTGTTCTCCTTTTTGCAGTTCCGATTGCGGCCCCACACCGCAAGTGGTTTGGACACCAGGCGATCATGCCGTCGTATGTACGGCAGACCCCTACCTTGGTCGTTGAAGTGAAACTGAGGAAATATACCACAGGGAAACAAGGCTTTTGTCAGCGGACAGCCGGAAAACGGTACTCCGAAAGTTCATGTCTGGAATGGCCGAGAGGACTACTTTTTTGCAGAGTGATTCGCAGGCGGAACCGCTTTCCCTGGAGTCGGTGGAACGTAGACGTACTCTCCGGGCTTCGCATAACCCAACTGCTCGCGCGCCTCTTTTTCAATCGCAGTCTGATTGCTTTTCAGGCCTTGGATCTGCTGGGTGTAGCGATCGTTCTCCTGCTGCACCTGTACGATCCTCTTTTGCAGTTCCTGATGCTCCGCGCGCTTCTGCCGGTAAACCACCATCCCGTTCGCGCCAAACATAACGTGGACAAACAACCATCCGGCGAGCAAAGCCACCACACAGGTAGCGATTCGGCGCCGAAATGCGTAGATCCGCAGGCCGAGCGGCCGTGCCAGCTCGATCCACGAAGCCGCCACGGCCTCAGCGTGAGGCGCGCGTTCGACCATCGCCCGCAAGCCCTCTTGGGCACTGGGAAACTTCGCGATTTTTGGAAACGACTTCACGAAAGCGTTACTCGAAAATCCATTTCTTGGCTGCGGTGCTCAGCTTCTCGAGTCCCTTCTCGCTCCGGGCCTCGGTATAAGCGCGCACCACTGGTTCGGTGCCCGACAAACGGTAGCAGACCCACGATCCGTCGCTGAAGACGAGTTTCAATCCGTCGGTGCGGACGACCTCGCTTACCGGATGGCCGCAGAATTCGC
>AR_comb_assmDRAFT_10052649_pt1 | contig 14177 bp, 8 predicted proteins | sample ArasoioldDNA_FD_10543 | JGI IMG/M metagenome (IMG submission 10543) | reverse complement strand
CCCGTTACTTTTCGTTTCTTGCCTCAAATTGAGAAGACCCTTATTCTGGCAATTATAGCCTCGGCCGCTGGTGTCGGAGCGCTGATTTCTGTCCCAGGCGGCGAGCTAAAGGAGGGACAAATATGCTGATGCGGTTCGGTTACAGATTCCTCACGATCGCAGTAACCGCAGCAATCTTCTGCTGCCTGACTAGGGCAAAAGCGCACGCCGATTCAAAACCGGTGGCAATGTTCGACCCAAATCTTCAGGTCACCGCGGTTGTTAGTGGATTGAACCAGCCGATCGGCGTCGTTTTCCTGCCCCGCACTGACGGCGTGATCGATATGCTCGTGCTCGAAAAAGCCTCCGGTCAGGTGAAACGGGTGATTGACGGCGCCGTTCAGCCAACCCCGGTTCTGGACTTGGCGGTGAATTCAAATTCCGAGCGCGGCCTGTTAAGCATGGTACTGCATCCGAACTTCCCTGCTACACCGGAAGTATTCATCCGCTGGACCGAAAGCAGCACCGGCGCGGACTCCGGGGTGGTGAGCGAGTTGCCGTTAGTCGGCAATCGAGTCGATAAATTTGTCTGGGACGGTTCGACGCTAACGATTGCCGCCCCAATCATCGCGCTGCGGTCGAGGCAGACCGACAACATTGCCGTAACTGGCCATCCCGGGACCGCCAACAACAACGAAAACGGCAATCACAATGGCGGCGTGATGCGGTTTGGGCCTGACGGCAAGCTTTACCTGTTCATGGGCGATCAGGGCCGGCGAGGCTGGCTGCAAAATTTGCCTAACGGTCCATTTCTCACGCCACCCATGGTGGATGATACCTTCGGCGGACCAGCGCCGGATAATGCACATTTCTCCGGGGTTATTCTGCGGTTAAATACGGACGGAACTGCGCCATCGGATAATCCATTTTTCGCGGTTGGCGCGGCGATGGGTGGGGAAGTTGGAGCGAATATTCAGAAGATTTATTCGTACGGCCATCGAAATGGGTTCGGGATGGCGTTCGACCCCGCTACCGGTTCGCTGTGGGAAACGGAAAACGGCGATGATTCTTTCAGCGAGCTGAACCGGATCGTCCCGGGAATGAACGGCGGCTGGATCCAGGTGGCCGGTCCGCTTAATCGTTATCCGCAATTCAAAGAAATCGAGACCACGCAGTTCACGATGGCGCTCCAGCAGGTGCGGTATCCACCGACCCGGCTGCCTTACACCTCGGAACTGGCGGTGTTGCGGATGTTCATGCTTCCCGGAGCCACCTACGTGGATCCTGACTTGAGCTGGAAATACGAGATCGGTCCGGCTGGCACCACGTTCGTTAGCGGCAACACGTTAGGCGCGGAGTATAACGGTACGTTGTGGATGGGATCGGCCCGCAGTTTCCAAATGGTGGGCAACAACGGCGGCAGTTTGTACCGGCTGAAATTTACTGCCGACCGCATGCACGTGGATGTAAGCGCCGATCTTCGTTTGGCGGATCGGGTCGCCGACAATTTGTTTAGCCCAACCAAGTTCGAAGGCACTGAAAGCGAGTCATTGCTGATTGGTCAGGGCTTCGGAATCACACCTGATATTGAGCAGGGGCCGGATGGAAACCTTTACGTCGTCTCGAACACCGACGGCGTGATCTATAAGATTAGTCGCAAACCGGCGCCGCGGCCGTTTTTGCGACACGGCCGGAGGCATAAATGAAAATGAAACTTTATATCGGATGTCTGTTGGTCGCGATCATGTGCGGATTCCCCGACCATTCGCGGGCCCAGGAACTTATTACGAATGGCGGGTTCGAATCGGGTTTCACTGGATGGACGCGGGTTGACCAACTTGGAAGCGACGGGACTTGGGCGCAACAGTCCGGAACTACTTCGCCCGTTAACGGTTTCACCGTCCCCTCCCCGCCTGATCCCACTCAAGCTGCGATGACTGACGCGCAAGGGCCGGGATCACATCTGCTCTATCAGGACTTCACTGTTCCGGCGACCCCCACCGGTGCTGCATTCCAGTTCCAGCTCTATATAAATAATCACGCGATAGACTTTTTCTCACCCGCCACGCTCGACTTCTCGACGGCGGTTTTGAACCAGCAATTCCGGGTCGACATCCTGAGCCCGGCGGCCGATCCATTCAGCGTTTCGGCGTCCGATATCCTTTTGAATATCTACCAGACGCAGCCCGGTAACCCGCTGGTGAGCGGTTACAACACGGTTATGACAGATCTGACTACGCTGTTTTCAGTCCATCCCGGTGAAACTTTGCGATTACGTTTCGCCGCGGCGGACAACGTGAACTTTTTTAACATCGGGATCGACCAGGTCAGCATCATTGTGCCGGAACCGACAAGCCTGATCCTGGTGACCTCCGGCCTTACCGTGTTCGGCCTATTCCTCGTTAGGCAGGCGCAGGGCAAATAATTCCGGGTTAGTAGTCAAATCACATGAGACTAGGGTGCTGGCTCATCATCGTCGTTTTCCATTCGACCCTCTGGGTGGGTCGCATCGGCGCAATCTCCTTCGGACAAATCGACACCTTTCAGGACGGCACAACGATGAATTGGCAGGAAGGCCTCAACAGTCCCAATCCACCGACCAATATTTCAACCGGTGGGCCCGCCGGCGCCGGCGACAAATACCTTCAGGACACTTCCAGCGGCGGGTTCGGTGCCGGTTCGAAGTTGATCATGTTCAACGAGTCGCAGTGGATCGGAAACTATAACGTCGTGGGCGTAGATCGGATTACAGCTCAGATGGCGAATCTGGGATCCACCACGGTGTCGATGCGAATCGGAATCCGGAGCACATCTGGCACAGTGTACGGTTCCACAACCGCGGCCCAGCTATCACCGGATGGAGTTTGGCGCACTGTCACCTTCGACCTTACACCGTCCGCCCTAACGAATATCGGCGGAGCTGATTCGGTATCCCAGGTTCTCTCCAGTGTTGCCGAAATCCGAATTTTGTCGGCCGTAGGCGGTCCGAGCTTCACCGGCGATCCAATCGCGGCAACCCTTGGTATCGACAACATCACCGGGCGCGACATCGCCAATTTCATTTTCCGCATCACTCGGCTCGATTTTCCGGGCGGCGCGCCGCGGGTTGCCTTCACGACAGTCAGCGGCCGGTCTTATCGAGTCGAGCGCAAGAACTCTCTGTTAGACAGCAATTGGACGCCGGTTAACAACGGAGCCACCGTCGCAGGCAATAGCGGCGTAATTCAGGTAACGGATAACGAACCGGGAGCGGGAAGTCAGGCACACGGCTTTTATCGGGCTGTGCTTTTGCCGCCGTAGAGGCGTCACCACGAAAGATCAGATTCATTCACCGGCCTGAAGGCCGGTGCGAATGAGAGCGACGTCCCTGCCTCAGCTACGGCACAATGCGCACACGATAAAATCGTTTGCTCGTGCTGGCGCCGCCTGGGTCTGTAACTTGAGACGAGCCGCTCAAAAAGGGCGTGATGTCGGCGACTCCGTTGATCGAGCCCCAGAAGGTATCGGACATCGCGTCCTTCCGCTCGAGCCGGTATGACTTGCCGATCACCGCCAAACTAAAGGTGACGTTGAAGTCGTTTCCGTTTTTCGCGACGGCAATAATGCGCAGTCCGCTGTTTGGATCGCGCGGGTTGGTGCCGGCCCGATATTCCTGGGCATTCGTTAGGCCATCGCCATCAGCATCGAGACTTCCGTCGCTCGGGCTGCCCGGATTAAAGCCGTAAAACGTTTCAAAATTATCCGACATGCCGTCGCTGTCGGAGTCGGTGCCGTTGGAGGGATGAAATTCCAATGCGCCGATATCGGCGCCATCGCCATCTGATGCATTCGCCACGGTGAAGGCATCAGCGATCCGGGGAAAACCGCGTTGATCGGTTGTTAGACCAAAGCTCTTTCCCTTGTCCAAAGCAGGACTGTTGAAAGACAGAGCCATGGTGTCGGTTGATCCGCCATTGTTTTGCAGCGGACCAAGCTGCGGATTCAGATTGAGCAAATCGCTGCTCACCCAGCCGCTGCTGCCGGTTCCATCGCCGATCAGGTTGTAGCCGTTTGAACTGAATGCGCCGCTCGAATCTGGTCCGGCGCTGCCGGTATTACCAGCGCTTAGCGTATTCGATATGGTTGCGCTGTTGACATTGGTTAGGCCACCGGTGCCACTACCAGCCGCACCACCGGGCGTGCCCGTTCCACCCGCACCGCCGGTCCCACTGTTGCCGCTAACAGTGCAGGCCGTGATCGTCATCGCACCGCGGTTGAACACAGCGCCACGGCCAATGCCGCCGTTGCCGCCCGCCCGGCTACCACCGTTGCCGCCACCGCCGCCGGTCCCGGTATTACCGCCGAAAGTGCAGTTGGTGAGAGTAAGAGTTCCGGCGCTATCGTTGTAAATCGCGCCGCCATTCCCATTGCCCCCGGTGCCGCCGTTACGCGCCGGGAAATTAGTACCGAAACCGCCCATCCCTCCGGTGGACGTGTTGGCGCTGAAGGTAGAGCGGCTAACGCTCAGTGCGCCGCCATTGTAGATGGCGCCGCCATTTGCATCAAAACCCGCAAAACCGGGAAACCCAACTGCACCCTGGGCGTGATTCGCGTTGAAGAGGCAGTCGTTCACCGTAAGGGTCGCCAGGTTGTAAAGCCCGCCACCTGTTTCGGCCAGGCCAGCGGCAATCGTTAGACCTGAAATGGCACTTGTTGTCCCGGAGCCAAAAGAGAACACCCGATTGACGCCATTCCCGCTTACCGCGATCGCCCGCGCCCCGGGGCCGTTGATGGCGACGTTGGTGGTGATATCCAATGCCGAGCCGAGCACAATTGTGCCGGTCAGGCCTGGAGCGAACGAAATCGTGTTGTCTCCGGAAATGACGTTGGCCCGGCTGTTGGCTTCGCGCAACGTGCAGTCAAAAACACCACAGACGCCGTCATCGTGATCAGAGGTCCTGTTCACCACCAAATTGACCAGATCAGCCTGCAGGAAATCCGCTGCCTCGTAAGCGCCAATGTCGCTGCCGTCGCCGCCGGCGGCATTGGGGATGGCCGCGAAGTCGGTAGGCCTGGGCTGGCCACGTTGATCGAAGGTGACACCAAACTGTTTGCCGTTATCGATCGCAGGACTTCCTTCCAGTAGCGCAAATGTTTTTGTGATGCCGCCGTTGTATTGCAGGCCAGCGGGATCGAGCTTCGGATCGGTGTTGAGCTGGTCGCCGATATTGGTCAGGAATCCATTGCCGTCTCCGTTGCTCAAATTGTACCCGTTCGAGAGGATCCTTTGCGACGGGTTTGCCGGAGTAGAGGTGTTGAAGAATGCGGAATCGGCCAGAATCGTGTTGGCCACATTGATTGTGAGGTCAGGCGGAGAACTGTCTCCGATCCAGGAACTTTCATTCCCCAAATTCGAATGACTCAACGTGCAGCCAATCAGGGTGACGGTGGCATTATATCTGGGAGTAGCGCTCCCCCACCCGTTGTTCAAAATTGCCTTTCCGGAGTTGTTGCTGAGCGTGCAATTGTTGAAAGTGGCCTGCACGTTCAGGAAATTGAATTCGGATCTATTGAACAGGACTCCGCCGTAATTTTCAACAAACGTGCAGCCGTTAACGGTTAGGTTACCGCGGTTAAAAATTGCTCCAAGGCTGGCGTTATTCCCGTTGAACGTCGAATCATACACCGCGAGCGTACTGGAATTGCTGATCGCGCTGCCCCAGTCGGCGAAGTTTTGGTAAAACGTACAGCCGGCTATACTTACAGTCCCAGTGTCCACCCGAATGGCCCCGCCGTAACTAACGTCACCCGGATCAGGTTGAGGGCTGCCGCCGCGAAGCGTCATATTTCGAATATCAACACCGTTGGAAACGCCGAGTTGGAAGCAATTCACTTCGAAGAACCGCACCTCGGTGTAAAAGAAGAATCCCGATAAAGGATAAAGGGTGGCATTGTTCCCGTTTATAGATAGTGAATGGCCATTGTCCGGTCCGATGGTCGGAAGGGTTCGGTCGATCTCGTAAGTCCCACCGACCGCGAGGAAGATCATGTCGTCCTGGTTATTGCTGTTGGCGGTATTGATCGCCGCCTGCAACCCGGCCACATCACCATCGGCGATGCCGAAGGTGGCAGGATACACCGGAGAAATTCCGGCAACGAGTACGGCTATCCCGATTGTAAATCGGAAAGGCATCGGCCGTTTCACAGGCGGGACGTTTGTCGGTATTTCTACTAAATAAGTAAACTGCTGCCAACCGTTTTTTGTACAAGCGCATCCTACTCTCATGTGCCGGCACGCCGGCGGATGTATCTGTGCTGCCTGAAATGCCTTGCTCCGGCCGACCACGAGCGGCAGCCTAATCATACCAGAATTTACGGGAGGACCGTTGCGCGGGAGTAACGTGGGGACCTGCCGATGATCCGCCTCACGGCAGGATGCGGACGTGATAGAAATGTTTCGTTACGCCGGCGCCGCCGGGATCGGTGATTTGACCGGAGCCAACCGATGCTGGACTAAAATCCGAGACGCCAGTGATTGAACCCCAGGTCAGCAACGGGTCACTCAGATTGTCTTTTCGTTCCAACCGATAGCTCTTGCTCGGGAGAACGGTAGCGAACGTAACCACAAAACCAGGTCCGTTCTTCGACATATTGGTGATGCGGAAAGTGCTCGCCGGATCGCGCGGATCCGTTCCGGCCCTGAACTCCTGGAGATTCGTTAGGCCGTCATTGTCCAGATCGCCATTTGCGTCGGTCGGATCGCTGGGATTGAAACCGTACAGAATCTCGAAATCGTCGGACATGCCGTCGCCGTCGCTGTCGCTGCCGCCGAACAGATTCATTTCCACCGCGCCGATATCGGCCCCGTCACCGCCGGCAGGGTTACCGAAAACGGTATCGACCGGGCGCGGCCCGCCGCGTTGATCAGTGGTTAGGCCGGCGCTTTTTCCGCGATCGAGCGCCGGGCTGTCGCGGCGCAATAGCATCACGTTATTTTGCAGCGCAAATAGTCGCGGATCGATCGGATTGAGATCGGTTCCAACCTGATCAGCAGTGCCGTTAAAGCCGGTGCTGTGATTACCGGTGCCGATCAGGTTGTAACCGTTCGAAGCAAAAGCGCCATCGGCATCGTTACCACCGCCGTTGAAGCCAACATTGCCTGCAATAATGTTGTTAGTCATGGTCGCGGTTCCACTGGATACGGCGACACCGCCGCTACCAAGGCCGAGGACCCCGTTGGTCCCACCGGTACCAGGAGTTCCGCTGCCTCCGGAATTCCCGTCAATCGTGGCGCTCATGACGGTCATGGTGCCCAGATTGAAAATCGCTCCGCCGTTGCCGTTTCCGCCGTCGCCGCCGTTGGTCCCACCGCTACCGCCGTTCCCGCCCATCGCAATGTTTTGGCTGAACGTGCAATTCGTGACGGTTAACGAGCCGGAAGCATCATTAAAGAGCGCCCCGCCCTCCCCATATCCGCCGCGGCCGCTCCCTCCGCGTCCAAGGCTGTTGCCGCCCTGTCCTCCGGTGGCCTCGTTAGTCTGGACGAACGCCGAGCCGTCGATGAAGGCCGTTCCCGAATTATAGATTGCTCCGCCCTGCCCCACATTGCCGGGCGCGCCACCGAAGCCGGCGCCGCCAACAACATGGTTGTTGGCAAATACGCATCCGTTCACATGCAGGGTGGCGCTGTTGAACACGCCGCCGCCGGTGTTGCCGCCGATAATGTTATTGATCTGATTAAATCCGTCTCGGATCGTTAGGAAGTTCAGGGTGCTGCTGCCATCGGTAAAATCGAAGATTCGGGAAGCACCGTTGCCGCTGACCGTGACGTTTCCAAACCCGTTGATCGCGACTGAATCGGTCACGGCCAATTCGCCCTGGGTCAACGTCACAGTTCCTCCCGCGTGGGTGAAGATGATGGTGTTGGCACCGGAAACGGCATTGGCCCGGTTAACGGCTTCTCGCAGAGTACAATCAGCCCCACTGCAAACGCCATCGTCATGATCGTTATAATTTGTAACTATATAATTGGAACCCCCCTGCACCGGATCCTGCGGCGCTTCGTACGCTCCGATGTCGCTGCCGTCGCCGCCGCTCGCGTTCGGGATGGATGAATTATCGTAAGGTCGGGAGACACCGCGCTGATCTTTCGTTAGCCCAAAACTCTTCCCCTTGTCGATGGCCAAACTGCCCCAGGTCAACGCGATGGTTTGAGTCGGACCTCCGTTGTTTTGCAAGCCAAGGGGATCAAGCCCGGGATCGGTGTTGATCTGGTCCGTGCCCTGATTGAGAATTCCGCTGCCGTTGTCGCTACTCAGATTGTAACCTGAAGAGAAAATTCCCCCGCTGCCTGCGCCGACGCTGTCGTATCGCATTGGGCACTTGTTCAAGATGCAATTAGTGATCGAAATCTGGGTATGATGATTGTTGGACTGGTCGTAGATGTCGTAATTACCGGCGATACCGTTGCCATTCACCGTGCAACTCGTTAGGTCAACTCTCGCGTCGATAAAGTCACTAACACTGTTGATATTAGAGATCGCCGCTCCAGCAGCAGAGCCGGTGTTTCCACTGAACGTGCAATTGCTCAGGTGAATGTTTGAAACTCTGGATGACGCGAACGCAGCTGCATTCTGGATCGCTCCGCCGCCCGAATTGTTAGCCAGGGTGCAGTTGGTGAATGTCACGGTTCCATCTTCATTCGAGATACCGCCACCAGCTCCAGCGAAATTGCCGCTGATGGTGCAATTATTCAAAAGCAAGGTGACACCCCGGGTGAAGATCCCGCCGCCAAACGCCTCATTGCCGCCGGCCGACGCGCCCATCCCATTACTGATGACGACATTGTCCAGCGAGACTTGAAAAACGACACTGCCCAAATCGTTGAAGATGGTGAAGATGCGGAAGGAAGCGGCGTTTGGATCGCGCGAAATAGTCGCGCCATTGCCGCTGATCACCAGGGCGTGTGCGTTGTCGTTCACAATCACGGGCAATCCGCTTGGTCCCTTGGTGGTGTTATCGACTGCGGTCAGAACATAGTGACCGTTGGTAGCCAGAAGGATTGTGTCACCTTCGTTATTCCCGTTGGCGGTCGCAATGGCGTTCTTCAACCCGGCGACGTCGCCGTCTCCGATAATAAAAACGGCCGCGGGAACACGAACCGCACCCAGGAATAGCAAAGCCATTCCAAGCAGCGACCAGCTGGTGGGCGGGGGTTTCACCGCGACGACGTTGCCTTACACTAAACAAGACCGACAACTCGGGCACAACTTGATAGCGGCGTCAGACTTCGTACTACGCAACGCCGGACTGTGTATATGCGATTCCGACCTAACGGATTCCGTCCGATGTGCCTAACGTATACAAATCACCATCACAATATCGATACTCATTTCTTCGGTGTTATGGAAAGCTTAACCGATAAAATCGTTTCGTTAGGCCCGCCGCTGTTCCATCATCATAATGCAAAGCGCCTGTTCCGTCAGCGGTCGGTGAGTTCGGTAACGGTTGGAAGCTGTTTGGACTCAGGTCGGGCGAGGCTTTCACAGTGTGGACCGCACCGGCAAACCCGACAGCCTGTAACATGATGTGACCATTCGTTAGGCGGGTGAGCGATGTGAGTCGGATCGGCGAGCCGGCAAACAACGCCGCCAGCGCATCAACGCGACCATAGCCAAAGGAATTATTTGGAATCTGCGTCGAGGTGATGCCCCCGCAAGTCTCCGCCGGGCTTACCGTGACTGCCGGATTCGCGGTTTGCTGGAGCAGCTCTTTGGTCGCCGCAATGTTTCGCACCAGATCGGGTCGGGCCGACCAGAGCAAGGCGACTACGCCTGATACGTGCGGCGCGGCCATCGAGGTTCCGCTCAGGAACCCGAAGCTGGTGTCGTTCGTGCGCTTGCTCGAGCGGACGACGACACCAGGGGCTGAGAGGTTAGGCTTGAGCAGGTTCGGATTGTAAAAGGTGCTCGGCCCGCGGCTGCTGAAACCGGCCAGCAGATTATTCATGTCGTAGGCACCGACGGAGAACGTGGCGTTATAGATCGCGGGCGGGTCACTCACGGTCGAGCAAGCCGGACCAGCGTTGCCGGCCGCGCCGGTAACAAAAATCCCGGCCGCTTGCGTATTGTTGACGATCATCTCCAACTCCGCTCGGGTCGTGCAGCCTTCACTCGAAGGGCACTCCCAGGAATTATTGATAACGTGCGGACGCAAGGCCGGGTTGGAGTTGTTTCCGTTCAAGTCAGTTGGCGCGAGCATAAACTGCAAGCACTCGGTGTAGGTCGCAGGTGTGCCTGATCCCTGATCCATGTTGCGGCAGGCAATCCATTTCGCTCCGGGCGCGACCCCAATCTGATTCGTGCCGCCATCATCGCCCACCATGCTGCCGGCAACGTGCGTCCCGTGGCTGTTGCCCACGTCGTCATCGCATGGCTCGACTGTGTCCGGGCCGCAGAAGCCGCCGTCACCATGAGCTGCATCGTGCCAGTTGAAATTGTGATCAGCCGAGACGCCGTTCCACCCGCGATATTTCAGCTTCAGCGCGGTGTGGGTCCAGCGAACACCGGTGTCGAGCGAACCGACGACCATGCCGTTGCCGGTAAATCCCAGCGCCCACACCGCAGGCGCGTTCACGTTGGACACGCCCCATTCGATCGCGCTGGTCGCCTCGACTCCCGCCGACGTGACCCCAAACTTGGCAACTTCCGGAGGTTCAATCCAGCGGGCAGCGCGGTTCGAATCTATCCGCGCCACGTCATCGCGGGCCGCGATTACTTCGATCTGAGCACGATCTACTGTCGCCACGATCAGGTTCGCGGCCCAGAAGGATTGGTGGCTAATGCCCTGCGCTGCAAGAAAGGCGTGAAGCGGCGCCTGCGTTCGCGCCGCATGGCTGGTCAAAGTGTTGTAGACAAACCAGCCGCGGGCGTCCTGATCTTTTATGCCATACGCAGCAGTTACATCCGCCTGCTCGGCCAGCAGAACGACGATCGGCACTTTCCCACTAGCGACGGTGTCGGCCAACACTTCCGGCGCGATCTTTCCGTCGCCGATCGCTCCTGCCGTTCGCTCCGCTGTGGAGGAGAACACAACGATCGAGAGCAACAGAGCTCCGCAGCAACAAACCAAAGAAAAACCGATTCGCAGCTTAAGAATATCAAACCTCCAGATCTAACCGAAGCCTTGTTCGATAAGGCCGGCTCGAGATTTTCTCAAGAAACGGGTCGGAGGTATCTGATGGGGCCGAGGCGGGACCGATTTTGACCAATATCGTGTAACAATTACAAGACGAATTGTCAGGCCGCGCCTAACAGCAACGGCGGTCGTGGCCTAGCTTTTGACTTGACTCTAGGCTCGATTGTAGGGCAGCAAAGTACAGGTAACCGTCTTGAGGCGGAGCCGCTCTGCGTTAATTCCTAACCGGTTAAAATCCATGAAAACATTAAAGAATCCTCAACCACGTCCCTGGCGGAATCAAAAAAGCAGCGGCTGCAAAACAATCCTTTTAGTTATCCTTTCATTAGCCCTTTGCATCACGCCAGCATGGGCCGGCACTGTCTATCTGACTGCTGATGATCTCAACGGCACAAACCTGTTCGGTACCGTCAATATTGCCACCGGCCAATTCACCCAGATCACTGCCACCAGCCAGGTCTTCCTGGCGCTCGCCACCGGGCCGGGTGGACAAATCATCGGCGCTGATGCTAACTCCGGTAACCTTTATTCAATCAGCTCGTCGGGGAGCACCGCCCAATTCGGCAGTGTAGCGGCTCCGGACGCCTTTTTCGGTCTGGCCTATTCCTCATCTGCCGGCAAGTTTTTCGCTGATAACCTCAATTCAACCAACGTGACCTTGTATTCGATCGCTGGAAATGGAAACAGCAGTTCACTGGTCGGAATCATGGCGGGGCCCAACTCGGGCCTGTTTCCCACCGGCAATCTCGTTTTCGGCCCGGGCGGGAACCTGTATTTTGATTTCCTGCCGACTAACGGCATGGAATCGGTGCTATACAGAGTGAATACTTCCAGCGGGGCGCTGACCCAAGTGGGCGGACTCGGCACGGACATTCTTAGTCTGTTCTCCGATGGAACTACCCTCTACGGAATCGATGCTGATACGACTTCCAATACCGGTATCTACACAATTAACACAGGCTCAGGCCTGGCCACCCGCATTTCCACCCTTACCGGACTTCCAGCCGGCGATTTCTTCGTCGATGCAGCGACATTCTCAACTCCTGATACCAGCTCTACCGTTGGATTATTGTTTCTCGCCCTGGCTGGGCTAATCGGCGCGAGGCATCTCCGCGACAGGCGAGAAAATTTAGGATTAAAGGCCTAACCGCTCTAATATCTTCCTGCGCGCTCGAGCAGCGGCTGCCACCAGCCTTGGTGATCGATGTACCACTTGATCGTTTCGACCAGGGCGTGCTCGAAACTTTTCTTCGGTTTCCAACCTAACGCCCGGCTGGCGAAGGAATGGTCAATGGCGTAACGCCGATCGTGGCCTAACCGGTCGGTTACAAACGAGATCAGACTCTCAGCCTTGCCTAACTCCTTTAGGATCATCTTCACCAGGTCCAGGTTCGGGATTTCGTTGCCGCCACCAAAGTTGTAAACCGTACCCGGCTTGCCGTCGAACAAGGCGGAAATGATTCCGGAGCAATGATCTTCTACGTGAATCCAGTCGCGCACGTTCATGCCGTCGCCATAAACCGGCAGCGGTTCATTTCGCAGCGCCTTGATGATCATCAGGGGGATCAACTTTTCAGGGAACTGATACGGCCCGTAGTTATTCGAGCAGCGGGTAACGATCACCTCCTGGCCGAAGGTTTTCTGGCAGGCGATCGCCAACAGATCAGCGCCGGCTTTGCTGGAGGAATAAGGCGAGCTGGGATCGAGAGCACTTTGCTCGGTGAACTTGCCGGTTTTGCCTAACGAACCGTACACTTCATCGGTCGAAATCTGGACGAACCTCTGGACGCCATGACGCCGGGCGCAATCCAGCAGCACGCTGGTGCCGATTACATTAGTGTGAATGAAATTGCCCGGATCATTGATGCTGCGATCGACGTGCGATTCGGCCGCGAAATTGATGACGGCGTAGAACTGGTGCTCGGTCATCAGCGCATCCATCTGGTCGGCATTGGCGATGTCGGCCTTGAAAAACTCGTAACGATCTCCGTACTCCTCCACCACTCCGTCAAGGTTGGCCAGGTTTCCGGCGTAGGTCAGCACATCGACATTGCTGATCAATGTCTGCTTGTGATGCTGCAGAATGTAACGAATGAAATTGCTGCCGATAAATCCGCAGCCGCCTGTTACCAGAATACGCACAGCGCCAGATAACAGCGGGCCAGATGCCACGCTAGTGGTTTTTGTTTATGTGCGAGCGGAATCGCATCCACTGGGGACTCAAGAAAGCAAACGCCCGCATCGAACGCCGAATGATTCTTATTCCTATTCCTATTCTTATTCTTATTCCGATTTTTTGAGCCCTGAATGAGAACAGGACGGATAGAAATAGGATCTACTTCTAAGTCTGACCTTCGGGGCCAATGAGGGGCCGGAAATTGCTTCACGGCGATGCTTCAAGAACGTTGCGATGTTCGCAGCTTGCGCTATCCCATACAGCGACCGGGCCATGAATAATATCTCTGAATTATTTAGATTACCGCTCCGCAGCAGGGTTGAGCCTTGGGCGTTTTCCTCTTTAGTGCTCCTCTTGTGCCGCTCGTGACCCCGGCATGAGACGATTTTAAGCCGAAAATGAATCACACCGCTGAGCCCGTAGAATTGGCTGAATTTCCCAGCTGGCGCGACCAGATCGCCGCCTGGCAGCAGCGGCTTGCCGCGGTGGACTGGCGGCCATGGGCGATCGTCGGGCTGGCGGCGGCGCTCCGCTTTTTCCTGCTTGGGATCAAACCGCCTCATTTCGACGAGGGGATTAACGGCTGGTTCGTCGATCAGATGGTGAAGAACGGGTTCTATCGGTACGACCCGACCAACTACCACGGCCCGCTGCACTTTTACGTTCTATTTATTTTCCAGACTCTCTTCGGGAGAAATGTATGGGCGCTGCGTCTGCCGGTCGTGATCGTCAGCATCAGTTGCGTGTGGTTATGCTTGAAGTTCGAGCCGCTGGTCGGACGTCGCGTCAGTTGGTGGGCAGCCGTGGCCATGGCCGTGTCACCCGGATTCGTTTTTTACGGCCGTTA
>AR_comb_assmDRAFT_10267031_pt1 | contig 14184 bp, 10 predicted proteins | sample ArasoioldDNA_FD_10543 | JGI IMG/M metagenome (IMG submission 10543) | reverse complement strand
GTACACGCACCCTCCGAGGCGGACGACACCAGACGCGCATATTTGGCCATGACGCCATGCGTATAGCGTGGGGCTGGTGGCTGCCATTGCTGCAGACGGGCCTGCAGCTCCTGATCTGTTAAGTCAACCGCAATGCGCCGGCTGGGGACATCGAGGGTGAGCATATCGCCCTCACGCAATGCCGCAATGGGACCGCCCAGGGCCGCTTCCGGAGCCATATGACCGACAATGAAGCCATGTGAGGCGCCGGAGAAACGGCCGTCCGTGATCAGGGCCACCGACCCCGCCAAGCCAGCGCCCGCCAGGGCCCCTGTGACACCGAGCATCTCACGCATCCCTGGCCCTCCCTTCGGGCCTTCGTAGCGGATGACGATGACGTCCCCGGGCTTGATCGCCTGTCGCTGTACTGCCGCAAAGGCGTCCTCTTCACAGTCAAAGACGCGTGCCGGCCCGCGGTGCGACGTCAGCTCATAGCCTGATACTTTTAACACGCACCCTTCGGGAGCGAGGTTGCCACGCAGAATGATCAGACCTCCGGAGGCTTTGAGCGGGTTGGCCAGCGGCCGGATGACTTCCTGACCTGGGGTTTCCTGCGCTGTGTTGGCCTCTTCCGCCATGGTCTGACCCGTCACGGTTAGCACCTCACCGTGCAGTAGGCCAGCCTCCAGCAAGCGCTTCGCCACCACCGCGGTACCACCGGCTTTGTACATATCAAAGGCCATAAAACGTCCACCGGGTTTAAGATCGGCCAGGAGCGGGGTACGTGCACTAATGCGGTCAAAATCGTCAATAGTCAACGGCACCCCGGCCTCCCGTGCCACCGCCAGCAGATGCAGCACCGCATTGGTCGAGCCGCCGGTGGCCATCACCGAGGCAATAGCGTTCTCCATAGCCGGCCGGGTGATGATCTGGCTCGGACGCACGTCTCGTCGCAACAATTCCATGACCAATTGCCCACAGCGGTACGCCACATCCTTCTTGTACGGATCGGTCGCCGGCACTCCAGCGCTACCCATGGGGGAGATGCCGAGCATCTCAAAGGCGATGGCCATCGTATTGGCCGTGAACTGCCCACCGCAGGCCCCGGCCCCAGGACAGGCATGGCTCTCCAGGTCGTCGAGTTCAGCGGCGGTCATTTTGCCAGCAGCATAGGCCCCGACGCCTTCGAAGACGTCCTGAATGCTCACATCTCTGCCCTGAAACCGTCCGGGCATGATCGCACCGCCGTAGAGCATGAGTGAGGGGATATTGAGGCGCGCTAACCCCATGACCGCAGCCGGGATGGTCTTATCACAACCCGAAATCGCTACTACGGCATCAAACAGGTGTCCACGTGCCACTAGCTCGATCGAATCAGCGATGAGCTCACGACTGATCAGGGAGGCCTTCATACCTTCGGTGCCCATGGAGACGCCGTCCGAGACCGCGATAGTGTTGTATTCGATCGGCGTCCCGCCGGCGGCGCGAATACCAGCCTTGACGTGTTCGGCCAGGTCGCGCGCATTGAGCGTACAGGGCATCACCTCAATCCAGGAATGCGCCACACCGACCAGCGGTCGCGCCAGGTCTTCGTTGGTGAAGCCAACGGCCTTGAGCATGGCACGGGCTGGCGCGCGGTCAGGACCGTCAGTGATGTAACGACTGAGATGTTTGAGGGAATCAGTCATGGGTCTCTCGCTCCTGTTGGGAAAATCTGTCTCCATTACGGCTCAGACCAGCGCATTGTGGTACTATCTCGGGAAGCATTCACCGTAGGATAAGGAAAACGTATGGTGCTCTCTCAGCTTTGTCCAGCGCGTGCACGCTGGTTGTGGTACGGGCTCATCTGTGTCAGTCTCGGTAGCTGCAACCCGACGTATCACTTTCACTATCAGTACACCATGGTTGCCCCAGACGGCAGCAACGAAGGTTTTGAGAATGAACGCGTCCGGGTGCGCGTCACCCCCACCGCTGAGGCGGGGGTAGTGGAACTGATGGTACTCAATAAAAGCGCCCAGCCCATGAACATTATTTGGACCCAGACGCGTTACGTGGACCCCCTAGGCCAGGTGCGCCCAGCGATCAATGCCGGGGCCTCAGGCTTGTTTGGCGCTCCGGGCTGGCCGACCAGTGGCACGCGCATTATGCCGAGCGAAGCGTTTCAGGCGACGCTCCGTCCAGGGGGCTTTCGGACGGCACGACAACCGAGCCTATCCCCCTATGCCGGGCAACCTGACCTGCGGCTACCGCCCGATCCAGAGTTCCAGCCCTCAGGGCGCCCCATGGAACGTGCCTCAGCGAATCCGTTTATCGTCTCGCGCTCGACCCGAGGCGAAGTGGCTGTCTCCACGACGCCGCAATCGCTCCTCCCCACCGGTGGCAATACCCCCTCGCTCGGCCAGGCATACAAGGGGCGAGAATTTCGCTTCATCCTGGCCCTGCAATTCGACACTGGCGTGACACCGTACACTTTTACGTTTCGCATCACCGACGTCGAAGTCCAGGCCGGTTGAGAAGCCTGTCCCCCGCCAAACTGGCGGGGGTAAGTAGCCGTGCGCAGCACTCGGACGCAGTACTAACCCTGCGTTCCTTGCACGGCCGCGGGAATCGCCTCACGCACGATGTCCACAATGCGGTCAATCTGCTCCGCCGTGGTCACCAGCGGTGGCGCCAGACAGATCACGTCGCCCCGCACCCGCGTATACAGGCCACGCTGGTTCATCTCGCGCTGCACCCGAGCGCCAACTTTCGCGCTACTGGGAAACTCCTGCTTCGTCGCTTTATCGGCGACGAGTTCCACCGCGGCTATCATGCCCAGACCACGCACGTCGCCTACGCCCGGCATGTCATCCAGGGTATGCAGCCCTTCGAGCAGCCGGTTCCCCATCTCTGCGGCGCGTTGCACCAGGCCTTCTGCCTCAATGATCTTCAGATTAGCCAGGGCCACCGCACAGCAGGTGGGATGCCCGGAGTAGGTATAGGCGTGCATCCAGCGCCGGTCTGGCGGGGTGCTATCCATAGCCGCTTTGATCTTATCTGACACGCCAATGCCACCCATGGGTATATAGCCACTGGTGATGCCCTTGGCAAACTGCATAATGTCAGGCTCAATACCCCAGTGTTCCAGGCCAAACCAGGTGCCCGTGCGCCCAAACCCGGTGATCACTTCGTCGCTGATGAGCAACACGTCGTATTTGTCACAGATCTCGCGGATGCGCGGGAAATAGTCGTCCTGCGGTACAATCACCCCACCCGCCCCTTGCACAGGTTCAGCGATAAAGGCACCAACGGTGTCCGGGCCTTCCCGCACAATGGCCTCCTCGAGCAGATTGGCTGCCGCCACACCCTGGCTGGTCGTGGCATTACCCCCCTCGAAACGGTATGGATATGGCGAGGCAATATGGACGAAATTGGGCACGCGTGGCTCGAACATCTTCCAGTAATCCGGAATGCCCGTGGCGCTCATGGCGGCCATGGTCACCCCGTGATACCCCAGCATGCGCGAGATCACCTTGACTTTGTCCGGTTTGCCCTGCGTTTTCCAGTAGAAACGCGCGGTCTTGAACGAGCTCTCCGTGGACTCGGCCCCACCGCTGGTAAAGAAAAACGTATTGATAGAGGGGTAGACGACCCGACTGAGCCGTTCAGCCAGCTCGATGGCCGGGAGGTTCGAGGAGCCGGTATAGGATGAACAGTAGGCCAGCGTGTTCATCTGCTGCATCGCCGCCTCCCCCAACTCGCGGCGACCATGGCCAATGTTGACGTTCCACAGCCCGCCCAGGCCATCAATGACCTCGACGCCGTTGATGTCCTTCATGAGCGCTCCACGCCCCTCGACCCAAATGCGTGGCTCCTGATGGTCGGTGGGGTGGTACAGCGGGTGGATGAGATGCGCCAAGTCAGACTGTGTTCTCTCTGCCGCATCTGGCAGTGCCATAGTTGACTCCTCTCCTCGTATGGTCGGCACACACCGTGCTGGTGCGTGAAGTATGTCAGAATCATACCATGTTCTTTACAGGAGCCCGGCGGGGATGTCAAGGTGGGCAAGTATTAGATAGGCTGCATAAGTCGTCCTACGAGCAATTTTGTTTTTGACTCTAGAGCCCCCCTGCACTATGCTCCGCCTCGTCTCATCCAAGGCGTGTGCGCAACCTCTCTGTCCTTCATTTCCCTCGTTTCTCTTACAAGGGAGGTTCTATGTTGAAGACTGTTGCTCTCATTTTCGGCATCGTTTTTCTGCTCGTTGGAGTGCTTGGTTTTGTGCCAGGTATTACGACGAATCAGATGCTGCTCGGTATTTTTCACGTGAATGCCGTGCACAACGTCGTGCATTTGCTCTCGGGAGCCATTGCGCTGATGACCGGTTTGACGAGCACGGCTGCCGCGCGCACATATTTCCGTGTGTTCGGCATGGTGTATGCCTTAGTCGCGATACTGGGGTTCTTCACCGGCAATGGCTTACTGCTCGGCCTGATCTCAAACAACATGGCCGACACATGGCTACATGTTGTGATCGCACTCGTTTCACTCGCGCTCGGTTTCGTGGTACAGGACACAAGCGCCTGACAACTACGCCTCATCAGCAAGCATAGAGCAAGCTGCCAGCCATGAGCCTGCGGCACAGCCGAGGGCAGCGGCGGCAAGCGAGATAGCAGAGAGTTTCACCACGGTGCGTCGATCGAGATGTGCCAGATCCTGGGGTCCTGTGCTCACGACCTCCCCTTCAGGATGAAGAACCCAGCACCGAGCAGCGTACATAACACTCCTCCTATGAGGACACCCCACTCTTGCTGGGCATAGGGATGTCTCGCCTCTGGCACGGGATGGAAAAGCGTAGACCATGTACGACCGGCGATGTTCAAGGTCGTCTCCCAGTGTACCCCTGCCCGCATGGCATCTGTCTGCGCACTCTGGCGCAGGACAAAGGTGAAGGAGGCCACACGTGACGCGTCGAGTTGGAGTGAGAGCAGATATTTGCTCGCGGCATCTGTGACATCAGCGAGCTCGAGACCCATCGTCCCCAAGGCCATACCTCGCAGTGACTGTTCCACCAGCGTGTCTAGACGGAACATCGCCATGGTAAAGCCTTGCAGACTCATCCGGCGCTCTTCAAACGTGCGATGCGGCGCCCCGTTTTTGTAAATTGGCACAAACAGGAGAAAGCCGAATTGCTCCCCAGTATCCTGCGCCAGAGAGCGCCAGGCTGAAGCCACGGCCCCCTCGGTACTGAGCGCCTTTTGCATGGCTTCCATATACGAGGGGACTGAGCCAAGATTAAAACCCACAGCGGCCCTGTGATTCTCCAGAGGCTCGATGTAAAAGATGGGATAATACACATCATGCCGTGCTGCACGCATCATTTGCAATTTGGGTGTCCACTCCATAATCTGAAAGTCGCCTATCCCATCCTTACGCGCGACTGCCAGGTAGGCTTCGCGCTCTGCTTCTGCAATGCGTGGAATCCATCCAAGCGACTGGATACCTGGATAGCGTTTCAAAGGCCCTTTCGTCAATTCTCGAAATGACTCGCGGTTGAGACTGAGAGGCTGAGCAGCCGTAGCATACAGGGCAGCAAGACCGTAGAGCACCTCCAAATGCTCCTGCATGCTGCGCTGTAATGCCGCGGCACCCAGGGCGGCGCGTTGGCTGAACGCGCCCTGCCGGTTTGTCGGATCGAGCAGCCGGGCTTGAAAAAGGATGAACGTTAATGTCAGCCCGAGGGCTACGATGACTACAACAGCAATTGTGCGCTGTCGTGCACCCATAAAACGTTGTTTGCCAGACCTCATGAGAGCCACTTCCTTATTGCTGTGCCTGCTGCCGTGCTAATGGATTCGGCATCTGCCGAAAGACACCGCTCAACGCCTGGGCCGCAGGGTTAGAGAGTGGACGCGGGGTGACAATAATGCTGTGGAAGCGACGTCCCGGTGCGGCGATAATCTTGATATTCAGCCCAGCGGACTGGCCGGCTTTTTGCAGTTCCCCAACAGTGGTCACACTGAGAAGCGAGTCAAAAAACCCTCCTGAGGTGGCAAGTTCTTGGATGGTTTTTTGGGGCGTCGATTGCACCGAAAAACCGACAACCCCTGGAAGATTTCTATAGCCTGACACCTTTTTCTGCAACCGCTGTGGCGTCACGGCTCCATCGAGGACGACCAAAGTAGCCTGGTCGCCCAAGGTGTCTGTGATCTTAGCCTCCTCGGCTGCGTCTCTCCTCAAAGGTGTGGACGGGGCTGGGCTTACGCCCTGTCCCGGAAGCGCTGCCTGCCCCTGCGGCTCGTCTCTCCTAGGAGGGATAGATGGAGCTGGGCCTACAGGCCGAGGAGACAGGTTGGCGACCGCCACGCTTTGCCCCTTCAGACGCACATCCTCCCAGGCTGGGAAAGCATATAACGGGACCGTGTCAAGCGCGTGTTCAGCAATCCGTGGTCCCAGGCCCACCAAAGCGCGAAAGTCCATGATGGGAGTATACATCACCCGCTCTATGCTGAGTTGTTGGATCCGATGCAAGAGCGCCTCCCGGCGTGCGCGGTCCCGCTCGACAGCTTGCTGCTGGCATAAGGTATCGATATCAGGGTAGCCCCCATAAGCAAAGGCCCCCTGCGAACAGGTCAACTCTGTGACGCGGGTTGCCGCATTGCCCGCGGTCCCTACCCCTACGACAAAGAGTCCCCGGAGCTTCTTCTCACGCCAGGCGCTGAGAAAGGCAGCCCGCTCCAGCGTACGCATGCGCGCCCGAATGCCAACGGCCTGCAGGGAGTTCAGCACCGCCTCACCAACTGTAAAAAAGGGGGGAATGGGGGTGAGTTCCCCAGCATCAAACCCATTGGGATAACCGGCCTCGGCGAGGAGCTGCTTGGCTTTTTGGAGATTGTAAGGGAGCGGCTCAGCGGGTAAGGCATACTCCATCACCCGCGGCACAATGACCCCCGCGGGCGGACAAAAACCGAGACAAGCAGCCTCATTAATAGCTTGCCGATCGAGTGCATAGTTCACCGCGAGACGCACACGCTTATCCGCCCACACCGATTTCGGATCCCACTGCTCCGGAAACTCCAGCCACAAACTCGAGGCGTGTAGGGTGTAGACCAAGGCGAAGTTGGGATCACGCTGTACGGCCTCGGCCACCTGGCCTTCCAGAGCCATAGCGATGTCAGCTTCGCCAGTTTTAAGCATGGCGAGTCGCGTCGTACCCTCTGGCACGCTTTTCATAATCAGCTGTTTGATATTCGGCACCTTACGCCAGTAACCCTCGTAGGCTTCGAGGACTAAGTCGCCCCCCGGCGTATAACTCACAAACTTATACGGCCCCAGGCCAACTGGGGCTTTCTGGAAGCCATCCACACCAACCTGTTCCATATATTTTTTAGGGACAACGATACCCGCCGCCGTCGCTGTGGTACCATAAAAGGTCATAAAGTCCGGCCAGGGCTCGCGCAGGTGAAAGCGTACGGTCAGCGGATCCACTACTTCGACCTGGGTGACTTTGGCCTGTAATTCCTTGGCACCTGTCCCTTTATAGCGCGCAAAGCTATACTGGACATCCTCGGCAGTACAGGGATCACCATTGTGGAACCGCAACCCCTGTCGCAATTTGAATTCGTACATACGGCCATCAGGGCTTTCGGTCCAGGAGGCCGCGAGTGCTGGGGCCATGCGCTCTCCTGGCAGCGGACGGACGACGGCATCATGGAGCGCATAGAGGATGCCAAAGGGGGTGATTTGGGCTGGGGCCTCAGCGGGGTCAAACCAGCTGGGAGAGATGGTCACGTGATAGGCAAAGACCAGTTTGTCAGGAGATTGCGCTTGGCCTCTCTGCTGGAATCCTACAACGAACCCCATAACAATGACCCACAGGATAATACGATGGTGTTGCATATGGCACTTCTCCTATTGCTATGCCTAGAAGCCAAGCAATATTGGTCCTGACCCTAGAACGTATGTCGCTCGCACATCATATATCTTTAATGCTTTGTCTGCCCTCTCAGCATGACAACAAGTTGTAAAAGGCTTTCCAGGCCATCCGTCGTTTGTGCACGAAATGTCAGATGATACGTCTTACCTATGTCTTTTAGTGGGGCTGTCCCGCTGAGCACCAGCTTTGCCGGATCAAAGGTGAGCCAAGGGGGCGTGCTGTCCGCGCCATGCAGCGTGACTGTGACTGGTAAATCCCTCGGGGTGCGTTGTAGTTGTGGCAGAGACATAACCAGAGGTGTTCCCGTCGGGAGTTGATAGGAGACAGTGGTCTGCACCCACTGCACCCTCTTAGGCTGTTCGTAAACGCCGGGGCTTTGTGGTAAGAGAGGTAGTTCACGCAGGCCCAGACTTTGCGGTAAAAGGGGCGGTTCATGCACACCGGGGCTTGGTGGTACGACAGCCGGAGGATTTGCTACTGAGCTCACCGTATATTCCCTGAGCATGCCGCGAGGCAGGGATGGTTGTAGTACAAACCCTACCCCGAGCAGGCTTAAGCTGGCAATCCCAATGATCAGAGCCAGGCGCTTAGCCTGCCTAAAGCCGCCCTGGCTCTGATGTTTCTCAACCTGTTCCATACCGTCTAAATGCAACTCCTGCACTACCTGCCGAATTATGGCACATCCAATCCTGCGCTTTTGATGGCTAAAGCCGCAGACTAAAGCATTGTCACATATCAAGTTTATGACTCTCGGGACTCCTTTTGAACACACAAATATTTCTTTTATTGCTCGTGATGTGAATACAGGATATGTTGCTCCAGCTACAGCCAACCTTTTTTTTATATAACCTTTTGTCTCGTAATGGTTCATAGGCCTGAGAGCACAATGAAAACCTATGCGTTGATGTATCTGTACAAGCTCTGGCAATCGTAATATTTCCTCAAGACGTGGCTGGCCAGCTAGTATGATCTGTAGAAGCTTCTTCTCAGAATTTTCAAAATTTGTAAGTAGTCTCAGGCTTTCCAAAGCATCAGCTGAGAGATTTTGCGACTCATCTATGATAACTACAACTTTTTCATTTACCATTTCTGATGTTAACAAAAAATTTTTGAAACTGGACAGCATTTCGAGTTTAGATTTCCCAGTAATATCTAATTTCAGTTCATGAAAAGTATGGAGCAATATATCAATAGAATCTAATACAGAGTTGACAAGAAATGCTATATGTGTTTTCTTATCCAGATTTTCCGCGAGATTCTTTAGCAATAATGTTTTTCCAGTGCCTGTTTCGCCTGTCAGAACGATGAGCCCATGACCTCGTTCAAGGCTATATAACAGATAGCGTAAACAAGCCTCATGATTTTTGCTAAGATAGAGAAACTGTGGATCAGGAGTCATGGAAAAAGGATAGGAAGTGAAACCATAAAATTGGTTGTACATACTGTCCTCTAGGACAAACCAGGATGGGAAAACGCAGCGCCAGCACCGCGTACTCCAGCGGCACTGCTGTCATGATCTGGTCGCTTATCTCACGCAGCTGACAGCTGCCTTGCGCTAGCTCAGTTTGCCACGCTACACACGACTGACCGGATGCGCCATATTGTATACTAGGTCAACTATAGCCACAAGTCATCTATTTTTATTAGGCTACAAAATGGAAAAGCGTGTAGTGGATGCTTAGTTGCTTTGGCCCTTTGACAATTAACTGTATAATCACGGGTCAAGCCTATTCTTCATAGAAGCTATCCAGGCCTATTCTTCATAGAAGCTATTTTAGCACTTTTCTAGAAGTCTGTGGCGGCCAATGGGGCTACAGAGGGGGGTATTAGGGTAACATTACTGCGACCACGGACAGCAACGCTGCTATCCGGTCCTCCATTTTGCCCTCGACTGCAGTCACCCCTCGGTTATAATCCCACCGATTGAACGCAGAGGAGGGTTGCCATGGTGCACCACACATTGCCCCGTTCCATGCCGGAGTTGGTCGATCTGCACAGCGGCTGTATCAGCCGTGAAATCTTCGTCAACGAGGACATTTATCAGCAAGAGCAAGAGCAGGTTTTCGCGCGCGCCTGGCTCTTTATCGGCCACGAGAGCCAGATCGCCAAACCGGGCGATTACTTCGTGACCTCCATGGGTGAGGAGTCCGTCATCCTGACGCGTGACAGCCAGCATGCCATCCACGCCTTCCTGAACACCTGTAGGCACCGTGGCATGAAAGTCTGTCGGTACGATGCGGGCAACACCACTGTCTTTACCTGTCCCTACCATGGCTGGAGCTTTGGTACAGATGGCCGGCTCGTGGGTGTGCCCTACTATCGTGAGGCATATCACGAGCAACTCGACCGCTCGCAGTGGGGCTTAATCGAGGTGGCGCAGCTCGAAAATTATAAAGGTGCGCTGTGGGCGACGTGGGACAAGGAGGCGCCGCCATTGCTCGAGTATATAGGCGACATGAAACTATATCTTGATGTACTTCTGGACTGCCGGGATGGCAGAGAGGGTGGCTCAGAGGTGCTGGGAGGCATCCAGAAGTGGTACATGCCGTGTAACTGGAAATTTGCGGCGGAGAATTTTATTGGCGATGCGTACCACAACATCAGCCATCGCTCTGTCGATATGGTGGGCATTGGCCCCAGCGGCCGCGGCCGCCGGGATGACGAGCGGCAGGGCACCGCGAGCCTGGCGATCTCCATCCCTGCAGGGGGGCATGGGGCTTTAGCGTTTCTGCAAGCGGCAGAGCTGCCATATATCCCGACCTATCAGGACAATCCTGTGGTCGAGGCCTATTTTCAGCATGTCTACGCCGAACGGCAGCGACGCCTGGGCAAAGATGCTCGCCTGCTTGGTCGGGTCGGCACGGTATTCCCCAATATGTCGTTCCTGTCACGGCAACCGCGCTCAATTGCCGTCTGGCATCCACGTGGCACCCTCAGAACTGAAGCCTGGCGCTGGTTCCTGGTGGACCAGGACGCGCCGCAGGAAGTCAAGGACCTCCTGCGCCATTACTACATGCGCTACTCGGGACCGGGCGGGCTCACAGAGCAGGACGACATGGAAAACTGGAACTACGCCTCCGCTGCCAGTAAAGGCGTCATTGCCCGGCGCTATCCGTATAATTATCAGATGGGTATGGGCGCCGAAGGCACGCATGCGGTCCTACCTGGCGTGGTCACCGTCGGGATGAGCGAACAAAACCAGCGCGGGTTCTATAAACGCTGGGCTGAGGTGATGGCGGCGACAAGTTGGGCGGAGTTGATCCCAACAGGCGTGGGCGCATCGGCTCGTGGCAAGTAAAGTGCAAGAGTGGCAGACAAAGGAGAGGCGTATGACGAGCGTAACACAGCTTGGGTATTTGGGTATTGGGGTGAGCGACCTGGCGGCATGGGAGCGGTTTGCGACGCAAACGCTCGGGTTACAGAACAACGGGCACGATGCTGATGGGACGCTCTTTTTGAAGATGGATGAGTATCACCATCGTTTCGCCCTCCACACCGACGGCAGTGACGACGTCATGTACGTGGGCTGGGAAGTGGCGGACGAACAGGCGCTGCAGGCGATGAGTGCGCAGTTACAGGCGGCTGGCGTCAAGGTGACGCCGGGGGCAGCGGAACTGGCAAGCGCACGGCGGGTAGTAGAACTGATCACGTTCAACGACCCGAACGGCATAGCCACGGAAATCTTTTATGGTCCGCTGGTGAATTTTGATGCGCCTTTCGCGTCGCCGCGCGCCATCTCTGGTTTTGAAACCGGCACGCAGGGGTTGGGACATATCGTTCTGGGTGTGGATGATCTTGACGACAGTCTGCACTTTTATCGCGACGTGTTAGGCATGCGCATCAGCGATTTTATCCAGCTCTCGGGCGTAGCAGGGGGACGCCGCATGGCCTTCTTTCACTGCAATCCCCGGCATCACTCCCTGGCGTTCATGGCCATGTCCAAGACCTCGAAGCGCTTGCGGCATTTCATGCTACAAGTCAAAGCGCTGGATGATGTCGGCATGACGTATTTCCTGTGCCAGGATCAGGGGGTACCGGTGGCGCGTGGTATGGGGCGCCATACGAATGATCATATGGTGTCATTCTATATGCAATCGCCCTCGGATTTTGAGGTGGAGTACGGCTGGGGCGCACGTGTGGTGGATGACAGCACCTGGCAGGTGCAGCAGCACACCCGCGGGAGTATCTGGGGGCACCGCCCGCCGGTGGCATAGCCAGCGCCGCCGTCGGCAGTGGCACGCGTGTAACCGTGCGACCCGCAAGGTAGACGAGGACGGTGACCCTGGCCCTTCCCCCTCGATGGGGGAGGGAATCCTCTGGAGCAACGTTGAGGAGGGTTCTTGATGAAGATCATTGATGCGATTTCAGCCATTCTGCAGCGAGAGGGGGTAGAGTTCCTCAGCACCTATCCCACCACACCGCTGATCGATGCGGCAGCGGCCATCGGTATCCGGCCCATTTTGTGTCGGCAAGAGCGCGTCGGCGTCGGCATCGCCGACGGCTTTACCCGTATTACCAATGGCAAGCGTATTGGCGTGTTTGCCATGCAATATGGCCCGGGCGCAGAAAATGCCTTCCCGGGGGTGGCTACTGCCTACTCTGATTCCGTCCCAATGCTGGTCTTGCCCCTAGGGCACCAGCGTGACCGCGCCCAAGTATTTCCGCTCTTCAGCTCAGCGCGTACGTATGACTCGGTCACCAAGTGGGTCGAGACGCTCAATCAGCCTGAACAGGTCTCGGAAGTCATGCGACGTGCCTTCAATCTGCTCAAGATGGGACGCCCAGGCCCGGTGATGGTCGAAATCCCGGCGGATGTCGCCCTCGCGGAAGTCGATGAGGCGATCGTGCAGGCCTACAAAGTGGTCAAACCCACCTGCCCCGCTGGCAATCCTCAGGACATTGCCGCGGCCGCCCAGGTGCTGTTGCAGGCGCGCAAGCCGGTGATCCACGCCGGGCAAGGGGTGTTGTACGCTGAGGCCAGCCCCGAGTTGGTGGAACTGGCCGAGTTGCTGCAGATACCCGTGATGACCACCCTGGAAGGGAAAAGTGCATTTCCAGAAGACCATCCGCTGTCCCTCGGGACTGGGAGCGGGGTCATGGCTGGGCCCGTGTATCACTTCCTGCGCCAGGCCGATGTGGTATTCAGTATTGGTAGTAGCTTGACCAAGCACGGCATGGCCACGAACATCCCGGCTGACAAAACGATTATCCACGCCACCAACGACGAGCGTGACCTCAACAAGAATTACGCTGCAGATTATCCCATTCTAGGCCATGCCAAGCTAGTACTACGCCAGTTCATCGATGCCATCAAAGATCTCGGTCCAGCACGGCGCATCAATGGCGACTCGGCCGCTGAGGTGCTGGAGGCCAAGGAAGCCTGGCTGCGCGAGTGGATGTCGAAGCTGACGTCAAGCGAGGTGCCTATTACGCCCTACCGCGTTATCTGGGAATTTATGCAGACGGTGAACCCGCGTGACGCCATCATCACGCACGACTCTGGCAGCCCACGGGACCAGCTCGTGCCCTTCTACCGTGCGACGACGCCACGCAGCTACATCGGGTGGGGCAAATCGCATGCCCTCGGCACGGGTCTGGGTCTCATTATCGGCGCCAAGCTCGCGGCGCCAGAGAAATTCTGCGTCAACTTCATGGGCGACGCGGCCTTCGGCATGACCGGGCTGGATTTTGAAACAGCCGTGCGCTGCGGCATTCCCATTACCACAGTGGTCTTCAACAACTCGGCTATGGCCATCGAGCGGCATGCCCTGGTGGTATCCCATGAACGCTACCACACCCGCGATATTGGTGGGCATTACGCCGATCTGGGGCGCGCCATGGGTGGCTATGCGGAGCGTGTCGAAAAACCCGACGAGATCGCCGCGGCTCTCCAACGAGCCCGCCAGGCGAACGAGGACGGGAAAGCAGTCCTGTTGGAGTTCATCACCAGCGAGGAAATTGCCTTCTCCCACCGACGGGCGTTGTAGGAGCGCTCGATGATACGACACGCACCGCCTTGGCCCCTCCTAGGACTCCTGCTCGTCTGGCTGGCTGGCTGTGCCACTTCCATGGTGCAGCCAACGCCGGCCACGACTCCGGCCGACACGGCCTTTCAGCGCGGCACTACAGCGCTGACCAAGGGTACATACGACCAGGCCATCGCAGATCTTACTGAGGCGCTGGCGCTCACGCCAAACCGTGTTGAAGCCTATCATAACCGTGGCGAAGCCTATCGCCTGAAGGGAGACTACGACCAGGCGCTGGCCGATTATACCCAGGCCCTGACCATT
>AR_comb_assmDRAFT_10088011_pt1 | contig 14191 bp, 12 predicted proteins | sample ArasoioldDNA_FD_10543 | JGI IMG/M metagenome (IMG submission 10543) | reverse complement strand
GCATAGTTTTTTAATTTATTTAGTTATTAAAAATCTATGTTATGGACAAAATGGAAGTAAAAGGAACCTGGAACCAATGGAAAGGTAAACTCAAGCAACAATATGCCAACTTAACAGATGATGATCTGAAATATGAGGAAGGAAAGGAAGAGGAGATGTGGGGAAGAGTGCAGAAGAAAACGGGCAAAGCAAAGGATGATTTGGTAAGGTGGCTAAAAGGGCTTGGGTAATCTTTAATCGTCTTTAATCAATTTTATACAACAGGGTCTCAAAATGGGGACCCTGTTGTCATATTTGCCTGCCCATAGCAAAAGCATGTTAACATCACTAATATTTAAGTGGTAAACTTGTAATTTTATAACCATGAGTTCGGTCACTATCCAGGAGTTAAGAACCGTCATTGGAGTTAAAGATTTACCCGATGAAATCCTGCAATGGATTTTGGATCATTCAGTGTACCACGAATACGAGGATGGTGCTTTATTGCGCAAATTTGGGGAGGCTGTAAATGAAATGTACTTTTTACTGGAGGGAAGCTTGAATTTTTATATGGATGTAAATGGCAGGCAGGTTTATTACATGAATTTTGCAAACGATAATGCCACGGGTGGTGTGACTGGTTTACTGCCGTATTCACGATTGAAGACTTCCCCCGGCTATTCCTACGCTTCAGGAAAAGTGAGAGCACTGATGTTGGATAGAAAATACTTCCCCGAATTGGAGCGTCTCTCTCCGGATTTTATCCAGAGGTTAATTGGCTACATGACAGAAAGGGCAAGGTCCTTTGCTACTATGCAGTTGCAGCATGAGAAAGTAAATGCGCTTGGAAAACTCTCTGCCGGTATTGCCCACGAACTAAACAATCCAGCGGCTGCGATTAACAGAATTTCCGCCGAACTGGGAAAACGAGTAAAATTAAATTACGAGCTCACTGAAAAACTATTGGCCCATGGCATCAGTGCACAACAAATTCAAAACATCAGGAAGGTGGTTGAGACTCGGGAGAAGGATAAGACAGTTAAGCTTAGTGCTATGCAGCAGTTAGAAAAGGAAGATAACATTGATGACTGGCTTCAAAGAAGTGGTCTTGATGCAGACCGCGAACTAGCAGAAACGTTTGCGGAAGCTGGATTCTCAGATGTAGATCTCGAGAACATGTGCAGACAGTCCGGCAAAGAGATAGTGCTGCATGTAATTCACTGGCTGGAAAACTTATTGAGCTCACAGCGAACAATCAAAGATCTTGAAGAGGCTTCTACCCGTATCTCTACGTTGGTGAATGCCATTAAGAGCCATGTACACATGGACAGGACCAATGAACTGCAGCCAACTAATATTCACAAAGATATTGACAACACCATCACTTTATTAGGCTATAAGCTTCGTGAAAAGAATATTACGGTAAACAAAACTTACTGCAAAGACCTTGCTGATATTCCGGCCTATGTCGGCGAGCTGAACCAGGTGTGGACAAACATAATTGACAATGCGATTTATGCTGTAGATAAAAATGGTGAGCTAACCATTGAAACATCTTGCGACCACAAAAATGTGAAGGTGAAAATTATCGACAATGGAAGCGGGATACCCAGGGAGATTATGTCAAGAATATTTGATCCATTTTTTACTACGAAAAAAGTAGGGCAGGGAACAGGTATAGGGTTAGATATCGTAAACAGGATAGTCAAGCATCATAACGGAGAAATAAAAGTCGAATCAATACCGGGAAGAACTGAGTTTGCCGTGTGCATTCCCGTTGCTGCTGAAAAAACGCCATCTTCCTAATCATGCTTACGCGACCTTCCCTTAAATAATGATTTGTTCCCGGATGGTTTGGTTAAAAAATTTTAAAGCAATTTGCCAATTAGATGAAACTTCCATTTATTATCATAGTAGACGATGATGTGCATGTGTTGCGTGCGATTCAACGGGATGTTAGGAATCACTATCGCGACGACTACCGAATAGCAGCGACAGAATCGGCCAATGAGGCACTGGATCTCATAAAAGAGTTAAAGCTTAAGAATGAGACGGTGGCTTTATTCATCTCGGATCAGCGTATGCCCGAAATGGATGGTATTACGTTCCTTGAAAAAGCAAAAGAAATTTTTCCGGATGCAAAACAGGTTTTGCTTACGGCTTATTCGGACATAGAAGCCGCCATCAGAGCCATCAATAATGTTAAACTCGATTATTACCTGCTCAAGCCCTGGAATCCTCCTGAGGAGAAACTTTATCCCATCATTGATGATCTGTTGGAGGAATGGCAGGCATCTCACAAACCGGATCACGAAGGCATACGAGTGATCGGCTTTCAATGGTCACCGAAATCACACAGGCTGAAAGAATTTCTTTCCGGCAATTTGGTTCCCTATTTATGGATGGATGTTGAAAACAATAAGGACGCGGAGCAATATGTCATAAGTTCAAAATCATCTTATTCGGATTTACCGCTCGTTGTGATGAAGGATGGTTCTTTCCTTGTAAATCCCGAGTTGCCGCAACTAGCAGCCAGTGTAGGTTTGCGGCAGAAAGCGATGAGTGAAATGTATGACGTGCTGATTATCGGTGCGGGCCCGGCAGGGCTTGCAGCTTCGGTATATGGTTCGTGTGAAGGACTCAAAACTTTGTTGATTGAAAAGAATAATCCCGGGGGACAGGCCAGCAGCAGCGCACGCATCGAAAATTATTTAGGTTTCCCTTCGGGCTTGTCAGGCGCTGAGCTTACCCGCCGCGCTATTTCCCAGACTACCCGCTTTGGAACAGAGATCCTTACGCCAAAGGAAGTAAAAGATATTTGCGTGAAGGATGGTTATAAGATCATCGAAATGACTGATGGTTCGGTAGTTCACAGCAAATCAATAATTATTGCCACAGGAGCCTCTTATGCAACGCTTAGCATTGAAGGGATTGAAAAATTCACGGGTGCTGGCATTTATTACGGATCGGCGGCGATAGAAGCGCATGCCTGCAAAAATGAAGTGATCTACATCATCGGAGGGGGCAACTCCGCCTGCCAGGCTGCCATGTACATGAGCAAGTTTGCCAAAGAAGTGAATATCTTGATTCGACGCGATGAGTTGAAACAAACTGCCGCCAACTATTTAGTTGAAAACATCAGCAAAACGCCTATTATAAAAGTGTTGCCTCACACGGAAGTAACAGCAGTTGCTGGGGACAAGGTATTAGAACAGATAACGCTTCAGAATGCCACGACGGGAGAAGAAAAAACAATACCCGCTAAGGCATTATTTGTTTACATAGGCGCAAAACCAGGTACGTCATGGCTCAACAACCTGGTGATGAAAAATGATAAAGGCTTTGTTCTTACAGGCACTGAACTTATGAAAGAAAAAAACTTTCATAGCGTGTGGAAACAAAGCAGGGAACCTTATATGTGCGAAGCAAGTTCACCCGGAATCTTTGCAGCGGGTGACGTGAGGTTTGGTGCTCTCACCGGTATTTCCTCAGCAGTGGGGGAAGGAGCCATGGCAATAAGATTTACACGCAAATACCTGCAGGAAACATAATCTGTTTACCTTTAACTAAACTTCTTCACAATGGATCGCTACATTGTCATTTCGGAACATACAGCGGAAGATTGCCGGATGGCAGTAAAGCATTTTAGACAATATCACGCAAACTTTCTTACTCATTTTGAATGGGGATGTTATGACAATGATCATCACGCTTATGCGATCATAGAGGCAGATAGCCATGAAAATGCGCTGATGTCCGTACCACCCTTATTTCGGGATAAGGCGAAAGCTATTAAGCTTACTTATTTCAAGCCCAAAGAAGGGAGTGATAAACTTCATAAAGAAGCCTAATACTTCTGTTAAGATTTTAGAGAGTATTTGGGCGAATATTTTGTCAGAAGATTTCTTTTCCCTCCGATTCAAGAATTTCAACTGTTTTAGCAAAAAAATCTCTGGCTGCTTCCGGCGACCTTCCAATGCAAACAACACCGACCTTTCCAAATTGTGATAAGGCGCTGATCATATGAAACATGACACCTTCCTGCCTGGTGCCGTCATATAACAAATTATGCACCATGGCAATATCGATTAAGTCAGCAGGAATTAAACCTTTACAAGAATTGCTTATTACATTATCAGTAGTAAAATAAAAACGTTCCTGGCCGGTCGCTGTAAAAAACTTTCCCGTATCGGGATTATAATGACCGTCCGTTAAAAACTGGAGCATCAGGTAAGGATGCGTAGTGCCCCCTTTTCTTAAATTGATTTCAATGGCATAATGTTTCCATTGATCTTTTTCTTTCACCGAAATAAAATCGATGCTAAACCTTCCCAAGACACCATATGAAACAAGCTGCTTTGCGATTTTGGTTGCTGGAGATGTGAGATCGGCCGCATACTCACTATTGGCAGGGAAAATAGCAGCGGTAAAAATCTGCTGTTCATCTCCTTTTAGCACCTGGTCATGTGTACTAATAATATCAGTCTCACCCAGGGGATTTATCCGGCATTGCACTGAAGGGGAAGTTTTGATCTCACCTTCAATAAATGCTTCCACAATGCCTCCCATTAATTCAAACTTTTTAATGAATAATTGGGGATTGAGATTATTTGCAACTATTTTCAGATTTCTGTCAAAGAACTGAACAATATTATTTCTCAAATCTTTTTCGGTCGAAAGATTATTATAGCTGAATATTGCATTTCCATCACCACTGAATCCGTCATTCATTTTTATAACTGCTTTTTTCAGAGAAGGATTCTCCATTTTTAATTCAACCAAACTTTGTATAATATCTTCTTTGCTACTCAGATTTTCCCTACCGGGTGGAGTATCAACACCGACATCCTGAAAAACTTTCCTGCTTCCTGATTTTGTACCCAGGCAATATAAATCTGGGTCGCAACCATAGACCGGTATTTCAAGCAACTCGGCTAATCTCTTTTCGAAGGCTGTTACATTAAAGCATACAAGATGAGCGGCATGATCTGTTGGTATGCTTTTTTTGATTCTTTTAATTAATCTCTTCCGTTGCAGTATTTTTTCTGTAAGTGATATAGAGGATGAATCATAGCAACTAAGCATTGTTAAGCGTTTGCTCGCATGAGAGCCTGTTATACCGGGTAAAAGATGCAGATAATAATCAATGATCACCTGGTCAACAGGAATGCTTGTAATATAAATGACCTGTGTGTTAGGCATGCGCAACAACATCAGCATGCACAGCATCCTTTCCTCGTAATAAATGTGACCGGTAAGTTTGTCAAGTATTTCACGATCAAGAGTTAAAGAAGGAACTACGACGATTGTTTTAGCTGCCAGTCTATCCGGAAAAGCGTGTTTAAATTGGTGTATAAAAGATTTCTGCAAATTATTGAAGGCAGAAGTTTCCTTAATTGCTGCTAGCTGGATTTTGTGTGGGTGTATCGTTGGAGCCGTTAGCATTTTAGGAGGAAGGTAAGACTTCATCAGGCCCAACGACATGACGCTAATCAGAAGGCTGGTTAATTGTTATCCATAACCGCTGATATAGGATATGGTTATCTCATTTCACCGGCAATTTTTGCCTCAAGTATTAATGCAACTCCCTCCGGAGGTCTCGTTGGCATATTGACGTTTCATTAGACTGTTCTATCTGGAAAGCCTTACAGGGGTGTTTACATTCTTTCTACCGACACGCTGGAGGAACCACATAATGGTAAAGCTTGGAATAAAATCGGTACCGGGCAATAACTCTTCAATGAAATTACCGATGCCGCCCAAAGCTCCTTTCCATCCTCCGAAGGTGACGAAGAAAATGATGGCTGATATCGGGGCCCAAATAATATCCGCAAATTCTCCTAAAAAAGGAATTGAATAGCTAGCATACCCGATCAGATCCATAAGGACACAGAATAACAGGGAAGGTTGTCGCTTGTACATGTGAAAAAAATTTTCCTATACACGCAAATTTGCTGCCGGATTGGCCTTGAGATAGTTAAATTTAACTCATGTGCCCGAGCAAGGTTTATCCAGTCAGACTCAAGAACCGATGGGCAAGTGACAGATTGGATGTAGGCAGATTCTCACCTGGTGAGTCGATAAATGAGGACTGCAGTTCTCTTGATGAGTTTAGGATACTCCACCAGGTTTATTTTTTCTCCCGGCGCATGTGCTCCAGTTCCGGAGGCACCTAGCCCATCGAGGCAATCCAGGTATTGTGCGACATAGGAGATGTCACCGGCGCCTCTCAAACCTGGATCACCCGCCTTTACAGGTCCGTAACCTAACGCCACACTCACATCATTTATTCGTTTTACTAAAGACGCATTGCCAGCTGTTGGCGGCATCGATGGAATTCCGTCTTTGAAACTAATTGTAGCTTTTGTTTGTGGAAGATGCTGCTCAACAATTTGGCGCATGATATTCCTTGCTTTTTGTTTTTGTTCTTCGGTAAGAAACCGCAAGTCGCCGATCACCACTGTTTTTGGAGAAATAATATTGGTTTTAGCTCCGACATCTCCCTTCTGATTTTCCTTATCATAGTTCACTTCAGACCCGCCAATGAATAAAGCAGTATTTACCGTGAGATATTTTTCTTTACTGAGTTTTTCGCGAAAAGTATTGACTATTCGGGACGCTTCGTAAATGGCTCCATAACCTGCTTTACCGAATATACCCGATGAATGCGCTTGCTTGGCTTCCACTTCCAGCGTCCAATCACTGGCTCCGCGGCGCGCTGTAGCCACGGTGCTCAAGTCGTTTGCTCCTTCAAAACCCAATGCGATATCGTGCTGTTTTGCCCGTTCAATAAAATCACCACGGCTTATTTCCGTTGGCCGCCCCGCCTCTTCTTCATCTCCTGTGAAATAAACAGTGATGCTTACATCATCAAGCAAGCCCTGCTTGTGTAAGGCTTTCAATGCCGTTATCACAAGCACATCGCCGCCTTTATCATCAATAATGCCCTGTCCCGTTGCAGTGCCGGCATTTAGAATGGCAAAAGGATTTGAAGGCATATCTGGCTCAAAAACGGTATCAAGATGACCAATCAAAAAAAGTTTCTTCCCCTTATTTCCTTTCCGCCAGGCAACCAGGTGGCCCGCTCTCTTTAAAGAATCGGGCAGTGTTATCCATTCTGTTGTGAAACCCAAAGCAGCCAGTTCTTTTGCATAGAGTTCACCAACTTTTCTCACTCCTTCAACATTGAAACTGCCACTATTAATATTGACTGATGCTTCCAGTAAACTAATAGCGGCTTGCATGTCGCCGGTTATACTTTTTACTATTTCCTGTTCTGTTTTAGAGAGAGATTGAGCAACGGAGAATCGTGTAATAATGCAAAGGGCAATTGTAAGAACCCATTTAATTTTCATGCATGTGGTTTTGTAAACTGGCAATTTAAGCATTAATCAAACGACAATAATAATCGCTCGACTAAATCTGTCGACCGATCAACGTAACAGTTTATGTTCTACTAATAAAAAAAATGCCGATGTCGTTTGAAGACGACACCGGCAACTGATCATTGCAATTTTATTTTGACAGTTTGAGAAGCTCGGTTTCGGCGTGTTGGTTACCTTGTGTGAAGCGGACAAAATATATTGCGGCTTTATATCCATCACCTAAACGTATTAAAGATCCGGGCTGCAGATTCTCTCGCCGTTCGATTAATTTTCCATCCCGATCAAATACCTGCACGTGCAACTTGGTTTTATAATCATGGGTTTTGACTTGCACCGAGAAATTTCTGTTGCTTGGGTTTGGGAAAGCAACAAGCTGAAGCTCGTTATGGATCATTTCCTTTGGCTCTTCTCTATTCATTACTTCCCGTGATGTGGTATTCAATTGTTGTGCTCCCTGGATGACGATTGTGCTATTTGTTCCCACTATAGTTGCCGGATCATCAGCATCACTGGCACCGGGTTGGTTGTCGTAATAAACGTATCCGGTATTCCTGTTGTATATTTTCATCCTTATTTTATCAACTCCGGTACCGTCAATTGCTCCGTCAATTACGGTCATAATAAACCCAATTCCACTCTGCCCACCAATGATCTTTCCAGTCCCTTTGAATTGCGCTTTAGCATTGTTAATTGAGAGATAATCAAAATTCAGAGCATTGAACTCAAATGATCCAACCTTGAATTCAAACTGTGTCTCACCCTTTGGCTTTGCCGCATTTGCATAGTTGACCGCAAAACCATAACTCGCCTTGCCCGTCGCAGCCGGATCAGATTTGAGACATCCTGGCTGTGACTGGTACCAACCGCCGCCATACGCATTCCCTCCGTTTGGATCATAGATTACCACGATTGCGTCCAGGTCATTATTCGTGTTAACGTATGAAGTGACCCCAGTTTGATCAATGACATTCATTTGCAATTTGTAAACACCTGCCGTATTGAATTTATAACTACCGCTAACTTTTCCATTCTGATTGTCCGAAGGCTCAATAACGCTTCCATTCGCAGCTGCGCTTCCATCCAACAACCATTTTGCCGAATGAACGTTGCCCGGTTTATCCCAGAAAGAACCATTTAATGAAACCGTTGACCCGATCTTATACGAATTGCCGGTTTGTGGACCAGTAATATTATGAGCCACAACTACTGTTACCGCCGCAACAACAGGAGCGTTGCAACCATCGGAAACGTTCGCCGAGATTGTATAGTAACGAGCCTGCCCGTTATTTGCTTTTTCGGCTCTAAGCTTGAGATGATTCGCATCTACAACCTCCCAGTCTGGCCCAAGGTCACCATCGCTGGTACCAGTTATAGGGTCACTGCTGTTCACAGTAAGCGTCCGGGTAAGTTCACTGTTGTCGGTTGCCGTGTAGTTTACCGCCACGTCTCTCATTTTGTGATTTGGTGGCCACAGTGTAACAACGTCCGCGCTTACATTACTTATTGTAGGTGGCTGGGTGTCATTCACTGTAATAACTTGTGTTCGCGAAGAGGTGTTGCCGCAGGCATCTTTTGCCACCCAGGTCCGGGTTAGAGTAAATCTATTGGCACATTGCACATTTGATTTTGCTTCCGTGAGAGTTATTGTTGGAGTGCCCTCGCAGTTATCTTTCGCAGTTTGTGGTGGTGCCGGAGGGATTTCACTGGCAGTGGAAACAGTTTCGTTGAACGGTAGGGATCCATTAAATTCTGGGGCCTGCTGGTCATTCACATAAATAATTTGTTTGTAAACAGCCTGATTACCGCAGGCGTCATTAGCGGTCCATGTTCGAGTAAGAGTATATCTACTGCGACAAGTGCTGTCTGTTTTCACTTCTTTGAAGCGAACGGTGATTTCATCGGGGTCATCAACGCCGATACACTCATCATAAGCCGTGTACCCGCCGGGAGATACCGGAGGCACATCTGAAGCACAAGAGAAGTACATCGGGGAAATGGGTGGCGGCTGATTAAAATGCGGAGGTTCCCTATCATTCACCGTAATAATTTGTGAACATGTTCCCGTATTACCGAATTCATCAGTTGCCCTGTACGCGCGGGTAAGAGTATAGCGGTTTACACAGGTTTGATTGGTTATCACCTCGCTCACCAAATTTACATTAATCAAGTTAGACGGTGTACATCCGTCAGTAGCCGAGGGAAGATAGTAAGCTGGAGGAATATCTCTTGCACAACTGACTGACATGTTCATACAATTTATAACCGGAGGTTCATGATCTTCTACGGTTATGGTAAAGCTACACGATGCACTCGGATATTCCAGCAAGGTGTATGTAACGGTACTCACACCTCGATAGAAAGGTCTACCACTTACACTACCGGTTCCAGAGCTCGATGTTTCACCGGTTGTTATAGTAAAATAAACGGTAGCAGTGGCTGGTGAAAAAACGGGATCTACGTTATTCACTATTGCAAGGCACGTTCCATTATTGGTAGGAACCGTTTTATTACCAGGGCAAGTAATGAAAGCTGTCTGAGCCCAGAGTGAATTTGACATCTGGAAAACCAGAAATGCTAGAATTATAAAAGTTATCCTTTTCATAAGCGAAAGTTTTAGAGTCATCGAAAATAGATGACGTTAGAAGCAATCAAACTTGAAGTCTTCCAAATGACGACTTCAAGTTTTCCTTCGGTGAGAGCAATTGTTACCGATTTCATTTAGCCAGCGGCGGCGTTGAAACTATGAACGGTTGAATTTGCCAACTTAACACCACATCACACGGTAACGACAAAAATTTCAATACTTTTATTCCTGGTCTTTAATAAATGATTTTATGAGAACAATAGAAAAACCAAACGAAGGTGAATATCCGGCTTATGCTATCATGTATATGAAACTGGTACCTGATGATGGACTACTGTTGAAAAACCTCGCAGATAATTTCGAAAAAGTAAAAAACTTCATTCTCTCTTTATCGGAAGAAAAACTTTTGTACAGGTATTCGGATAATAAATGGACGATAAAAGAAACACTGGTTCACATCATCGATGATGAACGCATTTACGCATACCGGGCCTTATGTTTTGCCAGAAATGAGAAAACAAAACTTCCGGGATTTGAACAGGACGATTATGTCGCATTTTCCAACGCCAATGAACGACGCATTGAAAATATATTGAGGGAATACGAGGCAGTGCGCCAGGCAACTATCGCCTTGTTTGAAGGCTTTGATGACGCAGCTTTGTTAAGAGAGGGAATTGCCAATAATAATAAAGCAACTGTGCGTGCTCTGGGTTATCATATTGCGGGACACGAACTGCATCACATGAATATCATCAAGGAAAGATACCTTAACCAGAAAGCTGCGATATAAAGATTGTGCACATGGCACATCAAATCACCACTCGACTCGACTGAGAGTGTTCTTTAGAGTAATTATTGATTCTGTCGACAATAAATTTCACATCGTCCCTTATTCCAAAAAGGATCGGCGATTTGCGACTTAGCAGCCAGGGATAACCCAGGAAATGAAGGCCGGAAATGGCCGTTATCCCGTTTTTGTGCATTAATCTCCCGTCACTATCAAATACGGGTAATTTAATATAGCTGAAATCAACATTGAAACCCGCAGACCAGATGATAGTCATCACCTTATTTTCATCCAGGTTGAGAGAGGTCATTGAGTTGGCACAGTCTGCGTCAACGTCAGGAACGTCGCCTTCATCAAAATGAGGAGCAGGTACCGCTAAATTATTGGCAATGATAAAATCATCAATCATCTTTTCTATTTTGGCTGAAAACTCGTCTGCATATTTTACATGCATCGCTGCATTGGTTTGAAAGTAGACATTATGCTCGTCAGCATGATCCATTTTGCCCAAAATAATGGCTCCTTTCTTTGCCAACAATTGCAGGCTTAAAGAATTTCTGCCAGTACCAACCCCGGAAATTTGCGGATTTCTTGCTTCAAAAATTTTGGGATCCTCGACTTCCTCAGCTTTTATCTCATAGAATCTTGTATCAATCAGCCAATCAAAAATATCCTTACCACGGTACCACCGGGGAAAGCGGCCTACCATGCTTGTAGAAAGAAAAACGATCCTTCCTCTCCCAAGCAGGTCCTCTGCTATCTGGCAACCCGATTGGGCGCCACCAATGACCAATACCGCGCCAACGGGTAATTGCTCGGCGTTACGATACTGGCTCGTGTGCAATTGCTTCACTTTTCGGGAAATGTTTTTAGAAACAGCAGGAAGCTTGATCTCATTTGCGATCCCTGAAGCAATGAGCACTTGTTTGCAGCGATAATTCTTAGTGATACCATCTGACGAAACGTCCAGGTGAAAAAACTCTGATGGCTTTTCGACAGAAACTACTTTTGAATTGTCGGCAATCGGGAGTTGATAGGTGAAGGCATATCGTTCAAATGAAGCAACAAGGTCCGGCGCTGTGCCAAATGCTTCCGCAGTGGCTTCATCCTCCCAGGTCACGCCAGGAAGCACATTTAGCTTGTTCGTTGAATTCATTCTGAACGAATCCCATCGTTGCGTCCGCCATGATTCACCAATTCGGCCTCGCTCAAACACGATATGACTTAAACCATATTGTTTCAAGTAATAACTGGCGGCAAGACCTGCAAAACCAGCGCCTACAACAATTACATCAAACACTTTGTCGTCCATGGCAAAAAATTCAGAAAAATAAAATTACGAAACATCAGGCTCAGCTTTCTGACAGAGGCAATTATGATTGTAGCATTTTGACCGCGGATCCGTGCATCAAGTGTGCTTGACATTCAATTAGGCCCCGGATCGACACAGAATACGGATTGTCATGCCGGGCTCGACCCGGCATCTAGTAAGCCAAATGCAGGACAATAGAGAAGGCAGTAGGATTTACAGAATTAATAATTCGCCGAAATTAAAACGGGGCCGTCCTGAACGAAACCCCGTTGTGTTTGAAAACCAACCATGCCCTTATTTCTCAAAAAATTACCGCTGCGGGAACGAATTCTGTTTGAATTTTTTCCTTTTTGCTGACCAGGGTCTTGCCATAGGTAAACCGTCTCAGCACCCATTCCAGCGGGCCAAATTCAAAATGTTTCAGCCACCAACGGCTAAATAAAACCTGCAGCGTCCAGATCACGGCAAACATTATCAACGCAATCGTCGGAGTGAGATGGTCAAACAAATTAAATACTAAGCAAAATGGTACCACGATGAGCGCTTGTAGGATGTAGTTAGTGAGCGACATTCTTCCGAGGTTGGCCAGTAAGTTCAACTTGAAATTCCTGGCCAGCAAAAAGAAAATCGATGCATAAGCTGAAGCCATTCCAATTTGGTGAATAAAGCTTACAAGGTAATAGACTATCGCTCTTAAAATGTATGTGTTTCCAATATCCGGTAAGGCTTCAATCTTTGACTGATAAAAAGTTTCCACTAAATAACTTAGACCACCGGCAAGGAAGCCTGAAATTGCAATGATTATTAATTGTCGATAGCTTAACTTTTTCCCGTTTTGAATAAATGCTTTTCCAATAAGCAATCCAACCAACAGTAACAGAAGGGTAGTCTCCCAAAAGAAGATGGCAATTGCATACCAATGTTTTAACCAATCAAAATTCTGAACCCAATAATTTCCGCCGTGATTGACGGGTCGTTGATGAAACGGGAGTTCTAGGGAACGCCATAACTGTGGAAGTTCCGCTTGCAATAGAAAAACAATAACGATGGCAAAAATGATTGTCCTATTGGAAGATTTGTAGAAGAGAATTGCAATAAAACTCAGGATGGCATAGGGTGCCAGTATATCTCCATTACGTAACAGTAGAGCGTGAAGCATGCCAATGACCCACAGCCCAATTAATCTGCGTCGAAAAATATTCAAGCTTCCGGCCTGGTCTTTAGACCTATTCATATGCATCACGAAACCCACCATGAATAAGCTGGCGAGAATGGTGTAGCATTTCGAATCAATTATGAAATAACCGGCCTGATTTAAGATGTTATCAAATGTCGTAAAGGTGTTGGAGGGTTCAGTGCCGAGATTCCAGAACACATAAGCGAACAAAACACCAGTAATAGCGAAGCCCCGGAGGACATCCAGGTATTGAATTCGCTGGTTTGATTGTACAGGAGCAGACGACATTGATATTAAATTTGAGCTGTGAAGATACAAGCTCAGCGAAGCCAATCCTATCTGACAAAAGTTATATAGAATTTGTTCTTGAGGAAGAGAAATACAACGAAGGCACTGAGTGCATTGATAATCACGGACGGCCTTTGTGTCCCGTAGCTATGGGACTCCGGTCCTTGGTGCCTTAGTGGTTTAAATTAAGCCATAAAACGATTATTCTCAGAACGACGGGATACAACCGTTATTGAAAAGCATAGTCAATCACCTTAAACGGGTTTCCTGCTTTGCTCGTATCTATATACCATGAAGAGCCAACATTTTGAATTTCATAGTTAAATCCCGCAGCCAGGTCCGAATTGTCATTCGTGAGCACCGTTTTCTCAATTATCAACTTGTGGGCCGCATCAGGAATATCTTTTATTTGCATGGAAGCTAAGGCAGAGTCAAAAAGAGCCTTGCGTGTATCCCTGATAAATATTGAAAAATTAATGACAGACGTTTCACCTGAAAAATCCTCGTTTGTATACAGCTGGAAGCGGATTCTTCGTTCGATCGTGGGATAAGTCGCGGAAGGTGAATCATATTTTTTGCATGACGAAGCGGCAATCATTACAACTAGTGCCGCGAACAGAGGAAGAGAAAATTTTTTCATGGCTTTTTTCACACTAACGGCGAATGATTAAACGCAGTT
>AR_comb_assmDRAFT_10988780_pt1 | contig 14196 bp, 10 predicted proteins | sample ArasoioldDNA_FD_10543 | JGI IMG/M metagenome (IMG submission 10543) | reverse complement strand
AGTCTTCGTGGGCGCAACCGACTCGGAAGCGTCATCATCCTCATCGTCGTTGTAGACGATGACCTTCTTGACCCCGGGAGCCGCAGTCTTCGTTTCGGCTCCTCCCGTCTTCGGCTCCTCCGGCGTCGCCTTCGCAACCTGATCGTGAATCTCTTCTTTCTTTGTCGCTGGCTTACCGGCCAGCGCCTTCATGTCGGCCTTCACGACCGGCTTGGGGACTTGGGCCTTCTCCGCTGTCTGCGGAGGCACATCGACATCCGCCAACGTTGCGGCCGCCTCCTTCGTCAATCGGGAGTGCGCGGTCTTGTCATCCTTGCCGTGAATATCGATGATCAGCCGGTACGGATTCGGCAGCAGGAACGCTTCATAGGTGGAAAGGTCATCGACCTCAAGGACAACGCGCGTGCGGCCCGGCTGAAACTGCGCCACACGAATCTTCTTCAGGAATCCGTCGTCGACGTCGAAGCTTTTCCCCACCAGCGTCGAGGCCAACTTGGTATCGCGCAGGTCGAAGAAAATTCGATCAGGATTTGAAATCCGTTGCGATCCGAACTTGATCTCACCTTCAATATCAATCGCCACCCGCGTGTAGTCTGGCGTCGACCAGTGCCGAATGGCTGTCACCCGCGGCAGATGATGAGCAGGCGATTCCGATGCCTGGGAAGCAGGCGATTCCTCGCCGCTATCGCCATCTTTCGTCCCTGAGTCTGCGGATTGTTCGCTGTGCGCTGGAGTTTTCCGCTTCTCCCCAATTCCTCCGCCGCTCTTCTCTGCGTTTTTCGCAACAAGTGCCTTCTCTTCCGCGCCGGACTTCGTCTCAGCCTTGGCTTCTTTGTCGATCTCAACAATAGCCTGCTGAGCGTCTTCCACCAACCGATTGTGCGGATACCGCTTCAGGAACTCCTGGAACGTGGCGCGCGCCTGGTCGAGATCGTTCAGATCGTCCTTGTAGATCTCGCCAATCGTAAACAAGGCATCGCAGCGGTACTTGCTCCCGGGATACTCCTTCCGCAGGAACTTGTATTGCGCAATCGCCGCGTTCAAGATCTTGTCGTCTTCAAAGCGCCGACCCATCTCGACGAGTGTTTCGGCCACAGCCACAGCGCTGGGATCAGCCTTGGTTGAAGTTGGGGCTCCGTAGTAAACATTGCGGTAGGCATTGATCACGCGCTGGTAGTCGCGCCGGGCACGCTCGGCTGGAGGACGTCCGTTCAATGCCTCGCGCATTCGATCGGCAGCGGCAAAGCGGTCGCGAGCCCAGGCTTCGCTGTGATGTGTGCGGGCGTGTGCCGTTCCGGATAGCGCCGCCGTCAACAGCAGCAGCACCCAGGCCAAGCCTCGGTGGGTCAGGGTCACTTTCAAGCTCAAACCGTCTGCCATCCTTGGGTCCGTGTTGCTGGCCAAAGGGCTTTGAGCAAACCGCGCGATGCAGCGAGCGCCGCGGTTCGCAAGTATTACGTCGTTGCAGTTGAACTGCCTGGGTACCTGAGAGAATTCAAATAGCCACTAATTAACAGATGCTTCGATGCTAATCGGTGTTGCTGATGTAAAGCACGCCCCGCGAATCCCGTTGAACATGCACGGGGTTGCGGCTCGCGCCGGTCTGAGACAGGTCAGACCCTCCGTAGTAAAGGTTCGTAATCCTGCGTACATAGTTCTGGGTTTCGCTGTAGTGCGGGACTCCCGCACTACGCCGCACCGCGCCTTCGCCGGCGTTATATGCGGCCAGGGTCAGGTTCACGTCGCCGTTGTAGTTCTCCAGCAAGTACTTAAGGTGCCGCACTCCGGCGTCCACGTTTTGTTGGGGATCGAACGGATTCTTTACCTTCAATTCGCGCGCAGTCTTGGGCATCAACTGCATCAGTCCCATTGCGCCCTTGCGCGAAACCGCGTTGGAATTGAAATTGGACTCGACCTTTACCACCGCCCGCACCAGGTTAGGGTCCACATTGTGCCGGGCTGCCGCCATCACAATCGATTGGTCGATCTCGTCGGCGGAGGCCTGATGTCCGTGAGAGTTCGCCGCTACTATCTTTGCATTGGCCGACTGGGTCGACTCACGCGCGTAATATTCGCTGACCTCAGCGGCCGCCGAGCGTGCCGCCTTGCCGGATGCCGTATTCGCCGACGGCACCGGCTTCCACCGGTTCTCTTTGCTGCTCCAGTAGACAAACGTCGTGCGCTTCGGCTGCGGCGTCGCCGCCTCTCTAGGCCGCGACGGGCCATCTTCGTTCACGTAGACCGTGCGGCCGTGATCTTCGGTTGTGGCAATTCCACGCCCGGGACCATCTCCCTCCGCGGCCCACACAGAAGGCGTACTGGTAAAGGTAAAGGAGGTCGCGAGTACTGTCGAAGCCGTCAGCATCTTAGCGAATTGCAGGCGTTTTCGCATATCCGGGCGTGTCCTTTTCACCAATCCTTAGCTCGGGATGGGCCTTCAAACAGACTGCGCCCTCCCGTGTTCTACCCGGAACCTGACGGAGAAATCATCTACCAGAGTACGTCGATTATAGGCGGCGTACCCAGGGCGGGCAATCTCTCCGAAGGGAGTAGAACCAGCGGAGTAATTTGAGGCAAGTACTTGAAACACAAGTAGATTAGAGCATTCCGGCTATCGCGGCGTAGATGCCTCCGGTAACCGGGAAGTGGTTACTGGCCGCCGTTTGTACCAGCCAGTTAAAGGCAAGGCTCCCAGAGGGAACCTTGAAGGCAGCTCGGCAATTTCACTGGGAGGAAGGGGACCACCGAGGACGAGAACTCCGCTCTCGGACACCCGAACCAAATCCATCCATCAGTAAGGAGAGGGAGATCGCGCGACCTTTCTCATTGACATTCTCATTGCGACTGAGATAGAAAAAGCGCAGTTCGTTTTCGCGCCAGTCCGTCCTTTGCTTGGGGTTGACGAGCCACGCCAAAGTTACTCGTCAATGTGACTCTTGCATTTTCCCTCTGAATCTGCGCTACGCCGGTAGTGCATGGAGGAAACATGTTCGAGAACGTGCGTGCAGATATTCGTTGTGCTCGTGATCAAAACATCGGTTGTGATCAGTGGGACCAACGCGTTCGAGTGTTTTTTCAACCCGGCACTCTTGCCGTCCTGTCTTACCGCTTCTGTCATTGGGTGCGTTCGATTCGCACACCCGGGGTACGCCACCTTGCGTGGCTTCCTGTCATGATCGTCCGCGGTTTTACGCAGGTCCTGACCGGTGTCCACATTTCCTCGGCGGCAAGGATTGGTCCGGGCTTTGTTGTTCATACGGTCTACGGCATTTTTATTCCGCCCGTCAAAATCGGGAAGAACTGCTCCGTCCAAACCGGTGTTGTGATTGGCTACGGAGTGCGATCTCTCGGAGACGGAGTGGTGATCGGCGCTGGTGCCAAGCTCGTAAATCCGATCACCATTGGTAACAATGTCTTGATCGCTCCCAACAGCCTGGTAACTACAAACGTTCCCGACAACACGACCGTGGCAGGCGTCCCGGCCCGGATCAGCGTGGGACGTCTTGTCTCAACCTCGACAGTTCTGGGTAAAAATAGTGTCGCCCCCATCAATTCGGGTTCCACTGCCCTGGGTGCACCGGCACTAGAGGTCACACGGCAAGCTTCCTGAGAACTTTGCACTTCATAACATGAGAGCGGCAGAAAATATCGATAAGATTAAAGGGGAGATTCGCGAATTTTTGACGCCAATTGCCCAGCGAGTAGGCGTCGAGTCGTTCGCTGATGGAGACTCGCTGACCGCCGCTGGCGTACTCAGTTCGCTTGTCCTTTTCCGCGTAGTTTCTTTCCTGGAAGAAACATTCTCGATTTCGATAGACGACGACGAGATTAATATCGAGAACTTCGACAGCATCGACAAAATCCAATGTCTCGTCGTCTCGAATCTACCTGGTTCACTGTGACTGACTTGCGGCGTTTTCTATTTGCTAAGCCCTACCGTTGTCGGGATTGTGGCGGAGGAGCAGGTATCCGCTCGCGGCGGCACACATGGCTGGAGCGGCATATCCTGCCTCTGTTCCTGATGCAACCGGTGCGCTGCGCTGCGTGTTTCCGGCGAGACAACTGGTCGATTTTCACAAGCGTACACGAGCGCTCACATCATCGAGATGAGAGTAGTGGCCACATTCATCGGAACGCCGCTTAGAAACCCCGCGACCGCGACGCGTCGGAGATTTCCAACTAGAAAGATCGCCCTTAAATTCATTGAGCGCTCTTCCAACGAAAACTCTTTAGATTTGATCCTGATCTTTGGTGTTTCCGTGAAAGAGTGTTTGGATTTCGAGTTTGTTGATCCGGCCACTCAAGCAGCGTCCAAACTTTCGCTCGAACCAAAGGTCAAGGCGGCCAACTGCTCTGCCGAGGAGTTCTAGAAGCTTTTCGGCAACCGTCAAAAGAAAGTGACCGGCAATATCTACAGGCATTCTCTAATGCCTCAATGCGTGTCGTTCGTTAGGCATTTTACGTAGAAGCCAGCGCTGGGTGAGAAATCTCCTTAGCACTCATTACATCGGTCCCTTACCTACTTCTCCAGCCCTGTCGCAAACGCATCTAACGACAACGACCGCAACAGATTTCTTCGCATTCCGCGTTCGACCTCAGCCAGCCGGTCTGACGCTGCGGTAATCCACTCGAAGTCCGCCGACTCAGCCATCCGCTTCAGATCTGCGGCAATGTCCGTGTTGCGAATCAGTTCCGGCGCACCCGAATCGAGGAACGTCAGGTCGCGCAGCAACGAATACAGTGTTCGGATTAGCGCTTCGGTCTTCTCCCGCCCCTCTGCCCCCGGCCGGTACGACTCGGTGATCTTGAACAACTCGCCGTGCTCTCCGCCCACAAGCGCCGACCTCAGCAGAGCCAAGGCATGGCCGCGCGCCGCCGTGTAGGCTTCCAGGTCGAAGCTGCGAGCCCGTCCCACAGCTCCATCGCAAAGCCGCGCGACCAGCGCGCGTTGCGCTGGCTTCCATTCGGGATGCACCTTCACCAGGTCCTTATCGATCTCCTCCGCAGGTAACGCTTCGAGCGTAAACGTCATCGACCGCGACCGGATCGTCGGCAGAAGCTCTCCCGGATTCTCCGTCAGCAGAAAAATCGTCGCGAATTCCGGAGGCTCCTCCAGCACCTTCAACAACGAATTCGCGGCCTCTTTCATAAACGCCGAATCGGTGAAGATGTAGATCTTCTCCTTACCCTCGGCCGGACGGTAATAGATCGTCTCGATCACGCGCCGCACTTGATCGACTTTGATCATCATCTGCGGTGGATCGGGTGGGATCACCAACACATCGGGATGCGTCTGCACGAAAATCCGCGTCTCTTTCTTGTCGGTCTCCCGCAGATTCTCGCGAGCCTCCACGGCCTCGGCAAATCGCGCATCGAGATCGCAGGCCTGCGCGATCCGCGTACAGTTCGCACACGCCCCGCAAAAGTCGGGCAAACCATCGGTGCTGGTCGGATTCAGACAGTTCAGCGTCTGCGCCAGCATGAGCGCGAGCGTGTACTTCCCTGCACCGCGGCCGCCGGCAAGCACGACGGCATGAGGAAGATGATTGCGCGAGATCATGTCGCGCAAACGATGCACAACCTCAGTGTTCCCGTGAAAATCAGAAAACATCGAAACCTACCTACGCTTGGTTAATCTTGACATTATCAGCCGCACCGAAGACCGTGTGAGGGACCGTACGAAGCATCGATCTCGCAAATGTGAAAGACAAACGGTGCGAATGACGCGTTTCCTCACTCTCGTTCGAATAATCACAACTTCAGCCTCCGACGAACCACTTCCAGAATCTTCGCGTGCGTCTGGCCCGGCGTTCCGCGGGCATCCACGACAACCACGCGTCCCGGCTCTCGCTTCGCAATTGCTGCAAATCCATCGCGAACGCGAGCGAAGAATGCGCGTGTTTCCTGCTCGAAACGGTTCTCGTCGTGGCTGCGCCCAGCGGTCTTCGAGTTCCGCTTATTTCTTCGCCGTGCCCGGCTGACGCTGGCGTGCGGATTGGAATCCATCAGAATGGTCAAGTCCGGCTGCAGATTCCCGCACAGCACCCGATGTAGTTCCCGCACCGGTTCGCTCCCCAATTTACGTCCACTGCCCTGATACGCCTCGGTCGAATCGGTGAACCGGTCACAGAGCACAATCGTCCCAGCGGCCAATCCTGGCTCAATCACCTCAGCAATGTGTTGCGCGCGAGACGCGAACATCAGGGCCATCTCGGCGAGCGGGGCCAATCCAGAGGTGCCTGAGTCCAGCAGCACCTTTCGAATCTTCTCTGCAGTCGGCGTGCCCCCGGGCTCGCGAGTCTCCACTACCTTGTGCCCGGCATCGCGCAGCACGGCCGCGAGCCTCCGCATCTGCGTGCTCTTGCCCGTGCCGTCGAGGCCTTCGAATGTAATGAACTTTCCTCGCCGCGACATTCAGCGGAATGATACCAGCGCCAGTAGTTGATCGCCTTCTTTTCTCCGTTTGTCATTCTGAGCGAAGATGGCGTCCATGAAGTGAACGACATCGCAGTCGAAAGATCCCTGCCAATGCTCCTCACTTACAAGTAAGTCGACTCTATACTCGTTCCTCCACGGCTGCTATCCTAGGTTATTCGCACTACATTGAGACCGCTTTTATCGCAAGCATTCCAAGGACCTACTGAATGAAACTTCTGAAAGTGTTGGGGATTCTCTGCGTCATCGCCACTTCAGTTTCTGCCATCGCCGCGACTCCCAACGTCACTATTTCTGTCGATGCCACCGCCGCGCCGCGCAAGATCTTCCACGCGACTCTTAAGATTCCCGCCGCACCCGGTGACCTGACGCTCTACTATCCGAAGTGGATTCCTGGCGAGCACGCTCCCGACGGCCCTGTAGACGACCTTGCGGGCCTCTTCTTCAAGGCAAATGGCCAGACACTGAAGTGGCGCCGCGATTTACAGGACGGATTCACGATCCACGTCGAAGTTCCTCAGGGCGTAACTGAAGTCCAAGCGGATCTCGACTTCCTCTCTCCCGCCACTCTCGAAGGTGGATTCTCTGCCGGCTCCTCCGCCACCGCCAAACTCGCCATCATCAGCTGGAACCAGGTGCTGCTCTACCCTAAGGGTTATAAGTCCGATGACATCAACTACACCGCTTCCCTGAAAATTCCTGACGGATGGAAGTTCGGCACACCGCTCCCCATCACGAGCCAGAGCAGCAATGAAATTCATTTCGCCCCCGTCTCTCTCACAACTCTTGTCGACTCACCGGTAATCACTGGGGAATTTCTAAAAATTGTCGCACTCGCCCAGGACCCGGTTACCGAAATGGACATCGCCGCCGACAGCGCCGCCGCGCTCGATGCTCCCGCTAATGTTTGGGACCACTACAAAAGCCTGGTCGATCAGGCGCAAAAGCTGTTCGGGGCGCACCACTATCGCGACTATCACTTTCTTTACACGCTCAGCGATCATGTCGCCCACTTCGGACTCGAGCATCACGAATCCGACGATAGCCGCGTTGACGAGCGCTCCCTCGTCGATGAGACAGCGCGCAAACTTTCCTCCGGCTTGCTTCCCCACGAGTACGTGCACTCCTGGAACGGCAAGTATCGCCGCCCCGCTGGCCTCGCCACTCCCGACTATCAGCAGACAATGCAGGGGGACCTGCTCTGGGTATACGAAGGTCTCACCAATTATCTCGGATGGGTGCTCACGGCACGCAGCGGCTTGCTGACTACTGAGCAAAATCGCGACGATCTCGCTCTCACGGCTGCAACCCTCGATCATCTTCCGGGCCGGCAATGGCGCAATTTGCAAGACACCGCCGACGCCGCGCCTCAACTTTATTTCTCTCCGCAGGCGTGGTACTCATGGCGACGTAGCACAGACTTTTACAACGAAGACACTCTCAATTGGCTCTGGGTCGACGTCATCATCCGCCAGCAAAGCAAAGGAAAGAAATCGATCGATGATTTCTGCCACATCTTTCACGGCGCCCCCAGTTCTGGCCCTGCCCTGAAGACCTACACGTTTGACGACATCGTCAACACACTGAATCAAGTTGTGTCCTACGACTGGCGCGGCTTCTGGACCGAGCGCCTGACAAATCACGGGCCGGGCGCACCGCTCGGTGGCATTGATGGTAGCGGCTGGAAGTTGACATACGACGACACGCCATCTGAGATGTTGACTGCGGCAGGCGGCGCATTCCGTTTCGTTCCTGCCGGAATGTCCCTTGGATTGAACCTGCGCGACGACGGGGGCATCTCCGACACGATCGAAGGAGATGTCGCAGCGAAGGCCGGCATCGGTCCAGGAATGAAAGTCGTTGCGGTCAACGGCCGCCGCTTTTCGCCTGAAATCCTGCGCGATGCCATCAAAGCCGCGAAAGGTACGAGTGCAACAGTCGATCTGCTGGTTGAAAACACTGACTATTACAAGACCTACAAACTCGACTATCACGATGGGGAAAAGTATCCGCACCTGGTGCGAGACGAATCGAAACCAGATCTGCTGGCCGAGATCCTGAAAGCAAAATAGTCGTTACTTGTGACGTCATCCTGAGTGGCGGCGAAGCCGTCGCGAGGGACCGTACGACCGTAAGCAGTGCCGATGCAGTGGAAAAGACCGTCACACTGCATGCAGCAAGTGCAACCCTGCCCACACCACCAAAGGTCTCCACCCCCGTAAGGTCCCTCACGGCGGCTTGGCCGCCGTTCAGGATGACATCTCACAAAATCCTGTTAGCATGATTCCCACCAAAACCATGACCCTCATCCGCTTTGTGCTTGTCGTATCGTTCGCCGCAACAGCCCAAGCTCAGATTCTCGGCTTCACCCCCGCTTCTGCCGCGCGTGAAGCCGCTGTCGAGACCAAGTTCAAATCCATCCCGACTCCCGACGAAGAGCGCCGACAGCACCGCATTTTCACACAAGAACCGCACGTCGCCGGCTCCAAGCGAAACAATGAGCTTGCCGAATACATCCGCGATCAATGGAAGAAGCAAGGCCTCGAAGACGTTGTTATCCACCGCTACGAGGTCTACAGCAGCAATCCCAAGAGCGCGTCACTTGAAATGATCGCTCCTACCCACTACGCCGCAACGCTCCGCGAAACTCCACTCCCTGGCGACGACGATTCGAAGAACTCGGCCATTTCCAGCGCCTGGCTTGGCATGTCGATCTCCGGAGACGTGACCGCCCCGCTCGTCTACGCGCACAGCGGCAATCCCGAAGACTACGATTTGCTCCGCCAGAACGGGATTGACCCCAAGGGCAAGATCGTCATCGTCCGCTACTCCAATCCCTACAGCTATCGTGGATTCAAGGCGCTTACCGCGCAGCGCGAAGGTGTCGCAGCCCTTCTTATTTACAGCGATCCTCAGGAAGATGGATACAAGAAAGGCAAAGTCGATCCCGAGGGACCGTGGGGACCGGAATATCACATTCAGCGTGGAGCCATCACCTACGACTTCATCGTGCCCGGCGATCCGCTCACTCCCGGATGGGCCTCACTTCCCGGTGCAAAACGCATCAAGATCGAAGACGCGGTCTCAGCGCCGAAAATCATGGCGCTCCCACTTTCCTGGCACGATGCCAAGCCTCTGCTTGAAAACCTCGAGGGCCCCGTCGCCCCGAAAGAATGGCAAGGGGGATTGCCGTTCGAATATCACCTCGGCGGCGACCGCGTGAAGGTTCATCTCAAAATCGAGATGGACAACGGCACGCAACCTTATTACGTGGTCGAAGGTCGCCTTCGCGGCTCGGAACTCCCCGACGAATGGGTCGTGCTGGGCAATCACCGCGATGCTTGGGTATTCGGCGGCGTCGATCCTTCGAGCGGCACGGCCAGCATGATGGAACTCACTCGAGCTTTGGGCGAACTAAAAAAGCAGGGAATGCGTCCGCGCCGCACGCTCGTCGTTTGCAGTTGGGACGGGGAAGAAGTCGGACTCACTGGCTCAACCGAATGGGGTGAGCAATTCGCCGACGATCTGAAAAAGAAAGCTGTCGCCTACATCAACGTCGACGAAGCTACTTCGGGCCCGAACTTCCATGGACAAGCCGTCGCCTCTCTCGTTCCAATGCTGGAAGAAGCTACGCGCAGTCTGCAGGATCCTTCAGGGAAGAGCCTTTACGAAGCGTGGAAAGAAACCGTCGAACGGGAGCGAGCGGGACGCCAATCCACGCAATTCAGTTCATCGGGAGTAGCCAGCAGTACGCTCGCTGACACACGCATTGGCAGCGGCAGTGATCACACTGTCTTCCTCAACTTTATCGGCATGCCAGTTCTAGGCCTTGGCTTCGATGGAGACTACGGCGTATATCACTCTGCCTACGACGACTATTTTTGGATGAACCACTTCGGCGATCCTGGCTACAAGTACCACACGTTGATGAGCCAGCTATGGGGAGTCACCGCTCTGCGCCTCGCCAACTCCGATCTCTTGCCCTTCGATTTTGAAAGCTATGCAAGCAACGTCCGCCAGTTCGTGAATGATCTGGCACGCAATAGCAACGTTGCTATTCCGTCGAGGAGTACCACCACCGGCGCTGAGGGGAGTGCGTCCTCTCTCGACTTAAGCGGAGTACTGCACGCGATCGACGACTTCGAATCGGTTGGCAAGAAGTTGAATGATTCACTCAGCCGACAACTCGCAGCAGGTAAACTCGATCCGCAACTCGCCGCCACGCTCAACCGCGGCATGATGCAAGTCGAACGCAACTGGCTCAATCCCGACGGCATCCCCGGACGCCCATGGTTTAAGCACATCCTCTATGGCGCGCGCTTCACTTACGCACATCTCGAATTGCCAGGCCTGACCGAAGCACTCGAGAAGCAAGACTGGTCGACAGCCAAACAGCAAGCGGCAATCCTTGAGCGCGCATTACATAACAACACACAACTGTTAGAGGAACTGAGTCAGCGCCTTCAACGTTAAATAGCGCAGACTCGCATATCGCGAAAGTGCTAGGATGTTCGCTCTTTCCCCTGTGAGACCCTGTGGTGAATCCTTTGGAGGCTGAATGTCACGTTTGTTCTTGCGCCTTGTTGCGCTGTTGACTCTATTCCCCACCCTACTATTCGCAGCCGGTCCTGCTTCCGATCTCGAGTCACGCCGCAAGGCTCTCAACGATCTCTTGAATGAGCAATGGGAATACTCCATGCGCCATAGCCCCTTGTTCGCCTCTTCGCTGGGCGACAAGCGCTACAACGACCAGATCGATGATTTTTCGCAGGAAGCCATCGATGCCGATCTCGAGCATGAGCGCCAGTTCATCCCGCGCCTGGAAGCCATCGACACCACCGGTTTTCCTGATCAGGAAGTACTGAACAAGGTCCTGATGATTCGCGATATGCGGATCGACCTTGAAGGCGCCCGGTTCAAATCCTGGGAGATGCCCATCACCCAGCAGAGCGGAGTCCATCTTTTCTTGCCGCAGCTGGCTAATATTCTTCCCTTCGACACCGTAAAGGACTACGAAGACTTCATCACGCGAATGAAGCTGTTCCCTCGCCTCTTCGATCAGAACATCGTACAAATGCGAAAGGGCATGGCGGACGGCCTGATGCCGCCGCGCATCCTGCTCGAGAAAATTGTGACGCAATCGAACGCCATCGGGAATATGCAGCCTGAGCAGTCGCCTTTCCTGCAACCATTCAACAAATTTCCTGACTCAGTCCCCGAGGCTGACCGCAAGCGTCTGCGCGACGCGGCGATCGCCGCAATCCGGGATTCCATCAATCCCGCATATACCAAGTTCGCCACGTTCGTCCACGATGAATATGCGCTCAAAGGCCGCACTGAACCTGGCGTCTGGTCGTTACCCGATGGTCCCGAGCGTTACGCCTTCCGCGTGAAAGAGAGTACGACAACAACTCTGACTCCCGAGGAAATCCATCAGATCGGGCTCGCACAGGTGAAAGAGATCGAAGCACGGATGATCGGAGTCGCCAATCAACTCGGCTACAAAGACCTGAAGAGTTTCGGCGCGGCCATCAAAGACGATCCTAAACTGCATCCCAAGTCGCGCCAGGAAATTCTGGATCTCTACACCAAATACATCGACGGCATGTACACCAAATTGCCGGACTTGTTCGGCCGCCTGCCCAAAGGTCACCTCGATGTCATGCCGATCGAAGAGTTTCGAGAGAAAGAAGCCTCCACGCACTACCTGCAAGGCACTCCCGACGGATCGCGAAAAGCGCACGTCATGGTGAACACCGGCGATTTTGCGAAGCGCACCACAATGGACATCGAAACGACCGCCTACCACGAGGGCGTCCCAGGACACCACCTGCAGATCGCGTTGGCGCAGGAATTGCCCGAGCTTCCAAAGTTCCGCCAACAGGCGTACTACACCGCATACACCGAAGGCTGGGCGCTTTATTCTGAGCGTCTGGGAAAGGAAGTCGGATTCTTTCAGGATCCTTACAGCTACTTCGGCCACCTGCAAGATGACATGCTGCGAGCGATCCGCCTCGTGGTCGACACCGGATTCCACTACAAACACTGGTCGCGCCAGCAAGTCGTCGACTTCTTCCACGATCATTCGCTCATCGACGAACCGGAAGTGCAGTCAGAAACCGACCGCTACATGGCGTGGCCAGCCCAAGCGCTCGGTTACAAGATTGGCCAATTGGAAATCCTGAAGCTGCGAGCTTATGCCCAGGAACAACTTGGCGGTCGCTTTGACATACGCGCCTTCCACGACCAGATCCTCGGCGGTGGTGCCTTGCCCATGGACGTCCTCGGCGATCGCATGCACAACTGGGTCGCGCAACAGAAAGCAAGCACCGCAAGCGCAGGAAATACGAAGGCTGCGAAATAGGACTTCACTGCACTGCGTATAAATTCCCGTCGGTGCTGCCGAAGTAAACCGTGTCCCCCACCACTACCGGAGAGGACAAGATGGTGCCCATCGCGAACAGCTTGCGCACCGCCAATACCATGTCCTCGTAATAAAGGTTGGGAGAGGTGAACACCACCTCGAACTTGATACTCCCGTCCGCGTTCGTCATGGAAGCCGCATTCTGCTTCGCGCCGTCCGTCTCAAACACCCACGCGGGTCTTTGGGTCTTCAGATCGATTGCCGTGAGTTTTCCACCGAAATTTCCGAAGTAGAGTGTGTTGCTGGCCAATGCGATCGAAGCGAAAACCGGGGTTCCGGTCGGCAGACTAAATTGCACCTTCCCAGTTTTCGAGTCGACGGCGTGCATGAATCCCGGGATGGAGGTGCCGAAATATGCCTTCCCGTCGAATACACACATTGAGTTGTTCACCCACGACCCGTCGGTGGAGAACTTCCATAACTGCTTTCCCGTCGCGGCATCGACGGCGTACGCAAACGAATCCCGCGATCCGAAATAGGCGATGCCGTCCACTACCGCGGGCGACGACTGGATTCCGACATGATTGTGAATGTCCGGATCGTCTCCCGTCTTGAAGCGCCATTTCTCAGTCCCGTTTGCCGCATCGAGCGCATACAGATAGGTGTCCCAACTGCCGATGAACAAAGTCCCATCCGCAATCGCGGGGGAAGAGTGCACGACATCGCCAGTCTTGAACTTCCATTTCAGCCCGCCGGAGTTGGCATCCACTGAGTACACGTTTCCATCGCTGCTTCCGAAATACACCGCGCCATTCCAGACATTGGGGGACGACAGATAGAAATCCCACGGGTCGGGCATGCTCTCAACGGCTGGCTCCAGATGGTGCAAATGCGTTCCTGCGTAGTGCTTCTCGCCACCCGTCGCAAATTTCCACTTCACTTGTCCTGTGGCCGCGTCCAGGGCATAAAGGTGCCCGTCATAGCTCAGGAAATAGACCACGCCCGACGCAACCGCCGGCGAAGAAACTTCCCAGGCCTTGGTCTCAAATTTCCATTTCTGCGCACCGGAAGCAGCATCGATCGCATAGAGATTCCCATCTGTACTCCCAACGTACACCACGCCGTTCACAATTGCCGGTGAGGCAATTACGCGCCCTCCGGTATGAAACTTCCACTTGAGCGCGTTGAACTTCGGCGCCCCTGCCGCGTGATACACGCCCGTATGCTGTAGATCTCCACGAAAAACCAGCGCATCCTGTGCCGAGGCTGAAAGGCTATAAACGAGAACAGACAGACCTGCTATAGCGAGGCATTGCTTCATGAGAAATTGCTCCCGCCAGGATTTCTATTTGTTTGGGAAGAATCTGTCAGTGACGCAGCGCACGCTATCCCCATGT
>AR_comb_assmDRAFT_10374562_pt1 | contig 14199 bp, 13 predicted proteins | sample ArasoioldDNA_FD_10543 | JGI IMG/M metagenome (IMG submission 10543) | reverse complement strand
ATCAAGGCGCGCTTCCAGCTGATTGATTTCATCGTCGTTCAATCCGAAAAACTCGTCGCTGGCGATGCGCCGTGCCAGCTGGCCCGACGTTTCGATGGAAGGGGGAAACTGCCCTTTGATGTACGCTTTCGCCGAAGCCAGTTCGTCCGCGGTCACACCTTCTTTGTGCAGTCTGTCCAGTACCTTCAGCGCCAGATCCAATGCCTGCACTGTCGTTTCATTTTTCGTGTAGCTATAAATCGCGAACGCGCCCGGCTGCTGCTTCGAATCGAAGAACGATTGCGCGCCGTACGTCAGGCCGGACTCCACGCGCAGCGCTTCGTTCAGCTGGGAAGTAAAGCGCCCGCCGAAGATAGTGTTCACCACCCGAATCGCGACGCGATCCGGATCATTCACGGCCGTGCCGGTATTCCCAATCACGAAAAAGGTTTGCGTCGCGTCCGGCTTGTCAATCAGCAGCAACCTCTTCCCTTTCACCGGCTGCGGTGCAGTCAGTGCAGCCGGTGCTGCGCCTTTCGTGGTCCAGCTCCCAAACGCGCCTTCCAGCTTCGCTTTCAGCTGGGCCAAGCTAAATTCGCCCGCGACAGCCAGAATGGTGTTACCCGGAGTGTAATTCGCTTCATAAAACTTCACGATAGTGTCGCGTTTAATGCGCGCCAGAGAGAGCTCATCGCCACCATCCGGCCGCGCGTACGGATGCTTGCCGAATAAATAGCCGTAATAATAAGTCAAGGCGACGGATTCCGCCTCGTCCTTGGCCGCTTTCACACCGTCTATGCTTTGCGACACCAGTTTGTCCACTTCGCCTTGCGGAAATGCCGGGTGCAGCATCGCATCGCTCAGCAAATCGAGACCTTTGTCCAAATCCTTGGTCAGGCATTCGGCGGAAACAGCGGTAAAGTCGTCGCTCGCATCAGCGCCAAAACTGGCGCCGATAAAATCCAGGTCTTCGGCGAACTTTTGCGCGCTGCGCTTGGTGGTGCCTTTGCGCAGCAGTCCGGCGGTGGTCGAGGCCAATCCCTCCTGACCCGCTGGATCGGCGGTGGCACCCGCTTTCACGATGACCGCAAAACTGACCATCGGCACTCCGCGCTTTTCCAGCAGCAGCACGGTCAGGCCGTTTTTCAGCGTGATTTTCTCATGCGGCGGCAGCTTGAGCGTCTGAGCCTGCGAAACTGACGCAAGGATAAAAGCGCCAAGCATCAAGGCAGCAAGGATCAGGCTGAGAGGACGCATTGGTGTGCGGGCGGGGTTCATTACTTGGCGCGTCCCTCTTCGCCGCTCTGGGGCATCAGCGTGGCTACTGTCCGGTTATTCACGCCAAAATATTTTTGCGCTACTCGCTGCACATCTTCCTTCGTCACCGCGCCGTAGTTCTTCGCTGCCTCAAACACTTTGTGATAATCGCCAAAAAACACTTCATAGGTGCCGATGGTGTTGGCCCGCCCGTTGATCGTTCTCATCTGCTGATAAAACTCCACCAGGCGAATGTTCTTGGCCTTTTCCAACTCCTGATCGGTGATCGAAGCCCTCTTAATCCTGTCCAGCTCTTCGTAAACTGCCGCCTCGCACTTCGCGGGGTCCACTCCTTGCTTTGGCTGCACCGACAACTTCGCGATCGTCGGGTCGAACGCCGGTCCCAGCGATATGCCGACATCGAGCGCAATCTGGTCCTTGTCGATCAAGCGCTGGTACAGGCGCGAGCTCTCGCCCTGCACCAGCACGGTACGCAATATGTTCAGAGCGTAAAAATCGGAGTTGTTGGTTTGCGGGACGTGGTAGGCGATCTGCAGCAGCGGTAGTTCCGCCGGCTTCCGCACTACCAGCCTGCGCTCGCCCATTTGCTCCGGCTCAACCGTCGTCACCGGCGGAGGCGGCGCATGTTGCGGGATCGGCTCAATATATTTTTCGCAGAGCTTAAAAATCTCTTCGGGCGCTACGTCGCCCACCACCACCATTGTGGCGTTATTCGGCGCGTAGCCCATTTCAAAGTGATGCTTCAAGTCGTCCATGGTCCAGTGTTCGATGTCGCTCGTCCAGCCGACCACCGGCCATTGATAAGGGTGTGCTATGAATGCGGTCGCCTGCAGTTGTTCATCCAGAATGCCGCTGTTGTTGGCGTCCACTTCGGTGCGCCGTTCGGACGCCACCACGCCGCGCTCCGATTCGATTTTCTTGGGATCGAAACTCAGGTACTGAATGCGGTCTGCCTCGATGTCGAAGATCAGATTCAGTGCCGAACGGGGAAACCAGTCCTGGTAAACCGTGGTGTTCTGCGTCGTGTACGCGTTGTTCGCGGCTCCGTTTGCTTCCATCGCTTTGTCCAGTTCGCCGGGACCATATTTTTTCGCTCCGTTGAACATCATGTGCTCGAAAAAGTGCGAAAGGCCCGTCGTTCCGGGGCGTTCATTGCGGGATCCGATGCGATAGAAAATATAGAGAGCGACGTTCGGAATGCTGTGGTCGGTTTGTACCAGCACCCTCATCCCGTTTTTCAGTGTCCTGTAGGCTACAGGAAATTGCTGTGCTTCGTTCTGGGCAGTCGCGGTTGCGGCGCTCGCAAACCCTAACGCGGCACACAGCAATGCGCGCGCAGCAATTTTGCATGGACTCACCAACCACCCCCAGGGACATCCCAGCTAATCAGACGTATCAAACCGCTAAAATGTTCTTGCAGCTGGCCATTACTTTCCGACCAGCGCAAATACACGAACCGCCCCGCCCGACCCGCCTTCCAGCTTGATCGGCGCCGCTATCAAAAACGCGCCCGCCTCCGGCAGGCTACTCAGATCCGCCAGGTTCTCCAACTGATAGACGCCTGCGCCCAGCACCAGATGGTGCACCGGAAAATCCGCCGAGTTGCCCGGATCAATGCTCAACGTGTCGCAGCCCAGACCGCTGACCCGTCGTCGCAGCAAAATTCTTGCCGCTTCAACCGAATATCCCGGGAAATGCATTTTGCCGTTCACATCCTGGTTGCGGTATCGCGCCACGTCCGGCCATCTTGCGGACCAACCAGTCCTGAGAATTACGAGCGAGCCGGCAGGAATATTTCCGTGTTTTTGCTCCCACGCGGAGACGTCCTTCGCGCTCAACTGGTAGTCCGGATCGCGCTCTGCCTCCTCGCGCACGTCCAGGACAACTGCCGAGCCAAAAAATTTCTCCGCGGCGATTTTGTCAACCGTAACTGTTCCCGGCGGGAAGTGCGCCGGCGCATCCATGTGTGTACCGTAGTGCTCCAGCATCCAGAAGCTGCGCGTGAAATAGCCTTCCTTCTCTACGGTTGCATTGACTTTCGCTTCGAACGCCTTGGCATCTCCGGGCCACGGCACCATCTTTTCGCTGATCGCGTAGCTCAGATCAATCACACGGGTCTTGCCGCCGGCGATTTCGTCTAACGCAGGCTTGTTAACGGAGGTTTGTCCAAAAGCGAACGTCGTTGCCGCCAGGATGGCAGCCGAACCCCAAAGTGCGCGAGTGCGCTTCACCATAGTTTCACCTCCGTTTTAGTGGCCCGGCCTCGAGCGTCATTCCGGGCCGCCTGCTAAAGCGAGCCGAGCGAGCTATCTCTCTTCTCGTGGAGTAACGCCGAAACAAAAACGCCTACGGCAGCGGAATTCCCGGAGTAGCCACGATTCCGGCCATACGCAGAATTTCCTGGTACTCGATATCGGTGATTGGCGAAACAATTAGCCGCACGTTCTTGAGGAATTTTACCTTCCTGAGCGCCTTGTTGCTGCGCAGTTCGGTGAGCGCCACCTGCCGCGGCAGCTTTTCGAACGCGCGCAGGTCCGCCACCAGGTTCTTGCCCTCGCGATCGTGCGGATCCGGATAAGGATCCCGCGTAACTTCCGCTATGGAATAGAGCGAACGCTCAGGCGCTGAGTGATAGCACAGCACGCGATCGCCCCGGCGCACCTGCTTCAGCGCCCGTACGGCGTCCGGTTTCGAACCGGCACCGTGCCACATTTCCTTGCCCTTCACAAAAAGCGTGTCCCAATGGTAGTGGTGCGGATCTGCGGTGAATATCCAGTAGTGTCGGGTAGCGGTTGGCGTCGTCGTCATTGAACCTGGTTGCAGGGTTTGTTATTGCAGTTCCTGGTTTCAGCTTGGTTCGGCGGTACTATACACGGCAGTCCAGGCAAAGCCAAACAAAATGTGAGGGTTACGCGAATTTTGCGGGGAAAAATACGGTTGCGGCGTATTGCCGCGACTGTCCGGACTAAGTTATTTAATTTCTTTTAGTTAAAGGGAAACTAACCCAGGTCCACGTAAACTTCCTCGCCTTGCAGTTCCGTTGCAAAGCATCCGACGGACGCGGCCGGATTCATCACCGCCTTACCGGTCGTGACGTCGAACTGCCAGCCATGCCACGGGCAAGTGACCACCGATCCTTCCAACTGACCTTGTCCAAGCGGGCCGCCGCGGTGCAAGCAGGTGTTGTTGATGGCGTAGAGTTTGCCGCCGACATTGGCCAGCGCCACCGGTGTTCCGGCCACTTGCACTTCCTTGATTGAGCCCGCGGGAATCTCCGCTACTCTCGCTGCCCGCACCAGAGCCATTCACCCTCCGACGAACAACTACCGCGTTTTTGTGACCAGCGCGGGCAGTATAACCCCCGCCGGCCATGCGGTAAAGAAAGCCGAAGGAGCAGCGAGGACACGTCCAGTGTTTTCAGGAAGAACCATCAATCCATCTTGGCGACGTAAACGCAGTTGCGGCCGGCACGCTTGGCTTGGTAGAGCATCTCGTCGGCTTTCCGGACCAGCGCGTCAAAATCCTGGATGTGGCCGCGCTCGCTGCCCGCTACGCCAAAAGTCGCGGAGATACTGACGCTATGCCCTGCGAACGGAAACGACAGCGAGCCAAACAATTCGCGAAAGCGGTTGATCGCCACTTCGATGTTGACCGCGCTCACATGGGAAATGACGATCAGGAACTCGTCGCCTCCCAGCCGCCCGCACATATCGGAGATTCGCGTCAGCCTGCGCAAAGTGTCGGCGAAAGTGCGCAGTACGGTATCGCCCGCCTCGTGGCCGAATGTGTCGTTGATTTCCTTGAACGAATCCAGATCTCCGAGCACCACCCACAGGGGAAATCTGTGACGCTTGGCGCCGCGCAGCTGTTTGTTCGCCCATTCTTCAATGGCCCGACGATTGGGTAGTCCGGTCAGAACATCGGTACTCGCCACTTCTTCCAGTTCCGCGCTCTTGTCTTCCAGACGGCGGTGCAGTTCGATGATCCGGCGGCCGACACCCACGCGTGCCAGCATCTCGTTCGAATTAAAAGGCTTCACCAGAAAATCATCGGCGCCCGCCTCCAGCGCTTGCAACACGCCGTCCTCTCCCTTGTTGCTGGTCATCACGATGATGTAGGTATACGATGCGGACCTATCCTCGCGAATGTGCTTGCACAATTCCAGGCCAGAGAAATCCGGCATCACCCAATCCGTGATCACGATAGAGGGAGATTTTTGTTTGACTAGCTGCATCGCTTGACCGGCGCTGCTAGCATAGGAAACGGAGTAAAGGTTCGCAGGCAGAATTTGTTCGAGGATCTTACGGCAAACCGGCGAATCGTCAACAACCAATACTTCCAGCGTGGGCGTGGTGGTTTCGAGCGCGCTCATGGCAGGTGGTTGGACGATCAGTTTCGAGCGCAGCTCGCAACCGGCGGGCGTCGGCGCAGCTGCGTTTCATTTACTGTAGCGGAGAAAGCGAAGTACGAAGTGCGAAATAATTCCACCGATGCCGAACCAGTAATTTATCAGCCAGAGAGCAGAGCAATGCTGAGCAGTCAGACCCTGGCGCCGCAGGAGCCACAGTACTGCACCAGGGAAACCGCCGGAGCGCCGCAGTGCGAGCAGAAGCGGACCACGCCCGCAGGGGCGCATTGAGCATAAATGGGCCGGTCGGAGGCGCAGGCCCACAGGAAAGCCACCACCCAGCCGATCAGCGTCCAGCCGAGGAACAGATTCACCAGGAATATCCCGGTCGCGTCGCGCTTGTCCCTGCCGATAATCGACGGCAGAAAATACAGTACCGTTAAGAAGAGCAAACTGAACATGAGGGACCTCCTCGCTTCTTCCTACCCTAAAGTACGCGAACGGGGTTGAAAGAGTTCTCTGCCGCTAGGCTCCTTGGACCTTGACCAGGAGGTCGGCAAATTTTTGCTTGCGTTCGGCCTGGTCCTGGCCGGATTCGGCTTCGGCCAATTGCGTGATGTTCATACTGCAGAATTTTGGTCCGCACATGGAGCAGAACTTGGCTTCCTTGTAGAAATCGTCGGGCAGGGATTCGTCGTGCATGGCCCGCGCGGTTTCCGGATCGAGCGAAAGATCAAATTGTTTGTTCCAGTCGAAAAGGAACCGCGCGTAGCTGAGCGCGTCGTCGCGATCGCGTGCGCCGGGGCGGTGGCGGGCCACGTCGGCGGCATGCGCGGCAATTTTGTATGCGATGACGCCTTGCTTGACGTCTTCGGGATTGGGCAGGCCGAGGTGCTCTTTCGGCGTAACGTAGCAAAGCATGGAAGCGCCGTGCCAGCCGATCATCGCCGCCCCGATGGCGCTGGTGATGTGGTCGTAACCGGGAGCGATGTCAGTGACGAGCGGACCGAGGGTGTAGAACGGCGCTTCGTGGCACCACTCCATTTCCTTGTCGACTTGTTCTTTGATCTTGTCCATCGGGACGTGGCCCGGGCCTTCGATCATGACCTGAACGCCGTGTTCCCAGGCTTTTTTGGTGAGTTCGCCGAGGACTTTCAGTTCGGCAAATTGTGCTTCGTCGCTGGCGTCGGCAATAGAACCGGGACGCAAACCATCGCCTAGCGAAAAACTCACGTCGTGCTTCTTGAAAACTTTGCAAATGTCGTCGAAGCGTTCATAGAGGAAATTCTGTCGCCTGTGGTGTTCCATCCAGTGGGCCATCAGGGAACCGCCGCGGCTGACAATGCCGGTGATGCGTTTGCGGACAAGGGGCACATGCTGCCGCAGCACGCCCGCATGAATGGTCATGTAGTCCACGCCCTGTTCGGCTTGTTCTTCGATGACTTCAAGCATGAGATCGAAAGTGAGATCTTCGGGGCGGCGCACACGGGAGATAGCTTCGTAAACGGGAACAGTGCCGATGGGCACGGGTGAAGCGTTGATGATGGCTTTGCGGATGGTGGGGATGTCGCCGCCGGTGGAAAGGTCCATCACGGTGTCGGCGCCATAGTGCACGGAGTGGTGCAGTTTTTTCAGTTCTTCATCAATGTTGGAAGTGGTGGCGGAGTTGCCGATGTTCGCATTGATTTTGCATTTGAAGGCGATGCCGATGCCCATCGGCTCGAGGTTGCGGTGGTGAATGTTGGCGGGAATGATGGCGCGGCCGCGGGCGACTTCGCTGCGGACTAATTCGGGTTCGATTCTTTCGCGTTTGGCGACGTAGGCCATCTCTTCGGTGACGACGCCTTTGCCAGCCAGGTGCATCTGGGACATGTTGCGACCATGACCATTGCCAAGAGCATTCGCGCTGGCCTGTTCGGTTTCGCGCTTTTCGATCCAAGTATCACGGAGTGCCATAAGTCCCCCAGAAGGTGGCAAGTGACGAGTGGCGAGTAAAAAGCCGAACGCTCCCAGGCACTTGCACATACACGCTGAATTATCGCATCGGGGGATAGGGGCGGCAACCGGAGCGGAAGGAGTCGCAAGCTCTCTGTTGTACACGCGTCCGCCTCTGCGTGAGCCGCCAAATAAGGATAGGTGCTACACAGTGATGACCACTTTGCCGCGGGCGTGGCCTTGTTCGAGATAACGGACGGCTTCGGGAAGCTCGGGGAGGGAGTAACGGCGATCGATAACCGGGGTTAGCTGTCCGGACTGCATCAGGCTGCACAGGCTGGTCAGGTCCTCTTTGGTCACTTTTGCGAAAACACTGACCAGCTTTCGGGCTCCGAAGCATGACCACAGAAGTTTTTCTATGGCACGCAGCAGAGGACCGATCATCCAGCGGCCTGCCGTTCCTCCGGCCTCGATGTAGATGCCGTTGAAATTCAACAGGTGCCTGCATGCCGACAAGGAACGGTTTCCTACGTTGTCGAGAAGGATGTCATAGCGATCGCTGGTTTTGGTGAAATCCTGCTGCGTGTAATCGACGACGCGGTCCGCGCCAATCGATTGGACCAATTGCACGTTTCTGGTACTGCACACGGCGGTCACGTATGCTCCGAAGGATTTGGCGATCTGGACGGCGAAAGTGCCCACGCCGCCTGAGGCGCCGTTGATGAGGACTTTGTGGCCAAGCCGAATTTTTCCTTTATCTCGCAACCCTTGCAGTGCGGTGAATGCGGCGATGGGTACCGAAGCGGCTTGCTCAAAGGTGACGTTTCGCGGCTTGGCGGCCAATTTTGATTCGGAAGCACAGGCGTATTCGGCAAAGGCTCCTTTGCAACAACCAAATACTTCATCGCCTAATTTAAATTGAGTTACGTTTTTGCCGACGGCTTCGACGTGGCCGGCCACGTCGGCACCCAAACGCGTTTCTCTGGGCTGCCGCAGACCGGCCATCACGCGGAGAAGATAAGGCTCGCCGCGCATAAAGTGCCAGTCATAGGGATTGACGGAAGCCGCGCGGACCTTGATCAGGACTTCCTTGTCAGCTGGGACGGGCTTCGAGACTTCTTCCAGTTTCAGCACGTCCGGTGGGCCGTAGCGGCGGTAGACGATGGCTCTCATGAGACTGGCAGGACAAACCTTACACCAAAAGCCGCTTGACTAAGACGATTGCTTCACGGGGCTCGCTTCTCGGGTGGTGCGATTAGGGCGCGGAGAGCTTTTTCGGACAGAGCATGCTGCCGATCAGAGTTATCGAAGTAATGACGGCCATCGCAACGATCCGGCCCGAATTGATGCCTACATCGTGGCGTGGTGGTTGGGGCGGATTATTCGCAACCTTCTGATGACAATTCACTCCCTCGCACCATGCTAAGATGCCGCGCCAGATCTGGCGCGACAGGACCGCGCGTTCGAAGTTTGTAGAGCTATGGAGATTTCCTTCGTTGTACGGCGGTCCTGTCTTTTAAAGCGTATTTCTGAGGAGCAAACGAGATGAGAGTTGCACTCTTACTGACGATGCTGGCGGTGATGACCGGTGTAAGAGCGGCGGCGCAGGTGAATCCCTACAAGGATCCGACTCCGGGAGTGAGCGGATATCGGGCAGAGGTGCTGGGCGAGGTGCGAGTACAGGAAGATAAATTCACGCGGCTGGCGGATGCGATTCCGGCGGAGAAATATTCATGGAGGCCGGCAGCGGATGTGCGGTCGATCGCGGAAGTATTCTTGCACGTTGCAGCAGCGAATTACAATTTGCCGAAACTGATTGGCACGCCGGCACCCACGGAGATCGATGTGAAGAGCCTGGAGAAATCCACTGCCGACAAGGCCAAGGTGGTCAGCACGCTGAAGGAATCCTTCGCGCACCTGAAGGCAGCCATCATGAAGATGCCGGACGCGGACCTGGAAAAGAGCCTGGACTGGTTTGGCGGAAAAAACACGGAACGCGGAATCTTGCTGTTTATCACGCGGCACATGGCGGAGCACCTCGGACAATCCATTGCCTATGCGCGATCGCTAGGCCTGACACCACCGTGGACGGAGGACGCGCAGCGGCAACAAGCTCCGCCGCCGAAAAAATAAAGGTGCACACAGAAAGCCGTCGTCACCGAAAAGGCCGGAGGCGTAAGATGCTGATTCACGCCGCAAGGAGCTTTCATGGCGATTCAGGAACCGGCTACACACCAGCTTGCCTTGCTGGTTGAGGGTGACCCGGAGATTGACCAGGCCCTGCGTAAGGTACTGGAGCCGCGGGCCTGGGAAATTGTGCTGTCCGCGGGTACGACGGACGCGCTGGAGCAGGTGAAGCTGCGGCAATTCGGGCTGATTGTAACGGCGGGGCACACGTCTGGAGCGGAGGACGTGGAGCTGTTGCGCAAGATGCGGCGGGTGCATCCGCACACCCGGATGATTATCGTGACTGACGAGAGCGCGCCGCAGGACGTGCTGGATTCGATGCGGGAACGGGCGTTCAGCTACTTCGCCAAACCGTTTGCGATGGAATCGTTCGAGCGCATCGTGGACATCGCAATCAACTGCCCATGCTGGGACGACGGAATCGAAGTGGTGTCGGCGACGCCGGACTGGGTGAACCTGCAAGTGCGCTGCGATGCGAATGTGGCCGACCGGCTGCTGCAATTCATGCGGGAGATCTCCGACTTGCCGGATAAAGAAGGACGCGATGCGGGAGTGGCGTTCCGCGAGGTGCTGCTGAATGCCATGGAGCATGGCGGGCATTTCGACCCTGAGGAGTACGTGGAGATTTCCTACGTGCGCACCCGCAAGATGGTGACGTGCCGCATCAAGGATCCGGGCAAGGGATTTTCGCTGCAGGAGCTGAAACACTCAGCGCTGGCGAATCCCCCGGGCGATCCGCTGAAGCATGCAATGGTGCGCGAAGAACAGGGAATGCGGCCGGGTGGCTACGGAGTTCTGCTGGCGCGGCACCTGGTGGACGAAATGCTGTACAACGAAAAAGGGAACGAAGTTCTGCTGGTCAAGTATCTGGGCCAAGCGCGTCCGTGGACGGGCTCGGCCCAGTCATTGTAAGAGAGCCTTCTTCAAACGACTGTTTAGCGGTGAAAGCGATAAACCCCGCTACGGTAGAAGCCGCCACGGTAGCCATACCTGCCGTAGTAGGCAAAGCCAAAAGCCGGCCAGTAGCCATAGTAAGGACCGCACGCGTATGGGCCGCACGGTGCATAGTAAGGCGGCGGGTAGGCGACATAAGCATCACCGCGGCGGCGCAGTGATGGTGAAGGGTAGTCGTTCGGGCCAACGGGCAGGAATGCTTGTTGGCTGTGAGTTGTTGAAATCGTTAGCGGCTGTTTGAGGCGAAAGCTGAGCAGGGCTTCCGGGCCCAGCACGGTGGGCTTGCCGCGGGTGAGAAGCAGCAGTGCAAGTCCGGCAGCGGCTCCTGCACCGGCGCCAATGCCCGCACCGGTTCCGCCATCGGCAGCTGCGCCGATGATAGTGCCGACGCCGGTGGCGGTGGCGACGCCGGCGGCATCGGTACCATGCGAGGTGCCAGCGGAACCTTTCCACAATTCGGTGAGCATGGGCAGCTGCTGGCCGTCGACCACGGTGAGATCGGAGAGCTCGAGGCCGAGTTGCGAAACGCCCTTGATGCGGCCGGCCTTTTGCGCGGTGGTGACGTTGCCAAGAATAGTTTCGCCGCGGCGCGCCACGACCCAGCCGTCGGCGATAATGGGTCTGTCGAGCGTGGCAGTGAAAGTGTCGCCGGCGTGATTGTGATCGCTCGAAAGCGGCTCAGCGAGACGCGCGAAGATGACCGTGCCGGCAGGAATGGTCAAGTTTGCAGGAACGGGAGCGTTCGCAGGCGCGTTTGCCGCCGACGGCGGACGATCATGCGATTGGCGGTTTGGCGTGGGAACGGCGTTGGGATCTTGTTCCTGCGGAAATGTGTCGCGCGAAGTGACGGGGCGCGAATCGGCAGGATTTTGCGGCGGGGCCGGCTGCACGTCGGGTCGTCGTGGAGGCGGCTGCTGCGATCGGGCGGGTGGCGGAGCTGGCTGGTCTTGGCGTTCCTGCGGGTCTTGCGCTCTTACTTGGTTGGAGTGGAAGAGACCGAGAGCGACCAGAGCTGCGGCCAGCGTGAGCCAGCGGAAGATCGCGATGGAACGATTTTGCGAATTCTGAATAAGACCGCTAGAAACCTCGTTTGACATGGGATTCCCTGAGGCCGGCAAGGGTCCAGACCTCGCGCGGCGAAGGTACTGCATTCGTTTAACACCAAAGTTGGATGGAAGTTTCGGTGAGCTGGATGCCCGCGGCATGCGGTGGTCAGAGCTGCAATTTTTCAATGGCGCGGTTCGCAATTTCATCTGGACTGCCTTCAACAGTGATGGTGATCGCATCGCGGGGTTCTTCCAGATCGGCGAATTGGCCAGCGAGGATGGATTCACCGGCGAAGTGGCCGTGGCGGGCGAGAATGTGCTGGCGCATCTGTTCGTAAGTACCGCGCAGATAGACGATGCGGAAATCAAGTCCGGCGGCCAGCGTGTCGCGATAGCTCTGCTTGAGCGCGGAGCAGGCGAGTACGGCGTACTTCCCTGCTGACGCGAGTTGAACCAGGCGCGCATGAATGTTGGCGAGCCAGGGCGCACGGTCGGCATCGGTGAGCGAAACGCCATGCTTCATTTTTTCGATGTTGGCTGGCGGATGAAAATCGTCGGCGTCAAGAAAAGTCCAGCCGAGGCGCTGAGCCATCCGTTTGCCAACGGTAGTTTTGCCGGCTCCGGTGGTGCCCATTACAAGAATAACCATGACCATTGATGAGTCGCGTGGCGCGCCGTCTTCAGGCGCTGCGCAGAACCAGCAAAGAAATTTCCGGCGGTACACCGAGGCGTACGGGCGCACCAACGGTGCCGAGGCCGCGGTTCACGTAAATCGCCGCGTGCGGACCCTGCAATGTGGTGGCGTGCAGAAACTTTTGCGAGGCCACGGTCTTTGCCGGGGTGAAGAGCGGGCGCATATACAAGCCTGCGATGTAGTCAGTGATAAAGCGCGCGGGACTCAGGCGGTGATCGAGGATTTCCACCTGCACCTGGCCGCCGTGAGTGTGGCCGGCGAGAGAAAGTTCGACCCCCAATTCGGCGGCCCGATTAAAGGAATTCGGATTGTGCGAAAGCAGAATGTTCGGTAAGTCCTTCCGCACTAGGTGCTGCATGCCGGAAAGAAGGCTGACACGGCGGCCGCCGGGCGTACGCTCACGCTGATAGTCCACACCGATTAGGTTTAGCTGCGCTCCGCGGTAGTTGAGAACCGCGTTTTCCTGGCGCAGCAACCTCATGCCCGCTTGCGCGAACAGCCATTGAGCGCGATCTTCGGCGTCGGCGTAAATTTCGTGATTGCCATTGCAGGCATAGACACCGAGCGGGGATGAGAGCCGACGGATTTCTTCGACGCAGTCTTCCAAAGGGTCGTCCGCGCCGGTGATGAAGTCGCCGGTCACTACGGAAAGGTCGCCCCCAAGTTGGTTGGCCATTTCAATGGCGCGGCGGACCTGCGCGCGCGGCATGTAGCCGCTGAGGTGAATATCACTGAGCTGGGTAATTTTAAAGCCGTCGAGAAGGGCCGGCAAGTTGGATACAGGGATTTCGACGCGGTGCACCTGGTAATTCAGACGCTCGGCGGCGAATCCGTACATGGCGCCGATGAACGGGGCCGCTCCAGCGGCAGCCGTTGCCGTTTTGAAGAAATAGCGGCGACTCGGATCGGGTGGCAAATCCAAACCCGACCCCGAAGAAAGGTCGGCCCCTTTTGAAGAGGGCCTTGCAAAGCGCCATACGCGGTCGAGTCCGTGAACGATTTTGACGGCGAAATAAGCAAACAGGGCGCTGAAGAACCAGAGTCCAGCGAGAACGTTTAGAAAAGTACCGCGAGGAAGTAGTCGGCCGTGGCCATTGCGGATGGAATCAACCAAGCTAACGATAATCAGAAGCAAGCCCGCGACGTAAATCAGGCGCGCAGCGATGCGCAAGACGCGGCTGCCCCATTTGGCGCTCCAGCGCCACAACGAGCGGTACCAAAATCTTTGCGAGAGAAACAGAAGCAACAGCAAGGTCGCCGCGATCGCGACCCGCAGCGTGAGCCAGGACCAGTTCAAACTTGCCTCCGGAGCAACTCCTTCAGATTACCATGCGCGGAGCCTCCTATACTTTTTGCGTGCAGCGGGTGCCTCCTGTCAGTAAGATGGGGCGCGGCGGCCGGGGCCCAATTTGTAAAGAGTTGTGAACGGTTGTGAAAGGTTGTAAAAACGCGGCGGCCGGGGCTTACATCCACTGCGGCCATCCGTCGAAGTGGGCGTTGGCCTGAATGTGCCTCACAGGAAGTTCCTGCCAAAAGGGAGAGGGGGAGTGTATGAAGCGTGTTGCGTATTTTGCCGCGGTTTGCCTTGCCGCATTTTTGGCGGCGATGCCGGTGGTCGCTCAAACGGACGCCAAGCCCAAGGAGCCACCCAAGCCGGCGCTGGGCCCTTCGGCAGCCGTTTTGGATCAGTGGAACGACATCGGCCGGAAACTGGTCGCCATTGCCGAAGACCTGCCGGAAGACAAGTACGACTACAAACCGAATCCTGATTCGCGGAC
>AR_comb_assmDRAFT_10178067_pt1 | contig 14199 bp, 13 predicted proteins | sample ArasoioldDNA_FD_10543 | JGI IMG/M metagenome (IMG submission 10543) | reverse complement strand
ACGCGGTTGATGTAGCTCTCGTTGACGTCGACTTCGATCTCGAGCGATCGCATGTCGACAATCGTGCTGATGCCTGTCCGCGTAAAGCCGCCGCCCGCCGACACGGGAGAGACCATCTCGCCAGGCTGCGCATCCTTCGACAGCGCCACGCCGCTGAACGGCGCGCGGATGACGGTGTCGTCGATTGCCGTTTGCTGCATCGCGATCTGGCTTTCCGCGACCTTGACCTGCTCCTGCGCCGATTCGATGCGCGCGACGAGCGAATCGACTTCGGCTTTCGCGTTGTCGATGTCGTTCGGCGTGTTCAATCCTTCTTTGCGAAGCCGCTCCTGGCGCTGCAGCTGCACGCGAGCCTGCGCCAGGCGCACTTCACTTTCCGGGATTTGCCGCTTCGAAGCTTCGAGTTGCGCGCGATACAGCTTGAGGGCCGCCTGCAGCGTCGAGTCGTCGAGGCGGGCGAGGACCTGGCCCTCGCGGACCGCCATGCCCTCCTCGACGTTCACTTCGATCACCTTGCCGGTGACCTTCGATGAGACCGTGGCCCGTCGCCGCGCCGTGACGTATCCCGACGCGTTCAGTACCGATGCCTGCGTCCCGGCAGCGCGTTCAGTGACACTTGCTATTTCGACGTCGACCGGTCGCTCGCGCGTGAACCAGTACCACGCGCCACCGCCCGCGCCGCCGAGCAACACGAGCAACACCACCCATTTGAGCCAACGGCCGCCGCCCGTATTGAGCGGCTCACGTTCGATCTTGAGGGCGGACAGGTCGTCCATATCGGCCACGGTTCGGTTTCCTCGGAAGAAGCACGAAATGATATGCGAAGAAAAAGCGAAAATCAATCCGCCTTTGCGCGTCGCGCTTCGGCGCGACAGGCTTGTAGTCACACAAGTCTAGATGACGCCAGTAGATAAGCGGGCGTTCGCCGGATTCGGACGTCCGGCAGGATTGGACGATTGAGCGGCGGGGAAGAGGGGTCGGGACTCTTTTCTATCCCTTGGATTTCGGCGGGTCGTTCTCCGGCATGCGGCCCGATTGCTGGGCCGCCCGGCGCAGGAGGAACTCGATCTGCGCGTTGAGGCTGCGCAGATCGTCGTTCGCCCAGCGCTGGACGGCCTCGAGCACCGCCGGATCGATACGAAGCAGGAAAGGCTTCCGATCAGCCACGGTGACCTACTGGTAAATCGTGCCTGTATTGATCACCGGTTGCGTGTTGCGATCGCCGCAGAGCACGACCAGCAGGTTGCTGACCATCGCCGCCTTGCGCTCCTCATCGAGTTGGATGATCGACTTCTTCGATAGCATGTCGAGCGCCATTTCGACCATGCCGACCGCGCCTTCGACGATGCGCTGGCGCGCGGCGATGATCGCGCCGGCCTGCTGTCGCTGCAACATCGCCGCCGCGATCTCGGGCGCGTAGGCAAGGTGGCTGATGCGGGCCTCGATCACTTCAACGCCGGCCTTGACCAGGCGATCGCCGATTTCCCGCTTGAGGTGATCGGCGACCGCGCCGGTGTGCCCGCGCAGCGACACCTGCGAGTCGTCGTGCGCGTCGTACGCGTAGCTCGTGGCGAGATTGCGAAGCGCCGCCTCGCTCTGCACCTTCACGTAGTGCTCGTAGTCATCCACTTCGAACACGGCTTCAGCGGTCTCGAACACTTTCCACACCACGACCGCCGCGATCTCGATCGGATTGCCTTCGATGTCGTTCACCTTCAGGTGCGAGCTCTCGAAGTTCCGCACGCGAAGCGAGACCTTCTTCTTGGCGAGAAACGGATTGGCCCAGCGCAGCCCCTGGACCTTCGCCGTGCCCTTGTACTCGCCGAAGAGCTGCAGCACCTTGCCTTCGTTCGGGTTGACCATGAACAGGCCAGCCGTGAGGAACGTGACCAGCGCGATCATCACCGCCGCGAAGACGATTCCGGGCGCCGATTCCGAGCGAATGTTCATGACCAGCATCCAGACCAGTGCGGCGTCGGCGAGAACGAGCGCGAGGAGCATCGGCAGGCCGGGGATTCCGTTGTAGGCGCGTTCGCGAACCATGGGTTGGGGTCCTCCTTGAGAGATATTATTATGATATCATTTTAATATCTTCGTCAAGGCGCAGCTAAGCTGTTGAATTTAAAGGGCCTAAAAAATCGTCCCGGCCCCTTGTGGGTGATTTAAGCTGAGGCCCATGGCGAAGCTCACCAGCGAACGCGAGATCCCCTGCCCGTGTTGCGGCGCCGTCCTGACGATCGACCTCAATCTCGGGCGCGTGGTTAGCCACGAAGACCCGCCGAATCCGAATCGTCCCGAGCTCGATAACGCGCAGAAAATCCTGGCGGAGCAGGCCGCGAAGCGCGACGCGCTCTTCGAACAATCGTTTCAGAACGAGAAGAACAAGGGCGACGCCTTGTCGAAGCGCTTTGAAGAGGCGCTGCACGAAGCGAAGAAGGAGCCCGTCTCGAAACCGCTGCGCGGGTTCGATCTCGACTAATGCCGGATGAGTCGAAGCGCACGCGTCAAGTACGCGTCGCGACCTACAACATTCATCGCGCCCGCGGTCTCGACGGCCGCACCCGCATCGAGCGCATCGCGGGTGTGCTCGCAATGATCGATGCCGACATCGTCGCGCTCCAGGAAGTGGTCGGCGCCAGTCCTCTCAAGCCGGGACAAGCGGCCGAACTCGGCGCCGCGCTCGGCATGGGCTGGGTCATGGCGCCGACGCGTCACCTGCGCACGGCGCTGTTCGGGAACGTGGTGCTCAGCCGGTTTCCGATGCGCCATCACGTCCAACACGACCTGACCTGGAAAACGTGCGAGCACCGCAGCGTGCAGCGCGTCGACCTGGCGCTCGACGATGACACGCTGCATTTCTACAACGTCCATCTCGGCACGTCGCTGCTGGAGCGGCGCCACCAGGCCGCCAAGCTCGCCTCGGTTGTGCACGATCGGCGCGTCTCGGGTCCGAAGATCATCCTGGGTGATTTCAACGAGTGGGCGCGCGGGATCGCGAAGGACATCCTTGCCGAGCGGCTGCAGAGCATCGATCTCAGCAAGCACTTGAGCCGCCGCCGGACCTATCCGGGCTTCTTCCCGATTCTTCACCTCGATCACATCTACTACGAGGGCAAGGTCGAGGTGATGAAGGTGACGATGCCGCGCGATCGAATGACGCTGATGGCATCCGACCACCTGCCGCTCGTCGCCGATCTGAAGATCGGTTTCGACTAGAGGAACTCTTTGGGCAGCGGCTCCCACTTGTCGCGGCCGCGATAGTAGATCGGCTTCCGATCGCTGTGTGCGGCGCGATATGCCTTGTATTTTTTCAACAGCACGCGATAGCGCCTGATCGACGACTTGATCTTGCGATGCGGCAGGTCGATCAGCATCTGCTCGACCTTCCAGGCATTCTTCGTCGTCAATCGCCAATCGTAGCCTCCCATCGCGTCGGCGAGGTTGGCGACGCCAAACCCTTTCACGCGGCCGGTGTAATCGACGTAGCCGTCGTAGTAGCTGCGCGCCAGCGCTCTCGGAGTGCGGAATCGGGGCCGGCGCCCGTGCAGACCTGGATCGCGCGATCGCGCCACCGAACCCCAGCCGGTCTTCTCGCGATAGACGAAGATCACGTGATCGAGCCAGTCCTGCGACTCGAGGCTCATCACGAGCGGTGGGTAGCCATGCTGTTCGAGGACGACGGCCGCGAACAGCGCCGCCTCCATGCAGTGCGCCGTCCTGGATCGCATGACCGGACGGAAACTGCGCTGGGTTTCGCCGCCCTTTTCGGTGTTGTATTTGAGCGCGTTCAGCCAGCGCTGCACTTTTGCCGGCGTGTCGAGGCGCGCAATCAGCGCGCGCTCCGCCTTCGTGAAAGGCACGAGGGGCGGGACGATGCGCTTCGAGTTAACGCGCGGCGGCGGCATTCCTGAGGGCGCTCGCGAGCTCGTCCGCGGTCCAGGCGTTGTTGTCGACGATCGAGACGACGTGACCCGACGGATCGATGACGGCGGTGCGCAGGTTGTGCGTAATGGTGCCGTCCTGTTCGCGAATGACGTTGATGCCGAACTCGGCCGCGAGGCGATCGACGATCGCCTCGTCGGCGGTGGCGAAGCGCCACACGGCCGGATCGGCGCCTACCTTCGTCGCATGCGCGCGCAACACAGCGGTGTGATCGAATGCCGGATCGAAACTGATCGACAACAGCTTTACTTTTCCCTTGAGCGACGGTTCGCCGGCTACCACCGCCTGCACTTCACCGAACCGGCGGTCGATGAGCGGGCAGAATTGCGGCAGCGGACAGCGCGTATAGATGAAACTCACCGCCAGCGCCGTGCCGGCGAAACCTGTCAGCAAAACGGGCCTGCCGTCCTGATCGATTAACGGTGTGTCTGGAACCCTGTCGCCGGCTTCGAGGATGCGCACACCGGCGGCCACGGGGATCGTCGCGGGCGCATCTTCGGGAAGCGGCGCCGAGCCCGTCTTTGTGATCATCGACAGGTACGCGCGCTCCTGGCCAACCACCAGCGTCGCCGTGATCAGATCGCCGGCGGCTCGATCCTTCAGCAGCGCCGGATCGCTGACCAGATACGGCATGGTCATCGCCGGCATGAAGCCGGGAATGTCTTCATGCTTGACGAGCACTTCGTTCGTCTCTGGCTTGACGACAAGAATCTGTCCGGTGAGCTGATAGCGACGCGTCTCAGGCTGACGGCTGCAACCGGAAATTGCAATCATCAATCCCACGATCAACATTCGAAAATTAATCATCTACCTGCAATCCGAGATCTGAGATTATAGCCGTCCATGATTCTCGTCGGGACCAGCGGCTACAACTATCCGGAATGGAAAGGCAGCTTCTATCCGGCGGATCTGCCGGCGGCGAAGATGCTGCCGTACTACGCCGGCAAGTTTCCGACCGTCGAAATCAACTACACCTTCTACCGGATGCCGACGCCGAAACTGATCGCCGGATGGCGCGCGCAGGTACCGGCCGATTTCCGATTCACGCTGAAGGCGCCGAAGAGGATCACGCACGACAAGCGGCTGCGCGCGGCCGAAGTCGCCGAATCGGTCAACGGCTTCATCACCGCCGCATCGGAGCTCGGCCCGCAGCTCGCCGCGCTGCTCTTTCAGCTGCCGCCGAACTTCAAGAAGGACCTCGGACTGTTGAAGGAGTTCCTGGCCCTGCTGCCGCCGAAAACGACGGCGGCGTTCGAGTTCCGCAACCTGTCCTGGCTGGACGACGAAGTGTTCGATGTGCTGCGCGCCCGGAACCTGGCGCTGTGCATCGCCGACAGCGAGACGCGCGAAACGCCCATCGTGACGACCGCCGACTACGCCTACCTGCGCTTGCGCGACGAAGGATATGGCGACGCGGACATTGCGCAGTGGACAGAGACCGCGAAGCAGCTCGGCGCGACGGCGCGAGACGTATTCGTTTACTTCAAACACGAGGACGAGGGGAAGGGCGCGGCGTTCGGGCAACAGATGATGGCAAACCTGAGGCAGACCTCATGACGATGTCAGATCTCAGATCTCGGATTGCAGATCAATGGAGGATTGCGGGTTGTGGGATTGCTGCCGCGGCAATCCTGGCCGGGTGCAACGGACCGCGCGTCGCGGAAGCGCCCACGATATCCAAGCCGGACGTCGATGTCGTCGAGTTGAGCGCGACCGATGCGCGCGATCGCATGGCATCGGGGCAGCTCACGTCGGAGGCGCTGACAAAGGCCTATCTCGATCGCATCGCCAAGGTCGATGATGCGGGGCCGACGCTGAATTCGGTGATCGAGGTCAATCCGAAAGCTGTTTCGGACGCGGCGGCGCTCGACGCCGAACGCAAGGCCGGCAAGGTGCGGGGCCCGATGCACGGCATTCCCATCCTGATCAAGGACAACGTCGATGTGGCGGGCATGGTGAATTCCGCCGGCTCGCTCGCGCTGGCCGGGAATCTCCCGCAAGCGGACGCGTTCATGGTGAAGCGGCTGCGCGATGCCGGCGCGGTGATTCTCGGCAAGACCAATCTCAGTGAGTGGGCCAACTTCCGCTCGACGCGATCGTCGTCGGGCTGGAGCTCGCGCGGCGGCCAGACGAAGAACCCGTATGCGCTCGACCGCAATCCCTGCGGCTCGAGCTCCGGCACCGGCAGCGCAATCGCGGCCAGCCTCGGCGCGATCGGAATCGGAACCGAAACCGACGGCAGCATCATCTGCCCATCGTCGGTCAACGGCCTGGCAGGATTGAAGCCGACGGTCGGGCTCGTGAGCCGCACCGGGATCATTCCGATCTCGGTGTCGCAGGACACCGCGGGCCCGATGGCGCGCACCGTCTCGGACGTGGCGCTCCTCCTGACGGCGATGGCGGGCGTGGACCCGGGCGATCCATCCGGGCCGGCCGCCAACGGCAAGATTGCATCGGACTACACGGCGTTCCTCAAGGCCGACGCCCTCAAGGGCAAGCGCTTCGGGGTCGTGCGGCAGGCGATGGGTTATCACCCCGATGTCGATCGGTCGATGGCAAAGGCGATTGATGCCATCAAGGCGGCGGGCGGCGAAGTCATCGACGTCAAAATCCCGACCTACAACGCATGGAACGATCCGGAGTTCGCCGTGTTGCTGTACGAATTCAAGGACGGACTGAACAACTACCTGAAGAAGTCCGGGTCACCAAACGCGTCGCTCGAAGCGTTGATCGCCTGGAACAAGGCGAACGAGAAGCAGGTGATGCCGTTCTTCGGACAGGAAATTTTCGAGCAGGCCCAGGCGAAAGGAGCGCTCACCGATGCTGCCTACGTCAAGGCGCGCGATACTGCGCGGCGGCTGGCGGGGAAGGACGGCCTCATCGCCGCGCTCGACGGAAACAAGATCAGCGGCGTCAAGCTCGACGCGCTCGTCGCGCCGAGCCTGTCGCCCGCATGGCCCACTGATCACGTGCTCGGCGATCACTTCGTCGGCGCCGGCTACGGCATGGCCGCGGTCGCCGGCACCCCGAGCCTCACCGTGCCAATCGGCGACAGCCAGGGCCTGCCTCTCGGCATCACCTTCATGGGACGCCCGTACAGCGAAGGCGAGTTGATTGGATTTGGGTTCGCGCTGGAGCAGACGACGAAGGCGCGGCGTGCGCCGGAATACGTCCCGACGCTCGCGAAGGATTAACTGACGCGGTAGCTGCTGAAGGTGATCATGGATTGACGGCGACGCCGGCGGAACGGCCATGGCAACCTGAAGAAGGGGCGCCGGAGCCGGATCGTCAGCACAATGCCTTGAGGCAGCTGCTCCGGCTCCTCCGGTGGCGGCGCCGGTGGGCGCGGCGGCAGTGGTGCCGCCGCCATCGACCGCGAGATTGCGGCGGCGACCGCCGTTGCTCTCGCGGGCTCACCACCATCGCCGCGAAGCAGCTCCGACACCCGCCAGGCGATCTCATCGATCATTTCCGAGGTGATTTCGGGCTGACCAAGATGCGGCAGGGTCGGCTGCATGTCGGTCGCGCGGCGGCGGGGATGCGACAGGCGCGAGTCAATCTCGGCGATCGCGACATCCAGCTCGCTCTGCCACTCGAGCGGACCCTGCCACTCGAGCGTTTCGCGCGCTTCTGCATCCGGTTGCGCATCCTCGCCCAGCGTCGACACTCCGGGCATGGTGCGGCCTGGTCCCGCCATGCTTCCCATATCGGCGGGCCCGCTGAAACGGAATATGCCGTGTTTACTGCTTTTGTGCAGTTGCGGACCACGTGCCCGTCGCGAGGCCGCCGTAATCCGCTTCGCCGCCCATCTTGTCCTTGTCGATCGCGCCGTTGTAGGTGATGACCATCGGCGAGCCGTTGTAGGAAATGGTGATGACGAGGGTGATCTTGCTGCCCTCGACGGCGACGCTGTCGTACGGCCGCTCGCCCTGCGCGCTCTTGCCGACGGCGACGAGCTTGCCGCCCTCCTCGCGGACGACGAGTGTGGACTTGAATTCACCTTCCGGCGAGATCGTCGTGAGATCCCACGAGCCAACCCCTGGCTTCTGAGCGAAGGCCGAGGACGCGGACACGACGAGCGCGAGCAATGCAAAGAGAACGCGAACGAGCTTCATCATAAAAGACTGTCTCCTGGAGGAAGAAAGCGTACCACTACACCCGCGAGCCGAGGAAATCGACGACCAGGCGCTCGGCAAAGTAGCCGTCGTAGCCGTTGGGTGGCTCGACGAAGGCGCAGTGGCCGCCATGAGGAGTAATGACGGTCGTGATGTGCGGATTGTTCTTCACTGCCGGCGCCTCGAAGATGTGCGGCGGCACGAACGGATCGTCAGCGGCGCTCAGGATCAGCGACGGGCGCGCGACGCGGTCGATCACGCGCATGGCGCTGGCGCGACGGTAATAGTCGTTGGCGCCGCTAAATCCATGGTGCGGCGCCGTATAACGATCGTCAAAGGTCCGGATCGACCACACCTTCCACAGCCCGTCCAGATTGAAGAGCCCCGGAGAGTGCTTGTGCTTCCGACGCATGCGGCCCTGCAGGTTGCGGCAGAAATTCCATTCGTAGATGCGGTTCTCGCGCCGCTCGATCGACTGCATGCAGTCTTCGAGCTCGATCACCGGTGAGACCGCCGCGAAGGCTTTCACCTGGGGAAACTCGCGCTCGCCGAGCTCGCCGGCCAGCTTCATCGTGACGTTGCCGCCGAGCGAATAGCCGGCGACCGCGAATCTCGAAAGGCCGTCGCCGTCGCGCAGCTCCTTCAACACGAAAAGGGGATCGGCGGTGAGGCCGGAGTGGTAGAGCCCTCGCGACAAATGTTCGGTGCCGCCGCAATTGCGTTGATTGAGCCGCACCACGTTGAAGCCGGCCACGAACGCCTTCTCGGCGAGTCCGCGCATGTAGTGCGCCTCGCTCGAGCCTTCGAGACCGTGCAGCGCCAGAAGCGTGGGCGAAGACTTACGGTCCCGCTGCCAGTTGCAATGGGCGAGGACGCGCGAGTCGGCGGCGACGTCGAAATACCTCGGTTCGGCCGCGGGGAGCGCTGCCAGGGCCCGCCTTTTGGCCCAGGCATAGAGCGTCATCTTATGGCCGCCCGACCAGCGAGGAAGTGGGGTGTAAGCGCGAATATCTCAATATAATTCGTCGCTATGAAGAAGGTCACCCTGCTTGTATTGCTCGCCCTGTCGGCCACCCTGGCGGCCCAGGGCCTCCAATACCCCGCGACCAAGACCGTCGATCACGTCGACACCTACCACGGCACGGCGATCGCCGATCCGTATCGATGGCTGGAGGACGACACGTCCGCCGAAACGGCGGCGTGGGTGGAGGCCGAGAACAAGGTGACGTTTGCGTACCTCGAGAAGATCCCGTATCGGGCGCAGCTGACCAGGCGTCTCAACGCGCTCTACAACTACGCCAAGTACTCGTCGCCGTCGCGGCGCGGCGAGAATTACTTCTTCTCGAAGAACGACGGCTTGCAGAACCAGAGCGTGCTTTACATACAGAAGGGCCTCGCCGGGAAGCCGGAGGTGCTGATTGACCCCAACACGTGGTCGGAGGACGGCACCGAGCGCCTCGCCGGCTTCGCGCCGTCAAAAGACGGCAAGCTCGCGGTGTTCGGCGTGCAGCGCAGCGGATCGGACTGGACCGAGTATCGAGTGATGGACCTGACGACGCGAAAGCCGCTGGCGGATCGCATCGAGTGGGTGAAGGTGTCGAGCATCGCGTGGCGCGGCAATGGGTTCTACTACAGCCGGTATCCGCAACCGGCGAAGGGCAAGGAGCTCTCGTCGATCAACGAAGATCACATGGTCTACTACCACCGCATCGGCACGCCGCAGTCGGCCGACGAGCTGATCTTCCGCGACGAAAAGAACCCGCAGCGCTTCCACACGCTCAGCACCACCGAGGACGAGCGTTTCGCGGTGCTGGATGTCTCCGATCGGGGGACCGGCAAGCAGGGCAACGCCGTCTACGTTCAGGACCTCTCGAAGCCCGGGTCGAAATTCACGCCCCTGATTCCGGCGATCGGCGACGACACCTACAACGTGCTCGAAAGCGTCCGCGGCGAGCTGCTCGTCTTCACCGACAACAACGCGCCGAACGGCCGCGTCGTCCGCATCGATCCGGCCAGGCCCGCTCCCGAAAACTGGAAGGTCATCCTTCCAGAGAAGAACGACACGATCGATACCATCGCCGTCGCCGGCGGCAAGGTGATTGCGACCTACATGAAGGACGTTGCCTCGAAGGCCTACGTCCATAGCCTCGAGGGTGCGCTCGAGAACGAAGTCGAGCTGCCGGGTCTGGGCAGCGTCAGCGGCTTCGGCGGCAACATGGACGATACGGCGCTCTTCTACACGTTCACGTCCTTCACCTACCCGACATCGATCTTCCGTTACGAAGTGGCGGCGCGGAAGAGCTCGTTGTTCCGGGCGCCGGAGATTCCCGGCCTGGACACCAATCAGTACGAAACCAAGCAGGTCTTCGTCACGAGCAAGGATGGCGCGAAGGTGCCGATGTTCCTGGTGCACAAGAAGGGCCTGGTGCTCGACGGCAACAACCCGACGCTGATGTACGGCTACGGCGGCTTCAACATCGCGACCACTCCCGGCTTCAATTCGCTGCGCATCGCGCTGCTCGAGCAGGGCTTCGTTTATGCCAGCGTCAACATGCGGGGCGGCAGCGAATACGGCGAAGCGTGGCACGACGCCGGCACGAAGCTGAAGAAGCAGAACGTATTCGACGACTTCATCGCCTCGGCTGAATGGCTGATCGCGAACAAGTACACCAACCCGTCGAAGCTCGCGGCCCAGGGGGGATCGAACGGCGGCCTGCTGATTGGCGCGGTCATCAACCAGCGACCGGATCTCTTCCGCGTCGCGATCCCGCAGGTCGGCGTGATGGACATGCTGCGCTTCCACAAGTTCACGATTGGCTGGAACTGGATCGCCGACTACGGCTCGAGCGACAACCCTGAGGAATTCAAGGCGCTGCGCGCCTATTCGCCCCTGCACAACATCAAGCCCGGCGCGAAGTACCCGGCGACCCTGGTGACGACGGCGGATCACGACGATCGCGTGGTGCCGGCGCATTCGTTCAAGTACGCGGCGACGCTGCAGAAGGCGGCGAATCCGGCCAATCCGGTGCTGATTCGCATCGACACCAAGTCGGGCCATGGCGCCAGCAACGTGACCAAGCAGATCGAGGCGACCGCGGATATTTACGCATTTATCATGTACAACCTCGGTGTCACACCGAAGTTTTGAAAGCCGACCCGGCGCGAGTAAGGAGCCTGAAATGAAACGTGTCATTGGAATCGTTCTCTCGGCCTTGATGGCCGTATCAACGGTGTCGGCGCAGCGGCCGCAGACCAACGCCGGGCCGACGCCCACGCCGGCGACGGCCATCCCGGATTCGCCGAAGCTTGGTGATTACAAGAAGGACGCGACGCGCGGCGTCGACGAGATGGCCAAGCTCGCGCAGGAGATGGTCGACTCCGTCTTCAGCTTCGGCGAGCTCGGCTTCCAGGAAGTCGAGACCTCGAAGTACCTGACCGGACAGCTCGAGAAGTACGGCTTCACGGTGCAGCGCGGCTTCGCCGGCATCCCCACCGCATGGGTCGCGAAATGGGGATCGGGCAAGCCCGTCATCGCGCTGGGCTCCGACATCGACGGCATTCCGCAGGCGTCGCAAAAGCCGGGCGTCGCCTACTTCGACCCGATCATCGCCGGCGCGCCCGGCCACGGTGAAGGCCACAACACCGGCATGCCGATGAACATCGTCGCCGCGATCGCCGTGAAGCGCATCATGGAGCGCGACAAGCTGCCCGGCACGATCATGCTCTGGCCCGGCGTGGCCGAAGAGCTGCTCGGCAGCAAGGCATGGTACGTGCGCGACGGCATGTTCAAGGACGTTGACGTCGTGCTGTTTGCCCATGTCGGCAACAACCTGGGCGTGTCGTGGGGGCCCGGCGGCGGCACCGGACTGGTTTCGGTCGAGTACACCTTTGAAGGTGAAACGGCCCACAGTGCCGGCGCGCCGTGGCGCGGCAAGTCCGCCGAAGACGCGGCGGAGTTGATGAGCGTCGGCTGGCAGTATCGCCGCGAGCACCTGCGCCTGTCGCAGCGCTCGCACTCGGTCATCACCAACGGCGGCGACCAGCCGAATGTCGTGCCGCGCAACGCCAGCATCTGGTGGTACTTCCGCGAAATCGATCAGCCGCATATCCAGGAGCTGTGGGACATCGGCAACAAGATGGCCGAGGGCGCGGCGTTGATGACCAACACGAAGTGGTCGTCGCGCATTCTCGGCACGGCATATCCGTCGCACATGAACAAGGCGGTTGCGGAGGCGATGTACGAAAACATCAAGACGGTCGGTCTGCCGACCTGGAGCGAAGAGGATCAGACGCTGGCGAAATCCTTGCAGAAGGAGCTGGGCAACCCGCAGGTCGAAGGGCTGGCGACGCGGCTCCGTCCGATCGGCGCGCCGAATCCCGATCGTGAAAACACCGGCGGCGGCTCGGACGACATCGGCGACGTGTCGTGGAACGTGCCGACCGTGACGTTGAGCTATCCGTCGAACATCCCCGGACTGCCGGGCCACAACTGGTCGAGCGCGATTGCCAGCGCGACGCCGATTGCGCACAAGGGCGTGGTCGCGGGCGCCAAGGTGCAGGCGATGACCGTGCTCGACCTGTTGACGAAGCCTGAGCTGGTCAAGGCGGCGTGGGACTACTACAACAACGTGCAGACCAAGGACGTGAAGTACATCCCGTTCATCAAGAAGGACACGCCGCCGGCGACGCATCTCAACACCAACACGCTCGCGAAGTACCGCGAAGAAATGAAGAAGTATTACTACGACCCGACGAAGTTCAAGACCTACCTCGATCAGCTCGGCATCAAGTATCCGACCGTCAAGGCGTCGACCTCGTCGCAACAGCAGGAGAAGTAGATGAAACGGGCAGTGACATTAGTGTTGGTGGCTGCGGCGCTGTCGTTCGGGACAGCGCCGATCGCCGCGCAGGACCGGCTTGCCGCGCAGAAGGCGGACGCCGTCAAGGGCGTTGACGAAATGGCGAAGCTCGCGCAGGAGATGGTGGATTCGGTTTTCAGCTTCGGCGAGCTCGGGATGCAGGAAGTCGAGACCTCGAGATACCTGACCGCGCAGCTCGAGAAGTTTGGCTTCAAGGTGACGCGCGGGCAGTCGGGCATTCCGACGGCGTGGGTCGCGACCTACGGATCGGGCAAGCCCGTGATCGCGCTTGGCTCCGACATCGACGGCATTCCGCAATCGTCGCAGAAACCGGGCGTCGCCTATCACGACCCGATCATCGAAGGCGCGCCCGGTCACGGTGAAGGCCACAACACCGGCATGCCGCTCAACATCATCGCGGCGGTTGCCGTGAAGCGCATCATGGAGCGCGACAAGCTGCCGGGCACGCTGATGCTCTGGCCCGGGGTCGCCGAAGAGCTGGTCGCCTCCAAGGCCTGGTTCGTGCGCGACGGCCTGTTCAAGGACGTCGATGTCAACCTCTTCACGCACGTCGGCCAGAACCTCAACGTCGGCTGGGGCCAGCAGGGCGGCACCGGCCTCGTCTCGATCGAGTTCACCTTCGAAGGCGAGACCGCGCACAGCGCCGGCGCACCCTGGCGCGGCCGCTCGGCGCTCGATGCCGTCGAGCTGATGAGCGTCGGCTGGCAGTATCGCCGCGAGCACTTGCGCCTCTCGCAACGCTCGCACTCGGTCGTCACCAACGGCGGCGATCAGCCGAACGTCGTGCCGCGCAATGCCAGCATCTGGTTCTACTTCCGCGAGATCGACCAGCCCCACATCAAGGAGCTGATGGAGATCGGCATCAAGATGGCCGAGGGCGCGGCCTTGATGACCAATACGAAGATGTCGTACCGCATTCTCGGCACGGCGTATCCGCGGCACTTCAACAAGGTGGTCGCCGAGACGATGTACGAAAACATCAAGACGGTGGGCCTGCCGACGTGGACGGATGCGGACCAGACCCTGGCGAAAGCCCTGCAGAAGGAGCTAGGCAATCCGCAGCAGGAAGGCCTCGCCGTGAAGATCGGCAACCTCGGGCAGCCGCTGCCGCTCGAGAACAACAACGGCGGCGGCTCCGATGACATCGGCGACATCTCCTGGAACATGCCGACTGTGACGCTCGGCTATCCGGCGAACATCCCCGGACTGCCCGGCCACAACTGGTCGAGCGGCATCGCCAGCGCCACGCCGATCGCGCACAA
>AR_comb_assmDRAFT_10080621_pt1 | contig 14205 bp, 12 predicted proteins | sample ArasoioldDNA_FD_10543 | JGI IMG/M metagenome (IMG submission 10543) | reverse complement strand
GTGGCTTCAATTTCGCCGCTAGTCATCATCTTCGTCACGGTCTTCATCGACCTGCTTGGCTTCGGCATCATCATTCCGTTGCTGCCGTTCTACGCCGAGTCATTCGGCGCATCAGCGCTCATCATCGGGTTGCTGGGGACCAGCTTCTCGCTGATGCAGTTTCTGTTCTCGCCGGTGTGGGGCCGCTGGTCGGATCGCATCGGGCGGAAGCCCATCATCCTCGTCGGACTGATGGGATCGTGCCTGTCGTACCTGGGGCTGGCGCTGGCGACGTCGCTGCCGCTCCTCTTCCTGGCGCGCATCATCGGCGGCATCGCCGGCGCGAACATTCCGACGGCGCAGGCCTACATCGCCGACGTGACCACGCCTGAAAACCGCGCGCGGGGCATGGGCATGGTTGGCGCCGCGTTCGGGCTGGGCTTCATCTTCGGGCCCGCGCTCGGCGGCGTGTTGAGCCGGGTCAGCCCCGAAACGCCGATGTGGTTTGCGTCGGCGCTCTGCTTCGCCAACTTCGTCGCCGCCTGGTTCCTGCTGCCCGAGTCGCGATCGGCCGATGCCTCGACCAGGGGCCTCGGCCGAATGGAAGCATTCCGGCACGCGTTCACGAAGCCGACGCTGCTGCTCCTGCTCGCGCTGTATTTCATCGTCACGCTCGCGTTCTCGGGCTTCGAAGCGACGTTCGCGCTTTTCAGCGAAGCGAGATTCGGCTTTACCGCGTCGACGATCGGATTCGTGTTCGCCTTCATCGGCGTAATCCTGTCGATCGTGCAAGGCGTGCTCGTCGGCAAGGTCGTGAAGGTCGTCAGCGAGCGGCGGCTGATTCCTCTCGCCATACTTGCGATTTCGGTTGGTCTCGGCCTGATCCCCTTCGTCTGGAATGTTCCGACCTTGCTTGGCGCCTTGCTGGTGCTGTCGGTCGGCATGGGCTTCAACAACCCGTCACTGTCGTCGATGGTGTCGCGACTGGCCGACCCGAACGATCAAGGGGGCATCCTCGGGCTGGCCTCGTCTCTCGCCAGCCTCGGCCGCGTCGTCGGTCCCGCCGCCGGAGGGTATTTGTACGATGCCTATGGCATGACGACGCCGTACCTGACCGCGGCGGCGTTGATGATGTTGGCCTTCACTGTGTCTTTCGTGGGCCTTCGCTCGGTCGAGGCGCCCCCAACGGCGGGGGCGCCTCCCCTATTGGGTGAGGCCGGATGAATCCGAAGTTCCTGCATGCGGCCAATCCCGGCCCGATGACCGGCGAAGGAAACTGGACATATCTAATCGGTGATCGTCATCCCATCCTGATCGATGCCGGTGTTGGCCACGACTCGCACCTCGACGCGCTGGCCGCGGCCGCGCCTCGCGGCCCTTCGCTCGTGCTCGTCACCCACGCGCACAGTGACCACGTGTCCGGCGCTCCATCGATTCAGGCGCGCTGGCCGGAGGCGGAGTTCAAGAAGTACCCCTGGCCGATTCGCGATCCGGATGTGGGCTGGACGCCGCTCGCGGACGGAGCGGTCGTCGAAACCGACGAAGGGCCTCTTTCGGTGCTGCACACGCCGGGTCACGCCCCCGATCACCTGTCCTTCTGGCATGCCGGGTCGCGCACGCTGTTTGCCGGCGACATGCTCGTGCAGGGCAGCACCGTCGTGATCCCGGCCTCGCATGGCGGCAGCCTGACCGAGTATCTCGGCTCACTCGAGCGCATGCTACAGCTCAACCCGGCGCGCGCGCTGCCGGCGCATGGGCCGGTGATTGACGATCCGGCGGCGCTGATTCACAAGTACGTCACACATCGCGCCGAGCGCGAAGCGCAAGTACTCGACGCGCTGGCGGCCGGCGCATCCACGGTCGAGTCGATTACCGGGAGAATTTACCCGGCGCTCATCGACGCATTGGTGCCGATGGCGCGCGAGAGCGTGCTCGCGCATTTACAGAAGCTCGAGAGCGATCGCCGGGTGTCACGCAACGGCGATCGATGGGGCATCCTCTAGGGTGCCGGTATGTATACTTTGGGCATGGACAAGGTCGTCGACTTCATCAACGTAAACCGCGACCGCTACATCGACGAGATGAAGCGCTACCTCGCGATCCCGAGCATCAGCGCCCTGCCCGAACACAAGGGCGACGTGCGCAAATGCGCCGAGTGGACGCGCGACGAGATGACGCGCATCGGGCTCAAGAACTGCCGGCTCGAGGAGACACCCGGTCACCCCGTCGTCTACGGCGAGTGGCTTGGCGCGCCGGGCGCGCCGACGATTCTTTTCTACGGCCATTACGACGTCCAGCCCGTCGATCCGCTGCACCTCTGGACCTCGCCGCCTTTCGAGGCGACGATTCGCGACGGCGAAATCTATGCGCGCGGATCGGCCGACGACAAGGGCCAGGTCTTCATGCACTTCAAGGCTGTCGAGGCGCACCTCAAGCAGAACGGCAACCTGCCGGTGAACATGAAGTTCCTGATCGAAGGCGAGGAGGAAGTCGGCAGCGAGAACCTCGACAACTTCATCAAGAGCCACAAGGGCCTTCTCAAGGCCGAGGTCGTCGTCATCTCGGATTCACCGATGTTCGACCGCGGCATCCCCTCGATCTGCTACGGACTGCGCGGCCTGACCTACTTCCAGATCGATCTACGGGGCAGCAAGTCGGATCTGCATTCCGGATCGTTCGGCGGCGCGGTCGCCAATCCCGCCATGGTGCTCGCGCAAGTCCTGACGCAGATGAAGGACAAGAGCGGCAGGATCAAGATCGACGGGTTCTATGACGATGTGGTGGAGCTGAGGCCGGAAGAGCGCGCCGAGTGGGAGAAGCTGCCGTTCAACGAGAAGAAATACAAGCAGGAGCTCGGCGCACCGAAGCTGTTCGGCGAAAGCGGCTACACCACGCTCGAGCGCGTCTGGGCGCGGCCGACCTTCGAAGTGAACGGCCTGCTCTCGGGATTCACCGGTGAAGGCGCCAAGACCGTGCTGCCGGCCGTGGCGATGGCCAAGGTCAGCATGCGCCTCGTGCCGAACCAGGATCCGAAAAAGATCGGCGACCTGTTCGAGGAGTACCTGAAGAAGGTGGCGCCGAAGACGGTGGAGCTCAAGATCACGCGCATGCACGGCGGCAAGCCGTGGATGACGGCGTTCGACAACCCGTTCGTGCAGGCTGCCGGCCGCGCGATCGAGCAGGGGTTCGGGCAGCGCCCGGTCTTCAATCGCGAGGGCGGATCGATTCCGGTCGTGTCGACTTTCCAGGAAGAGCTCGGGGTGCCGTGCGTCCTCTTCGGCGTCGGGCTGCCGGACGAAAACGCGCATGCGCCCGACGAGAAGCTCGATCTCGGCAACTTCCACAACGGCGTGATCGCGTCCGCGTATCTGTATAAGGAAATCGGCGCGCTCAAGACCTAGCCGTGAGTGTATCGACGGCCGACCGCCGGGACCTGTGGAAGCACCGCTGCCCGTGGCTGTCGTTTTCACCCTCGTCACTGCCGGCATCGTCAGCCGCAAGCGGACGACGCAAAGGGAGGCCGCCGCGGTCGCGCGCTGACGAGCATCCACCGTGCTAGGATGCGGTCCCTTATGCGCGATGCCGCATCCGTGACTCGCCGGCAGTTTCTTTCCGCGGGAGCCGTGGCAGTGACGGGCGTCCGGCTTGGCGGAGGAAGCGTGGCAATGCTCAATAGTCCACAGGGCGTCAAAACCCCTGGGCCAACACTGTCTTCGGTGAAGGCACTCGTCTTCGACACGTTCGGCACTGTCGTCGACTGGCGCTCATCGATCGCGAAGGAAATCGACGACCTTGCCGCCCGCAAGGGGTTGAAGGTGGATGGCGCGAAGTTCGCCGACGCTTGGCGCGGTGGTTATGGTCCGAGCATGAACCGCGTCCGCACCGGCGAGCTGCCGTGGACCAGGCTCGACGATCTGCACCGGATGATCCTCGACAAGATTCTTGTCGAGTTCAACATCACCGGACTTTCCGCAAGCGAGACCGATGCGCTCAATCGCGCGTGGCATCGGTTGCGGCCGTGGCCGGACGCGGTCAGTGGGCTGACGCGGCTGAAGAAGAAGTTCACGATCGCGCCGTTGTCGAACGGCAACATCGCCTTGATGACGGCGATGGCGAAACATTCCGGATTGCCGTGGGACTGCATCCTCGGCGCCGAGCTGGTGCGGCACTACAAGCCGGATCGAGAGGTTTACCTCTCCGCCGCCGAGTTCCTCGATCTGGAGCCCGCTGAAGTGATGATGGTCGCGGCCCACCTCGGCGATCTCCGCGCCGCCAAGGCGCTCGGATTGAAGACCGCCTTCGTCGTGAGACCGCTCGAATACGGTTCGAACGGCAAGCCTGACCTGAAGGCGGATGCGTCGATCGCCGATCTTTCAGCGAAAGACTTCAACGATCTGGCCGGTCAGCTGGGGGCCTGACGATGTTGAACCGCCGACAGTTTCTGTCGACCGCCGCGTTGGGCGCCGCGGTGTTCTCCCGGGATCCCCGCCTGCTGGCCGCCCAGCCGAAATACGACCTCCTCATCAGGGGCGGCCGGCTGATCGATCACTCGCTGCATCTCGATGCCATCCGCGACGTGGCGATCGCCGCAGGCCGGATCGCCGCGGTAGACGCGAACATTACCGGTGACGCGGCGGACACGATTGATGCCCGGGGCAAGCTGGTCGTTCCGGGACTGATCGACATCCATGCGCATCCGACGTCATCCGCGGACGGACCGCGGATGTTGCTCGAAGACGGCGTCACCGGATGGATCGACGCCGGCTCGCAGGGCGCAGACCATATTGCCGATCCGGTTGCGGTCGCGAAGGCGTCGCCGCAACCCGGCCGCGTCCTGATCAATATCGGCCGGGCGGGCGTTCAACCGGACGGCGACGCGATGGATCTGGCGCGGGCCGATGTCGGTTTGGCGAAAGACGCCATCGCCAGGAACCGCGACTTCGTGGTCGGCGTGAAAGCGCGATTGTCGAGGGACGTGGTCGGCGCCAACGATTACGAGGTGCTCCGCCGTGCGCAGGAGGTGGCGAGTGCCTTCGGTCTGCCCGTCATGATTCACATGGGCCAGACTTCGTCGCCGCTGCCGAGGCTGCTCGATCTGCTCAAGCCGGGCGACATCGTGACGCACATGTTCGCGCCTCCCCCGAATAGCATCGTCGATGACAGCGGGCGCATCCTGCCGGAGGTGCTCGCCGCTCGGCGCCGCGGCGTGTGGTTCGACGTCGGCAACGGCGGGACCGGCCACATGCGATGGGACACGGTCGCCGCGATCGTGAAGACGGGTTTCTGGCCCGACACATTTTCGACGGACTGGACGGCCAGCAACCGGCTGCCCGGAGTCGTCGACCTGCCGAATTGCATGTCGAAGCTTCTCGGCTTTGGCATGTCCGCGGCCGAAGCGGTCGCGTGCGCGACGTGGCGTCCGTCGCGGGTGTTCCGGGTGTTCAACGATCGCGGCACGCTCAATGTTGGCGCGCCAGCTGATATCGCGGTTCTTGAGCTGCGCGACGGCAGCTTCGAGTTCCTCGACAACTACAAAGGCACGATCCGCGGCACGCAGCGGTTCTTTCCGTTCGCGACCGTGCTGGCCGGAAGACGTGTTGTTGGAAAGAAGGAATAACCAAGAACGAAGAATGAAATAACGAAGAATGAAATAACAAAAACGAATGACGAATACTTTCGTAATTCCATCATTCGTTATTCCTTATTCGTTCTTCGCTTCGACCCGTTGTCGTAGGTTCTTCGAACGATCGTCGACAAGATCGCGACAGCTCCTGCGATTCGCCGATGAGCGGCTCGACCTGTCGGTATCCTGCGAGCTCCGTTGCTGAGATGAGGCGAAGCCAGTAACTGCTTTCGCGCATTTCGCGCAGGGCGCCGCGCGTCAACGATAGAAAGTGTGCGCGGCTGCCACCGGCCGATGCTTCTTCAAGATGGGCGCCAGTGGAAGTGGCCGCCGCGATCAGCTGGGCCCAGGCTTTGAGGCTTGGCGGGTCAAGCCGAGTCCTTGGGAATGCGTGAATCACTTCGCATGCGAATTCGAACACTCTGGCTCTGATCTTGTAGGGTCGAGGGGTCGTCAGCATGGCGACCACCGTGCATGTGAGAGGCCAGCCCGATTTGGGGCAAATACTCCGATGGGGATCAGAAGTACGCAAACTCTTCAAGAGAGAGCCTGAACTGCCGACGCATTTCCTGCGCTCCTTCTCGTCGTAATTTGTTATTCGTTCTTCGTTCTTCGTTATTTCTCAAGTCCCGCCTTGAGGAACGCCACCAGCGGCGGAATCGTCTTCTCCGGCGCTTCCATGTGCGGCACATGGCCGAGGCCCGGGATCAGGTGCAGCTTGGCGTTGCCGTTCGGAATCGTGTCGACGAGCGCCTTCATTCGATCCTGGAAGATCTTTGCCGATCCCGGCAGCACGTCTTCCGCGCCGCCGAACGCCAGCGTCGGCGCCTTGATGTACGGCCAGTCGTAGATCACGGGATCGGCGGCGATCACGTTGCTGGTCAAGGTCTGCACCATCGCCAGCCGCGGCCAGTCCGCGCCCAGCGTCCATGAGTATCTGACCTTCGCGTAATTCTCGAATTCGGGCGTCCACGCCGCTGGGTTGTGCGCAACGTAACGCATCAAGCTTGCGCGGATGCTCTGATAGGTCGCGCCCAGCGCGCCCTTGTACTGGTCGTCGATGTTGCCGGCCGGTCGATCGAAGCGGCCGTCGGTGAGGCCGATCGGGTTGTAGAGGACGAGCCGCTCCGTCATAGCGGGATACTGCGTCGCAAACCGCGTCGCCAGCATGCCGCCCATCGAGTGGCCGACGATCATCGCCTGGTCGATCTTCAGGCTCTGCAGGATCGCGCGCGAGTTGCGGGCCATGTCGTTGAAGCTGTATGGAATGATCGGCTTCGACGATCGGCCATAGCCAATCTGATCCGGCACGATCACGCGGAACCCTTCCTTGCGGAGCGCGTCGATCAGGTTGCCGAAGTAGAACCCGGCGAAGTTGTTGCCGTGGAAGATCATCACGGTGTGACCGTTGGGGGTGCCTTGCGGCGCCACGTCCATGTAGGCCATCCGCACATCCTGACCGTAGAGCGTCAGCGGCAGGTACGTCGAGGGAAACGGATACGGGCATTCCTCGCAGGTGATGCTGCCGGGTTTGACGTCGGTTGGCGTCGGGACGACGGGACGGGTCTGGGCGCCCGCGGCGGCCGCAACCAGCCACACGGCAACAGTCAGGACGATGCGTCGATTCATGGTTGGAATTCTACCTAGTAGCGCTTCTCAGATGGCCGCGGCGCCAGCGGCCACACCACGGATGGTGTCCCGTTCACCGTCGTGCCGCCCTGCGCGAACGTTGGAATCATCTTGAAGAACGGCGCCGGGAAGTTGAGCGTCGGCTCCGACACGGTGTTGAGCGCCGCCAGTTGCGCGGGCGCCAGCGTGACGTCCAGCGCCGCGAGGTTTTGGTCGAGCTGCTCGAGTCGTCGAGCGCCGATGATCGTCGATGTCACCCCCGGTCTCGATTGCAGCCACGCCAGGGCCACGGCGGCCGGAGTGGATCCCGCTTCGCCGGCGATGCGGATCAATTCGTCGATGATGGTGAGGTTGCGCTCCGTCAGGAACGACGTGACCCGATCGCCGCGATCGGGACTCGCCGACGCGGCATTCGCGCGCGTGTACTTGCCGGAGAGCACGCCGCCGCGCAGCGGCGACCACGGTGTGATGCCGAGGCCGAGCTCGCGAGCCATCGGCACGAGCTCGCCTTCCACCGTTCGCTCGATGAGCGAGTATTCGATTTGCAGGCCGGCGAACGGCGACCAGCCGCGGAGCTCGGCGAGCACCTGGCCTTGCGCGACTTTCCACGCCGGCGTGTCCGATGCGCCGATGTAGCGCACCTTGCCGGCGCGCACCAGGTCATCCAGCGCGCGCAGCGTTTCCCCGATCGGCGTGTTTGGATCCCAGAAGTGCATCCAGTAGAGATCGATGTAATCGGTCTGCAACCGGCGAAGTGACTCCTCGCACGCCCCGATGATGGCCTTCCGGCCGGCCCCGCCGGCGTTTGGATCGCCGGGATACAAGTTCGTCGAAAATTTGGTGGCGATCACTGCACGGTGACGCCGCCCCGGCGTGCGCGCGAGGTAGTCGCCGATGATGACTTCGGAATGGCCCTTGGTGTAGCCGTTCGCGGTGTCGATGAAGTTTCCGCCGCGTTCGAGGTAGCGGGCGAGGATCGCCTCCGACTCCTCGACGGTCGAGCCCCAGCCCCAGTCTTCACCGAAGGTCATGGTGCCGAGGCACAGCGGGCTGACGCGCAGGCCCGAGCGGCCCAGCGTGAGGTAGTCTGCGAGTGACATGCCTCAGTTTAACTGCGCCACGCGCCTCCGCAGCGTCTTGACGTGCTCCCACATCTGCTCGGTTTCTTTCTTCTGATCCTCGTCCTGCTCGGATAACCGCGCGACCTTCAAGTACTCCTCGAGATCGCGCAGCGCGTGCGAGAAATCGTTCATGTGGTAGGCGAGCAGTCCCCGATCGCGCAGATCCGGGAGCGACGACGGCTGCAGCGCCAGCAGCGCGTCGGTGGTGGCGCGCGCCTGCGGGAACGAGTGCATCTTGACGTAGAGCTTTTTCAGGTTGAGCAGCATGCGCACGAGGATCTGCCGGCGCGTCGCCCGCGCCAGCAACGACGGCTCGAATGCCGCGCTGTCGATGTGCGGCTCGAGCAGCTTGCGGCACTCGGCTTCGTTCAGGATCGCGCCACCGTGGAACGGATCGACGATCAGGCCCTCGGACGGATCGTCGGTGTGAAGATCCTGCAGGCAGCGCACGAGAAAATGGCCGGGGAAGTTGACGCCTTCGGCGCGTACGCCCGCGCGACGGGCGACCTCGATGTAGACGATCGCCATGGTGATGGGAATGCCTTTCTTCCGATCCATCACCTCGTTCAGGCAGCTGTTGCGCGGATCCTCGAACTGCTCGCGGTTGCCGGCGTAGCCAAGCTCGCCGAACAGGTAACGATTGACGGCGTCGATGCGCGCGCCGAGCGGCGCCTCGTGGCCGGGATCCCTGGCGACGAAATGGAACGCCGCATCGCCCATCCGATCGAGGCGATCGAGATACGGGGACGGATCGAGGCGCGGATACTCGATGCGCGCGACCAGGAACGCCGGCGCGGCCAGGTCCGGCCCCGGGCGATCGGCGGCGTCGGCGATCTGTTCCGCGAGCGGCTTGGTCACGATGGTCTCAGTCAGCACAGAGCGCGTCCAACGCGTCGAGGGTCAGTGCCTGGAGCCCGTCGACGACGAGCTCGGCGTCCGCGCGCAGTTCGGCGGCCGAATAGGTGTTGGTCACGGCCACGCAGCGCAAATCGGCGCCGCGCGCGGACACGAGCCCCCAGCGCGAATCCTCGATCGCCACCGATCGCCAGGCGACGAGGTCCCGGCCAGTATGCGCGCGCAGTCGATCGAACGCCGTCTGATACGGCTCGGGGTCCGGCTTGCTGCGCTCGGTCTGATCGGCGCCGACAATCACAGGGAAGAGCGTGAGCAATCCGGCGCGCTCGAGCACGTCTTCGATCTCGTGCGTCAGCGCCCCTGAGGCGATGGCGATGGGGATCGATGCGGCGACCGCCGATCGAATGAAATCGGCCGCGCCTGGAAACAGCATTTCGCCCGCGGCAGCGAGCGATTCGTAGCGTTGCCCTTTACGGGCGATGAGCTCCGACACGCGGTGCTCGTCCATGGCCACGCCCTGATCGCGTCCCACCGCCTTGAACACTCCGACATCGTCATACCCGAGGTAGCGGTTGAAATAATCCTCGTTCGACATCGTGATGCCTTCGGGCGCAAGGATGTCCTGGTACGAGCGCAGGTGCAGCCGTTCGCTGTCGGCGATCACCCCGTCGAAGTCGAACACGATCGCATGCAGATTCTTGATCCCCCCCTGATCCCCGATCCCTGATCCCTGATCCCTGATCATGGAATGCTCGAGTCGGCCTTTTGCATCTTCTCGCCGGCGCGAATCGGCACTTCGAGGCGGTTTTCCTTCGGCGGAAGCGGGCAGTCGTACTCCGGGCTGTAGTAGCAGTAGGGGTGGTAGGCGATGTTGAAGTCGACAACGTAGATGCCGGTCGGCGTGGGGTCGAGCTCCATGTATCGCCCGGCCGGATAGGTTTCGGCGCCGCTCGTGAGATCGGTGAAGGGCACGAAGAGCCGCTTCAATTCCTTCGATTCGAGATCGAAGAACGCGGTCAGTTTCAGTGACTGGCCCTTGAGCGAAAACTTCAGGGTGCCGATGCGCTCGATCTCGCGCATCTTGCCAATCGAGGTCGGTACTTGGATGCGCGTGCGCTCGGCCGCGGGTTCGAGCGATGCCGGGACGGCGTAGCTTTCATCGATTGGAAAATAGGCGAGCGGGATCAGTGTCGCCTTCTTGTCGGCGGGAACGGGCGAGTCCGAATCGCTCTTGAAGCTCTCGTCTTTTGCCGCCCGGATCGCGGCGATCTTCGCCGTGTAGTCGAGCTCCTTCGGCCCGCAGGCCGAGAGTGCGAAGGCAGTTAGACAGATCCAGGCGGACTTGCGAAGCACATCCCAACTATAACGTGCCTGTCACGTACGGGCCACGGAGACACGGAAGCACGGAGGCCTTTCTTTACTCGGTTCTCAAGGCCGTCATCGGGTCGATGCGGGCGGCTCTGCGGGCGGGCAGATAAGTCGCCAGGAGCGCGACGAGGAACAAGGCGATCGCAGCGCCTGCAAATGCGCCCGGGTCCGTCGTCGTGACCTGATAGAGGAAGGACGACAGCAACCGTGTCGCCCAATATGAGCCGGCGAGGCCCACGACAATACCGATGACGGCAAGGCGCGCGCCTTCCGAGAGGACGAGTCGAATCACATCCGCTCGTTGTGCGCCAATCGCAACCCTCACCCCGATTTCAGATGTCCGTTGTGACGTCGAGTACGCAATCACCGCATAGAGCCCCACCATCGCGAGCAACAATGTGATCATTGCGATCGCCGACAGGAGCAGCGTGCGGAAGCGCGGCTGTGCCACCGAGTCGGAGACCCACGTCGTCAACGGCTGGACGGCGCCGACGTTGATGGCGGGATCGTACGAACGAATCACGGTTCTCATCTGATTGGTAATGCGGGCGGGATCGTCGGTCGTTCGCGCGATGAGGACGGCGAGCCGGAACGGCTGCTGCGCGAACGGTCGGTAGACGACGCCGTCGTTCGGACTGCCGATGCCTGTGTACTTCACGTTCTCCACGACGCCGACGATCGTGATGGCGCCCGATTCAAACGGCAGCGTCCGTCCGATCGCGTCGTGATTGCCGAAGAAGCGCCTAGCGGCTTCACGATTCACGATGCCCACCGCGGGAGCCCCGTCCGAGTCCGACGCCGTGAACAGCCGCCCGCTCACCAGCGGGATCTGCAGCGTTGAAAAGTACTCGGGACTGGCCGGCACAGTCGTCACGATGTGCGACTCGGTCGCGGTGTTGTCAGGGTTGGTGAGGATGAAGCTCATGCGCAGTACTTCAAGGGCCGGCGGCAGTGCGCTGCCGTAACCGGCGGTTTGCACGGAAGGAATGGCGGCGACGCGTTGTCGCAGGTCGTCGAGCATCTGCAGCTGGCGCGGACCCGCCACGGCGCGACCCAGCCCGAGATCGAGTTGGGCCGTCATCACGTTCTCGGTGTTGACGCCGAGATTCGTTCGTAACATCGCCGCGAGACTGCGCGACAGCAGCGCCGCCCCGACGAGCAGGACAATCGAGGCGGCAATCTCAATCACGACCAACACCGATCTCAGGCGCCGAGTACCCGAGCCGGCCCCCTTCGATCCAGAGCGCATCGCCAGCACGGCATCGGTGCGCGTCGCCAGGACGGCAGGACCGAAGCCCGCCACGATCGCCGCGAGCGCCGCGGCGGACATCGCGAACAGCAAGACCGGGCCGTCGACCGCAACCGCGTCAAGCCGGGGCAACTGCGCCGGCGCCAGGTACTGCAGCAATCGCACCAGGCCGAACGACATGGCGACGCCGAGAATGGCACCGGCAATGGCGATGATGCTGCTTTCGGCGAGCATGTAGGCGACCAATCTCACGCGCGGTGCTCCCAGCGCCATACGCACGGAGATCTCACGCGCCCGCACCGATTGCCGCGCAAGAATCAGGCTCGCCACGTTGGTGCAGGCGACGAGCAGCACCAGCGTGACGGCGCCGAGCAGAATCCACAGCGAGGGACCGACCGTGCCGCTCACGTACGCCGGCAGGGCGGTGACTTTCGACCGCATGTCGATTCGGCTATTCGCAAATTGCGACTTGAGCACATCGTTGGCGCGGGCGGCATCGGCGCGCGCCGCCTCGATCGTGACGCCGTCACGCAAGCGCGCGAGAAACTCTGCGCCGCCGCGATTCCGGTTCCGGATATTGTCGTCGCCCATCGCGCGGACGAAGGCCAGCGATCGCCAGACGTCGGTCTGCCGGCGCGGATACTGGAACTCAGGCGGCATGACGCCGGTGATCGTGTAGGTACGTGCGATGTTGGCGCGATCGACGATGCGAACCGCCCGGCCGAGCACGGCCGGGTCCGCGCCAAAGGCCTTGCGCCAGAATCGATCACTGATGACGATGACCGGTTCGCTGTCGTCGCCAAAGGCGCGCCCGAGGCGCGCCTTGGCGCCGACGGTTTCAAAAAACCGCCCGGACACAGTGGCGCCTCCGATTGGTTCGATGCCCGAGTCGAACTGATACGTCAGGCTCGATGTGTTGGAGACGGCGATCGATGAAAACGCAGTCGCCGCGCTGGAAAAGTCTTCCAGCTCCTCGGGGGAGTAGTTCATCAGCCGCGGCCCGCTCGAGAAGTCCTTCTCACCTTGAATGACTACGAGGCGGCCGGCATCCTGATAGGGCAGCGGCCGTAAGAGCACGCCGTAGACAACGCTGAAGATGGTGGTGGTTGCGGCTACGCCGAGCGCCAGCGTGATCGAACCGGCGAAGGCGAAGCCCTTGCTGCGAAGGAGCCCCCGCGCGGCAACACGGATGTCGGCAAGGACGTCCATTCCGCGGAGTATACAAAAGCTCCGTGCTTCCGTGCCTCCGTGGCCCGTACGTAACAGGCGCTAGAAGATCGTCTGCACGAAGATGAAGACCGCCGCGGCGGCGACGAGCTGCAGCGCGAGGGCGACGCGATCGCGCAGGAACAACACGCCGAGCGTGAGGAAGACGCCGGCGGCGAACAGGAAGTTCCAATAGAGGTCCTTGGTACCCTCTTGGATCCCGGTGGTCCCGGCGCGGCGGCGCGTCTGGTCGATGATCTGGTTGGCGATCTCGCGATCGGTCTCGCGATCGAGCTCGTAATACCGTCCCCCGCCCGCCGTCGCGATGCGCGTCAGCTCGGCACGATTGAGGATCGACCGCACCACCGGCTGGTTCGCCTCGCGCTTCGGATCAGGAATGATGCCGCCGGCCGTCGTGCCGACGCCGACCACGCTCAAGGGGATGCCGCGGCCTTGCGCGAGCGCGAGCGACTTGGCCACCTCACCGCTCCACGACTGGCCGTCCGACACCAGCACGAACGCCTTGGCGTTGTCGGCCTGCGGCAGCTTGTTCGTCATGGCGTTGTTGGCGATGCGCCGTATCTCTTCATCCTTCTCGATCAGCCGCAGTCCCCAATAAATGCCGCGCTCGATGTTGGTGTCCCACGTGCCGTCGTCTTCGAGACGGAACGGCGACTTGTCCTCGAGGTGATCGAGAAAGAAGAAATAGGTATTTGGATCCTTGGTCAGACGGATCTGCGGCGTCGCCATGTGGGCGAAGAGCGCCATCGCGACGCGATCGTTCTCCCATCGCAGCGCTTCGCCCATCGTCCGCAGGAACCTCATCGAGCGCTGCCAGCGATCGCCCTTGACGTCGGTGACGTGCATCGAGGCCGATCCGTCCTGCAGGATGACGAGATCGACGCCGGCCGTGCGAACCAGCGACGTGACCGCCTGCGGTTTCGCCAGCGCCAGGATCGCCGATCCGGCCGCGAGGACCACGAAGAACCAGAAGAGGAGCTCTCCGAAAAACGGAATGCGTTCGTCGACCGGAACCTGGCGGCGGCGTACAAACGCACGCGCGTCGCGGCGCCGGCGCCACAACTGCCAGAACCACAGCAGCAGCAACCCTGCCGGCACGGCAAGCAGCGGCAGGAAACTTGGAGCGCCGAATCTCACCTCAAAACCTCAAAACC
>AR_comb_assmDRAFT_10265303_pt1 | contig 14208 bp, 13 predicted proteins | sample ArasoioldDNA_FD_10543 | JGI IMG/M metagenome (IMG submission 10543) | reverse complement strand
GCTTTTTGATAATTGACGAGAGCTTGAGGATAATCGTATTTCTCAAAAAAGATGAGGCCTGTCGTTATCAATGCGTATGCCTTGCCCCTGCGATATCCTAATTGTTCCGCAAGTTGCAACGCCTCATCAGTTAGAGGCTGCATTTGTTTCCTGTCAACCCTGCGGACCTCAATTGCGAGCTTATTGAGTAAGTTTACACGCGTGGTATCACGTTGGGGGTGCGCTTCTAAGAGCCTCCGCAAGCTGTCCACTGCAGGTGTTTGCGAAAACGACAAGTTATAACCAACCATTATGGCTATAGCAAGCAGCAATATTTTTTTTGTCATTAGTCAGGGTTTGTAAATTTTTAATGACCGTTTCTAAACCCATTTAACAGCAATCAACCTCAAGTTGCTGCAGGTCTTTTCAGCATGGTAAGGGATAGGTTCAAGTATTCATGGAGATGGATAAAACAAGCCTGTCGAATCTACCAATAAATTATGATTTTTTTTTGGAAAGTTTAAATAACAGCTTAGAAAATAAAGGGATAGCAATGTCAATGTACGTGTCGACGCTTAATAATACCTCCTGACGCTTCCCGAATAGTGCTTGCATAGATAAATGCCCGTGGATCGGCTTCGTAAACCAGGTTCTTCAACCTCCTTAGCTCAAGTCTTGTGATGACGGTGAAGATAATATCACAATCTGCGCTGATTTCGAACTTCCCAGGTAGGAAGCCGCGCTCGCCTTTGTAAACCGTGAGCGCCCTGCCTAATTCGTTAACTAGTCTCTGTTTAATCAGCTCGCTATTGGCGGAAATAATGGTGACGCCAGTATAGGCTTCAATGCCTTCGACAACATAATCAATCGTTCTCGTGGCCGTGAAATAGGTAAGTATAGAATAAAGCGCGGTTTCGATTCCAAATTTAAATGCGGCAACGGAGAAGATAAGAATGTTTAGTGCCATGATAATTTCAGTAATAGTAAAGCTGGTGCGCTTCCACGTATATAGCGCGAGCACCTCAATTCCATCAAGGGCGCAGCCACCACGCATGGCAAACCCAATTCCGAGCCCGAGAAAAAAACCGCCGAAGATCGATATGAGCAGTTTGTCTGAGGTGATGACAGGGTAGGGGAACCAAAGTAAACAGAGTCCCAAAAGGAACACACACACAAATGTTTTTATGGCAAACCGGCGACTTACTGAAAAATAACTGGCTATTACCAGTGGAAGATTGCAAACCACGATGGTAATAGCAAGGTCAATATGGTACAGCTCATGAACAAGTAACGAAATACCTGTAATGCCGCCATCAAAGAAATTATTAGGGACGAGGAATCCGTCCAAAGCAAAGCCCGCAATGATCACCCCAATGACCATGAAAAAAACATCTCCAATTGTCGGTAGAAAGCCATGCTGATGGGGCTTGTCTTTCTTCATAAGAAAGTGAAGGTTTTCCTTCTTTTTTTCCCCGTATTCTTCAATGGCTGATTGTGTAAAATAGCGGTGGGATTTGAAAAACTGAATCTGCCGTTTCTTCCATTCAGCGCGGTTTTTCACGTCGCCGAGGTGGCGAAATTCATGAAATAAATTCTCCGAGATGGAAAAATATTCATCTGTCCCAAGATAATGCAGATCAGCGTCACAGATAATGCTTTCCAGTACATTCGTTGGCGCCTGGGGCAGTTTGGTGGCCATAATTAACCGGCACACCTGTTTTATTTGGGATTCATCATAGTCAAACCCCGGTAGATACTCGGTCGCAAGTTCACAGGAGGTTTCTTCATGAGATTTCGGCCCTTTTAAGAAACCGGCATCGTGAAATAAAGCTGCCGTACTGAGGATTTTCAAATTGTAGCCGTCTATGTTTTCCCGGGCGGCCAATTTTCGCGCTGCCTGAATTACTGCCCTGGTATGACCCGCAGTATGATAGGTAATGCCGGGCGAAAGCTCATTCTCCAGTTTTTGCATTAGAAAGGACTGTGCCGGCTCAAACTGCATTTTCTTGGGTTTATACAATCAATGAATGCAAGTAATAGATTGTAATCGGGATTTGCAAGAAATAATTGCGCAACGGTTGATTTTTGGAGGATTCCAGTGAATCTTAGAAAACCTGACAGGAATTACTCTTTGCTGACAGAAATAAAAAATGCTGTTCGAAAGGAACAGCATTTTCTCAAAGTCAAATTCATTACATGCTATATGCGGCCAATGAATTTGATTTTTCCACATCACTATCTTCTTCTTCTTTTTGCCACGAATAATTCCCTTCTTCTTCGGCTTTAACGTTGATATAGTTCTCAGCAATCTCTGTGAGCAGGGCATCCGTGTCCTCTTCTTCGAGAAGCGTTTTGTCCAGAACATCGGCAGCACGGTGAAGGTCCATCGTAATCGCTAATTGAACCAAACCTCCGTAAGTCGCAATTTCATAATGCTCGACTTTTTGGGCTGCAATGATCAGAGCAGCATCCCGGGTCATAGAGCCTTGCTTTGTTTCCTTTATTATTGTTTCCGATTCTTTAATCAGGCCATCCATTGCCTCACATTTTTTCCCTTCGGACTTTTTACCTATTAGCTGAAATACTTTTTCCAACCTTTTTACATGTCTTTCGGTTTGCCTTAAATGATTATTAAAAGCATCCTCTAATTCTTCGGTTGTGCTTGCCTGCGCCATTTTGGGAATGGCTTTCAAAAGTTGTTGCTCAGCATAATAGATATCCTTAAGCTGATCAATAAAGAACTTTTCGAGCAATGATTCCTGGTTCCCGCTGCCATTACTTCCTGTCATCTTTCTGGTCGTATCCGTGGTCCTGGTCGTTTTTGACTGGTTTTTATTTTTTGGGTTCTGCTTCATAAGAAAAATTTTAAAATTTAAAAAATATTGTGAGCGAGAATGTGAGTAAATATTAGTTATTGCTTTCCTGGAATTTGTTCGGGACTGTTTCCACCATCGTCTTTATACTCATCGGAACGTTCATGATTTTCATCCACATCATAAGCGCCCTCACGCGCGGGATCCAGGCTGGTGCGCTGATCATCATAGCCTTCGTATCGGCTTTCCTCTGATAGTTTCTCCGGACCACTTCTTCTGTGAGCAGTATTTTCAGGACCTACCTCAGCCGTTTTTTTCCCGCTCTTGTTTTTACCTGACATAGCGAAATATTTAAAGATTTTGAAAAGGACGAGTTAAAACACACCTAATAAAAAAAATGCCTTGCACCAGAATCCATACAAGATTATTTTTTTGTTAGCATCGGGAATTGGTGAGAAAACGTTGCGACAAAAACTTTAATGATTTACTTCTGTCGCATGCTTCTTCGATATATTCTCCACTTCTTTTATGAATTGATCTATGTTCGGATCTGCGTACATACCGTAGGCATCGGTAAGCGTTCCTTTTGCGCCGTCATTTGCTTCAATAATGTACAAGATTGCGCTGTCAGATGGATCGCTGGCTCCTTCAAACCGGAAAAAGTTTACAATCTGAACCTGCTCCGGCGTGTATAATTTTTCCGTTTCTAAGGATTGAAGACCCTGTTCGGTAATCTTAAAATTCTCAGTATATCCGTCTTTAAGAGCTTTATTGAGGCATGAGGCCAATGTTTTCATCTCATCCATAATTTACTTTTTATGTTAATCAAAAGCCGGCTGTGCGCCGGCTATTTCAAACCGATGGTACAGAGCCAACTATTCTGCCTGGCAAAGTTTTACTACCTTTTTCTGTTACGTTCCAGATCACGATAATTCTTAATAGTATCGTGAGCCGTCTTCAGATTATTTTTCTCTTTCTGTACCAGGGCCAGTATATCAACCGGCAGATCATTATCGGAATCCAGTGCTTTTTCATATGCTTTTTGCGCCGCATCCTCTCCGAACTCGCATTCTTCCAAAACTGATTTTCTTTCTGATCTGCTCAAACCTGATTTGATGTCCATCCAGGTGCGATATATTTTTCCGGATGCAGTTGTCCCTGACGCCGGTTCGCCACCAAGCCTTCTAACTTGCTCAGTAAGTTCACGGCTGTAACTGCGGCTTTCCTGTGCCATACCGTTAAAAATGTTGCGCAGGTCTACATCGCCTTCATCTGTTTCTCTTACGGCTTTTTCGTACCCTTCAACCCGATCATTGTTAATCCTGATCAGATCATTTAGAACTTCAATAGTTTCTTTGCTTCTTTCCATAATTTTTTTTTTTAATAATGAACAAAGGAATTGTTTCCAACTCCGGGAAATTGTAGAAAAAAATTCTCAGAGCGATTCAGACTGGGCCGAATCAACTCTTACGTTCTCAACTCTCACGCTCGTCAATTATATAGCGAGGAAAAACTATGCCATGAAGATGTTATCCCCACTTGGCATAATAATTAATGTAGATAGTGAAAAAGATTATGGCAAAATATTCTAAAGCTGCGCAGAAAAAAGTGAAAAGGGCAATGCACGAAAAGAAGGCCGGCACTCTTAAGAGCGGCAGAAGTGGAAAGAAAGTGACAAGTCGCAAACAAGCTATTGCTATCGGGCTTTCTGAAGCTCGCAAAAGCGGTGCAAAAGTTCCGAAAAAGAAATCGTCATCAAGAGGAGGCAGAAGAAAATCAAGCAGCGGAAAATAGGAATGGAACAATAAAGCCCCACCTGCATTGGGGCTTTATTGTATTAATCTGATCAGATATTTATTGTTCAAAATATTCTTCGTAGCTCTTGAGCTTGTTGTAAAGGGTCTTCCGGTCAATATTCAGTACTTCTGCAGCTTTCTTCTTGTTGAATTTTACTTCCTTTAAAACATTCATAATGGTTTCATATTCGGCTTTGCTCGCCGCTCCCTTTAAACCAATATCTTTTTTTATAACAGGGGTTTGTTGTTCCTTGTTTGTAGTTTCCGGGGTTGCAGTAAGAGGATTAGTATTTGTAATTTCCCACGGCAATGTCACCGCAGAAATCATATCTCCTTGTGTTAAAAGGACCGCCCGGCGGACAACATTTCTAAATTCTCTCAAATTGCCCGGCCAGCTATAGTTCATAAACATTTCAATTACCTCCGGTTCAAAACCGCTCACGTTTTTGCCAAGCTCATTATTCGTTTTTTGTAAAAAGAATTCGGCGAATGGTGGGATGTCCTGTTTCCGATGTCTCAATGGTGGAAGATTGATTGAAAATTCATTGAAGCGATGGTAAAGGTCTTCCCTGAATTTGCCTCTTTGATAAGCCTCCTGCAAATTTTCATTCGACGCCACGATGATGCGCACGTCTACATCCATTTCTTTGTTTCCACCTACTCTTTTAAATTTCCTCTCCTGGATTACACGTAATAACGCGGCTTGTATATCTATTGATAGGTTACCCACTTCGTCCAGGAATAACGTACCTCCGTTCGCGAGTTCAAAATGGCCTTCTTTGTCTGCTAATGCTCCTGTGAAAGCTCCTTTTACGTGACCAAACAGCTCGCTGCCGGCCAATTCTTTAGAAAGAGTGCCGCAATCCATAGCCACAAAGGTCTTGTCTCTCCTGCTGCTCAGGGAGTGAATGGTTTTTGCAATGACTTCCTTTCCCGTTCCACTTTCACCATAAAGAATAATACTGTAGTTGGTGGGCGCGACAATTTCAATCTGTTGATACAAATTCTTTGTTGCTGGTGCTTCACCAATTAAGAATTCCTGTTTGTGATATGTCCCCGCGCCTTTATTCTTAATGGTCGTCGTTTTTTCAGCGGGCTCAGCAGGTTGATTCAATGACTTATTGAGTACAGATAGGACCTCATCAGGTATCAGGGGTTTGGTAATGTAATCAAAGGCTCCCTGTTTGATAACGTCAATGGCGATCTTGATGTCTGAGTAGCCGGTGATGATCAAGACAATGGTATCTGGTTTTATTTTCTTAACGGACATTAGTACTTCCTTGCCATCCATATTTCCAAGGCGGTAATCGCAGAGAACAACATCAAAGTTTTGCTCTTCAAACTTTGTTATTCCCTTTTGCCCGGAATAGGCTACTTCCGTCTCGTACCCATTTCTGGATAAAAACCTGGATAGCAGGGTGCACATATCCATGTCGTCGTCGATAATCAAAACTCTTTTCTTCATAAGCCTTGTAACGCTTGTTTTCTATGAAATTATAAAAAGTTCTTGAGTTAAATCAATTAGTACGTCAATAAATCGTGGAATGAGACGTCATCTTATCCAATTTCCTTGCCGTTCTTTGTGTTAAAGTGTTTAACAGATAAATTTTTTTAATCATAGATCATTGGGCCCTAATTTTTTGGTTACATAATTGTGATAAAAAATTGATCCAATTTTTTAACCGGTTCGAAGATCAGAAGTGGAATGGAAGACAATTTGAGAGCTTTAATAGTGGACGACGAGGTGGATGTTTGTTATTTACTGAGTGCGATATTAAAGCATAAGAATCTTGAGTCCAGTTCTGTGAATACGATTTCCGAAGCCAAGCAGATTTTGTTAACGAATAACCCGTCTATTATCTTCCTTGATAACCATTTACCTGATGGTTTTGGAGTTAATTTTATTGAGGAGATAAAGAATTTGTACCCTAATGTAAAGATCGTAATGATCACTGCACACGATACCACGACAGACAGGAACAGAGCATACGAAAACGGAGTGGATCAATTTATTGGAAAGCCCTTCACAAGAGATGTTATTTTCAAGACATTAGAAAGTTTGCTGAATTAATCTGCTTTGTGGATCTTGTAGAATAATTTCCACAGCCCAGAGTAAAACAACCGATCAGGCTTTCTTGCTACTGTTAATTTTTTTACGAGAATTGTTACCGATGGGAAACTTACTATATGTCATTGCAATTATTATGGTAATAGCCTGGGCCCTTGGTTTTTTTGTGTACGGAGCCTCCAGCCTAATTCACGGACTCCTTGTTATGGCTTTCCTTACAGTTCTGCTCAGACTTTTTCGGATTGACGGAAAGGCTTAGTCTAGCTGGCAATATTTAGAGTAATCGTGAACACACTCCCCTGTTCCAGCCGGCTGTTCGCAATAATACTCCCTTTGTGGTTGAGAATTATGTTTTGCGTGTGAGTTAATCCCAGTCCATTGCCGCCGGTCTTTCTTGTAAAATAAGGGTCAAACAATTTTTGTAATGTTTCTTCGTCCATACCAGTTCCATTGTCTTTAATATCTACCACACATTTATCGTTTGCTTCGGAGGTTTGAATCTCTAATATGCCCTTGTCTTTTTCCATGGCTTCCACAGCATTCACGATAACATTTAAAAAAGCAATTTTCATCTTGTCGGAATCCACGAATACTTCACTACCGGGTTTCGAGTAGCTTCTCTGGAGTTTGATGTGCTTTAGTTCTATCCGGTCTTTCGCTAATTCTACGGTTTCATCAAGTAATGAATTGATGTTAGTTCGTGCATATTGCAGTTGAGCAAATTTTGTTGAAGTGAGCAGGTCAGAAATCATCTGGTTAATACGGTTTGCATTTCTATTAATCATATCGAGCAACATAATTGACTCTTCATCATGATTAGCCCCAGCCTTGATCTGTTCGGAAGCAAGAGCAATATTCGTCAATGGATTTCTTATTTCGTGCGCAATGGTGCGGGCGATGCGACCTGTAGCGGTAAATTTTTCAAGACTTCTGAACTCGCGAAGTTCTTCATTGGCGTCCTGTAATTCAATTACTTTATTTTCCAGCTGCTTTCTGTATGAATTAGCCTGTTGGTCAGCTTTTGACTTTGCCTCGCTTTCTTTGCTATAGGTAATAAACGAGTAGGCAGATAATAAGAGAGCAATGATAAGCGAAGTAATGGTAATTACTTTTATAGACGTTGAAACTCCTTTTAGTTTTTCCCTTCGATATTCCAGTAGCTGTCTTTCCTGGTTTTCCATTTTGGCAATGGTGGATTTAATGTTTGCCATCAATACTTTACCGATTTCGCCACCTGCTTTAATATCATCTGTTATCACATACCCGGCTTGCTTAAACGACAAAACTCCCCGATACATTCTGCCCAGTTTTTCTTGTATCAACATTTTTAACGTGTCACTGACCCGTTGTTGGGTAATGTTATCCGATGTCAGGCTATCAATGTTTCGGGTGAGAGAATCGATCTTCTTTGTTCCCGCGTAAAATAACTGCAGGTGGTCGGCATCATTAAGGATTACGTATCCCCGGGCGGCGCTTTCGGCCTCGTTTAAATAAGCAGAGAGAGTTTCGAGGTTATTAATGACCAGATCTGTGTGCTCAATCCATTTTGATTGCCTTAGAAACTGTTGTAAGGTTAAAAAGGTAAGAAGATAAGACATTAACAGCAGCAAAAACGCTGTCAAGTAGCCGGTTTTTACTCTAAAGCTTCCAGTCGACAACATGGGCTATTTTATTACAAGAATCATCATTCATAAATCCGGTCGATGGCCTCCCTGTATTTCTCCATGATTACTTTTCTTTTCAAAGAAAGCTTGGGTGTCATTTCACCGGTATCAACACTCCATTCACGCGCAAGCAACTCAAATTTTTTGACCTGCTCTACATGATTAAAGAATTTATTGAAGCTTTCAATCAATTCCCTGAACATTTCGATCACCTTGGGGTCCCGGATCATTTCTTCATTGGGGACGTTCTTAATATTCTTCTTATGCAACCAGTCCCGCAAATTGGAAAATGAAGGTACGATAAGAGCTCCGACAAATTTTTTTTCTGCGCCGATCAGCATCACTTGTTCAATAAAAGGTGATTCTCTAAGCTTGTTTTCAATGGGCAGCGGAGCTACGTACTTTCCGCCGCTGGTTTTGAACAATTCCTTTTTTCTGTCCGTAATTTTCAAATATTTGTTCGGTGGATTGATCGGGTCTTCGATCAGCATACCTATATCGCCGGTGTGGTACCAACCGTCACTGATCTCTTGTGCTGTCAAATCAGGGCGGTTATAATATCCCATCATAATATTCGGACCTTTGCATAATATTTCTCCATCCTCTGCTAGTTTAACCTGCACCCCTTCGATCAATGGTCCGACAGTTCCAAACATTCTTTGCTTTTCATTAAAGCGATTGACAGCAATTACTGGCGACGTTTCCGTTAATCCATATCCCTCCAAAATTGGAATTCTAGCTGCTGTAAAAATTCGTATCAGCCGCACCTGGCAGGCAGCACCGCCGCTAACAATGCAAACGATGTTATTGCCAAGACCCTCCCTCCATTTTTTAAAAACAATTTTGTTAGCCAAAGCAAGCTGGAATTTGTACATTGCCCCAAGGGGTTTATTAATTTCAAACTTTTCTGCGAGGCCATGGGCCCAAAAAAACAATTTCTTCTTAATGCCTGAAAGCTCACCACCCTTCTGCATGATGCGATCATAAACTTTTTCCAGTAACCGGGGAACCGTGGTGAACATATGGGGCTGCACTTCCTTTAAATTGTCTCCAATCGTGTCTAAACTTTCAGCATAATAAATGGACGTGCCTCTGAATAAATACAGGTACGTAACCATCCTCTCAAAAATATGGTTAAGGGGAAGGAAACTCAGCGCTCGCAATTTCTCACCAGGGGGAAAACAAGGAACGCAAGCTATGACATTGCTGAGAATATTCCGGTGCGACAACATCACGCCCTTTGGCGTGCCCGTTGTCCCCGATGTGTAAATGATGGTAGCCAAATCCTCATAGGTGATTTTTGAAGAAATAGCCTTTGTTTGTTCCTTTAAGGCGGGGGTTGCCAATGCAAAAATTTCTTTCCAGTGCCTGGCATTAGCAACGTGCTCAAAAGTATAAATGTCTCTCAAAGAGGGCACGTCGTCCTTAACACTGAGAACCTTTAAATAAAGCTCTTCATCATTCACAAAAACCATCTTGACCTGCGCATCGTTTAGTACAAATTTTAGCTCATTGATATTGATGGTCGGATAAATAGGTGTGAGTACTGCGCCAATTTGTTGTAACGCAAGGTCAAGAATTATCCACTCTGGCCGGTTCTTACAGAGTATTGCCACCTTGTCTCTACCCTCAATACTCATGTCTCCTGGCCCAATGCCAGCACCCAGGAGACCGGCGCTCAAATCATTTGCTATTTCTGAAGCTTTTTCGGTGCTATATTTTCGATACTGACCGCCTTCTTTACTTGCAAGCATGTCTTCAAGAGGCGATCGTTCCAAATGATATTGAAGGCAATCAAATAATCTTCGTGGCTCGTTCATGTTACAATCGTTTATTGTATTGCTGACTATGGGTTTTCGTATTCATTTTTTATTGAAATGGTCGTAACAATAAAATATGAGTAATACGGAACGGCAATCTTTATTGCCCAGTCTCAAATTAACCAAAAAACAACACAACAAAAAAGTACCCGTCAGGGGCTTCGGAGCAGTTAGGGCTGTCTGTTCTGATAATATTGACCGGCCGGCATTTTAAATACTCGTGTTTTTTGAAAAGCAGTGAAGTTCTTATATTCTTCCTCGTGGGCTTTAGTCCAGCTATCATAGCTGGCTAAATTATCGACCACACCGAATAACCATTGGTTGTACGCGTCAAATATGCCTTCCTGCAATAACTGTCGCTGATAGTCAAACAGCTTATAAGGAAATCGTGAAGCATATTTGTCAAACCACTCCAGAATAAAGCGGCTTCTGATCATCGTAAGCGTTTCGGTCGTTAATCCGTGGTTAGCCAACGAGGATTGCTTACTCATGCAATCCAGAAACGACTTTGAAAATTCATTTTTATTTTTTTCCTGACCGGCCATTAAATTAGCTTCCGCAAACAACTTCTCTTTATAACCATCCAACAATAATTGCTTCATTTGCGTCCCGCGATCGCTCAGGCTTTCCATATTTACAAATATTTCACCATACACCAGGCTCCAGACTTTATCTTTAGCAAAGAAGTAGTAACGGGCAGCATTGTAATAATTACCTGAATAAGCCGGGTCAACCTGGATACCTCTTTCCCATTGCTCAATCGCTGAAAAATCTTTTTTTGCCCAAAGCAATTCTCCATACTCGCTATATAGCGGACCACTGTTTGGAAATTTCTTTAATCCTTTTTTGTAAACCTTATCACACTCTTTTACCTCTTCCAAGGCCTTGTAAACATTACCGGCAATTTGATAAGTCACTACGTCTGCATCATCACGGTCGAGCAAAACTTTAACGCCATCCAGTGCCTTTTCATAATCTCTCTTATAATAGTAAGACGTAACAAGATCCTTTTGCATGTCAAGGTTGTTCTTGTCCATTTGCAGCGCACGTGTAAGGATAACGATGGCATTGTCAAAATCTCCCTGTCGCATGAATGTCTTAGCGTTTTCATGCAAAGTTTTAGGATCATCAGTCTGCGCCATCACCGAAACGCTTAACAAGAGCATGCTGCAAATAATTCGAATGTGCTTTTTCATATTGCAAAGTAAAATAAAGAGACGCATTGTAGAACGTCTCCGTGGCAAAATAACAAATTATTCAGGAGTCAATCATATGCGTCAACAGTCCATCCCGGAGCTTAGGTTCAAACCAGGTGGATTTGGGCGGCATCACCGTTCCACTATCTGCAATATCAAACAGCTGCTGAATACTGACGGGATATAAACTAAACGCCAATCTCATTTCACCGCTATTTACTCTTTCTTCCAATTCAGCCAGCCCACGAATCCCGCCAACAAAATCTATGCGGTTGTCCGTACGCTGATCCTTTACTCCAAGAATTTTGTCGAGAACATTGTTCGTCAAAATGGTGATGTCCAGCACTCCGATGGGATCGCTTCTATAGGTTCCTTCCTTGGATTGTAACTTATACCACTGTCTGTCCAGGTACATGCCAAATTGGTGTATTTTTTTTGGCGAGTAGGGTGCATTTGTTTTTTCAATTATAAAACTCCTTTCCAATTCTTTTAGAAAATCTTCGGTCGATAGACCGTTGAGGTCTTTGATAACACGATTGTAATCAAGGATAGCCAGTTCAGTTGCCGGGAAAATAGTAGTGAGGAAATAGTTCGCATTTTCATTGCCTGCCAGTTGCTGGCTAACCTTCGCCGCCGAAGCGGCCCTGTGGTGTCCATCGGCTATATATGTATTGGAGATTTTTGTCCGGAACAAATTTGTAATGAAGTTGATCGCCGCGTCTTCATCGACCACCCAAATTGTGTGCTGAATGCCATCATCGGCTACAAAATCATAAGCCCTTTGATGTGTCGCCTTCCACTTGTCGATCAATTCATTTAGTTCGTCCACGTCTCTGTAAGCCATGAACACGTTTCCCGTCTGGGCTTTAATAGCAAGCATATGATCGATCCTGTCTTTTTCTTTTTCTGGTCTTGTAAACTCGTGCTTTTTTATCACATCATTGAAATAGTCCTCCACAGCCGACACGCATACCAAACCCGTTTGCTTTTTTCCATTCATCACTAATTGATAAATATAATAGCAGGGTTGATTGTCATAAAATAAAACGCCGTCGCGAATAAGCCGCTGCAGATTTTCATTTGCTTTTTCATATACTTGTTTGCTGTGCGAATCAACGCCACGAGGTAAGTCAATTTCTGATTTGGTTACATGGAGAAAGGAATAAGGATTATTCTTTGCTTCTGATCTTGCCTCTTCGCTGGTTAAGACATCGTAAGGTTTTGCTGCTATCTGTTTTGCTAAGTCCGGTTTTGGCCGTAATGCTTTGAACGGTTTTATATTTGCCATCTATCCATTTTTGTGTGCAAATTCTTTCATTAACTCAGTTAGTGCTCTTACGCTTTCTAATGGCAAGGCGTTATACATTGAAACTCTGAAGCCGCCCGACAGCCTGTGTCCTTTTACACCAATCATTCCTTCATTCTTGCACAATTCTAAAAATTGTTTTTCCAATGCTGCATCTTCTAAAATAAATACAGCGTTCATTTTGCTACGGTCTTCTTTTGCCACCAGGCCTTTGAAAACAGGTAAACTATCAAGCACGTCGTAAAACAATTTGGCTTTCGAGTTGTTGATCTGTTCGGTGGCTGCTACACCGCCCTGGTCCTTCAGCCATCGCAGTGTGAGAAGACAAACGTATACTGCAAAAACAGGAGGCGTATTTAATAGTGACCCCGCTTGTATATGGTTGCGATAATCCATGATAGTAGGAATAACGCGACTTACTTTCCCCAAGATATTCTTGTTTACAACTACCACGTTCACACCCGCCGCACCTATGTTCTTTTGCGCGCCGGCATAAATGAGATCAAACTTTTGAAAATCAATCACGCGGCTGAGAATATCACTGCTCATATCGGCAACCAGTGGCACCTCTGCGTTGTAAAAAACAGAAAGGTCATGCCATTGCGTTCCATAAATTGTATTATTGGTAGTTATATGGAGGTATTTTGAAGTGGGCGTAACATTAAAACTTTTAGGGAGTGACCGATAGTTTGATTCTTTTCCGCTACACACGACATCAACATGTCCAAATAGCTTTGCTTCTTTTATGGCCTTTGATGCCCAAACACCCGTATCTGTATAACCGGCTATTTCATTTTCATCGAGTAGATTCATGGGCACTTCCATGAATTGTGTCGTCGCACCACCATGTAAAAAAAGAACTTCGTGGTCATCGCTGAGATTCATTAACTCTTTTACCATACTCCTGGCCTCATCCATCACCTGCTGGAATAGGGGTGTACGATGTCCAATCTCAAGAATGGATAAACCCGTATTATTAAAATCAAGAATGGCTCGGCTGGCCTCTTCAAAAACTACCTTTGGTAGAATGGATGGGCCTGCATTGAAATTGTGAAGCAGACCTCCTGTCCCCCTAGAGGGAGTGTCTAATTTGATCGTTGTATTATCCTTCATTAGATGTATTAAACTGCAAAGAAAAAATATTCTTCTTGAATAAGCTTATCAAAACGCTTTTAGCGGTTAGGGGTTTCATGTTCTCTTCCTTTGATCTGGCTATTCCTCCAGGCGCTATTTAGACTTTCAAATTCTTTTAAATCGTCGGAGGAAAATTGTTTATTCAAAAGTTTTGCCAGGTCAGGCTCACCAGCATTCACCCACGCGGTATACCAAAAACAAGCGACTGAATAGATGGCCATGCGCATTCTTCGCTCTACCATGCCCTTCAGCCTGGCATCATAAGCTTTAGTAAAGGAAGACGAATATTGCCGGACAATAACTCCATTTCTGTTTTCAAAAGAAAATTTTTCATCAGGAGAAAACTGTGTGGTCAATTCTTTTTCATATCTCAATACGGTATCCGCTGCTGCGGCGCTTTCAAGTACGCGTTGCCAGATAAAATGGCCTGGG
>AR_comb_assmDRAFT_10075242_pt1 | contig 14210 bp, 19 predicted proteins | sample ArasoioldDNA_FD_10543 | JGI IMG/M metagenome (IMG submission 10543) | reverse complement strand
CAGCAAGCCTCCGGCCTAGACATCCGCCCCCACGAGTGCCGCCACTCCTACGTCACCCACCTCCGCGCGGCTGGCATCAACGATGCCGACCTAGCCGAGGCCGCCGGCCATCGAGTTGAGACGATGCTTGCCCAGTACACGCACTCGCTGCGAGGAAGTTTCGGAGCGATTCGTAGTGCGATCGGCTAGCGGTGCCTGGCGGCTGACTGAGTAGTGATGCTTCGGGGCTCGCTGGGTATTTTTAAAGTATCCTTTAGAAATCACCCTCGGGAGGCCACGTAGCTGGAGCGTGCTCCTCGACCCTTAGGTCGAGGATTAGCTGAGCGGTGGCGGGGCACACGATGATCCTGGTGGACTTCTTCAAGGCAATCTGTGCGGTCCTGCTCAGTCACCGGACTGCACCGGCCGAAACGAGTTCGTTGTCGCCAGCGGACTCTCTCACTGTGGCGATAACGATGGAGGGCCTCCTATTCGCGGCCTTCTCCGTTGGCTACAAGTTGACGGAGCCCACCGAGGAGGGTCGCAGCGCCTTTTTCACTCAGGCGTGGTTTGGCTGGTGCATCGTCAGTGTGATCGCTCTATTGGCGGCCGCAGCTGGCGTCAGCTGGTGGGAAGTGTTTGGATCGGAATGGCCTGCCAACGCCGGCGATCTGCTGCTTGGAGGGGGGCTGGCTCTCGGAATTGTCGCTCAGCCCATCTTCGCGGCAGTAATCAATATCGAGTCAAAGAAGACGAGCTAATGGCGGCGTTCATGACCGGAGGCGAGCGCGCAAGGGCAAAAACCGTCGGCGTGCCTTCCTATCTGCGAGGCAAACGTTTCCGCACCTTGAAAGAGGAGCACATCTACGCCGCCCTGGACGCAGCAGTGGCCTCCATGCGGGCGCTTGGATTCCCCGATCCGTACAACGGCCGCGTCCTCGCTGCCTTGACGGTCGTGATCATTGCGAACGATGAGAAATCGCTAGGGGACATGGCTAAGAGAAAGATTCGAGCGATCGTCAAAGGCTCAGAGGATGAGCGCAAAGAGTTTCTAGAACTTGTTGCCTTTGAAGTGGCTGAACGCTACTTGGAAGCGAGGAAAAGCCAAATCCCTACTGAGGTCAAGATCGCATCGCCGGAGTCTTTGGTTGAGAAGCTCGGCGACGTTTTTGCGGAGATGAGAAGCCGAGGCCAGGAGATGGCTGCCGTATCGGTGATGAGTGACGAGATGGCGCTGACCCTGACCCAAGGGATGCCGGATCCATTGAACATCGCGGAGGCGCTTGTGAATGGGGTCATTGGCACGTACGAGTCTTTGGTGCCGGAGACGGATGGGGACGGCAATATTCCCAGCAGCGTCGAACAGAGGGCGATCGCGAAGGCTGCCTTCCTCCGCCTCGGGGTGGATGACCTGCAGGAGCTAGCTGCTGAAAAAGGCATCGAGGATCTCCCTACCAAGGCGGCCATTGCAAGGGCGCTTGCCGATGTCTATGCGGACGACCTTGAGGCAGTCGCCAAACTCACTCTCCGCGAAACGGGAGGAGATCCTGCGTTTGGCTTAATTACGAGACTGCTGCCACTAACGACTGCACCAAGCATTGGGGCGGCGCAGGCCGCATTTGAATCCTTGTCCGGGCGCTACTTCGAGGTTCGTCCCGCAGTGTTCTTTGTGTTCGGAGCTGTATCGCTGTCACCCGACGAGCGGTTCTTGACCATCACCGGTGCAGTGAGGGCGTTTACCGTGAGCCCAGCCGAGGTCGGCGGTGTGGCGAACTTGAATGCGAGGCCTCGACGAGACGACATCTCAATCGTCCTGCAGGCCGATGAGAAGTGGGCAACTGTCACGGCCCGCCGCGCTTCGGATCTGGCGCACATTGGTGCGGTGCTGAGACGGAGTGGCGAGGTGTCTCCCAGTCCGGGAGTCGCTGCCCCCGATCCGCTTGCCCAGATGCCGTACAGCGTCTGGGATGCTCGCTCTCTTTGGATGCTGGACTTGTTCCGTCGAGATCTGCAAGCAGAGACGCTGCGGCTGGAGAACACCCTAATGGCCAACTTCGATTCGTCCAAAGGGAGCGAGCAGCCGGAGGATGAAGATGAAGCCAGGCCTACCCTAGACTCAGTCAAATTGCGCGGCATGCAACTTCAGGATCACCCGGAGGTGTGTGCCCGAATCGTCAATCGCGCGCACCTGAAAGACGTCGAGTTCAAACTGCGAAAGATCATCGATCTTCAGAAAAACCTTTCGACCCTTACTCGAGTTCGGCTGGCTTGGGAACGGGATCACATCGCCGTCCTCACTGGAGCCGATGAGGACGCCTTAGACGTTGAACTTCATCAGCGGCTGGTGCGCCTTGTGAGAGATGCAGTCGCAAGGCCTCTGAGCGCCGAGCTGATACCAATCCTGAAACGGATTGAGGTCCGCGCGAAAGAGTCTGATGTCGATGCGGGGGCGGAGGGCGTCTTTGGGAGTCCAGATGCAGTAGAGCCTGAGGAGGACGCTGCCTAGTGCCCCCTGTACCGATGAGCATGTTCGTTGAGTTTACGGTTGCCCAGGGCACCTCTCGGGTTGCCTGCGTGGAGGACTCCCAGCGCGACTACGACCCTAGATTCGACTTCTACAAAGGGTTTCGGGAACGAGCTGTTCGACAACTGGTTGAGGGATGGGACCCCCAGGCGTTCCGGCGCTCCCTCCAGGAGGTCAGGAATCCACGGAAGAGGTCCAGCTACGAGGCGTGTCGGGTCGGCCTCACCAAATGGGCTCGGAACAAGGATCTCGGTGCCCGTCGCGCCCAAAATGGGATTTGGGAAGCTGCTGGCTTGGAAGTTCGCGTAAATCCAGAGCTTCGGCTGACGCTCGGTGGAGAGAAATTCATCGTCAAGATGTACTTCAAGGCCGAGGAGATATCAGCGGCGCGGCGTGAAAATGCACTCTTTCTCTTATCTGAGATTTCTCCCAAAGGATGGGACGCTGGGATCCTCGATGCCCGGAGAGGCGAGTTGATGACGGTGGGTGACCAGGACCCTGCTCTTGACGCGCTCCTCGTTTCGGAAGCAGCGGCCTTCGGCGCTCTGCTCTAAACACTGGAATGTCCCCTACCGCCGCCCAGATCTCCCTCATCTGCCCCCACTGTCTGGAGCCCTCTACCGCTTCTGTACGGGGGGCGGCAGTCTGGGATGGTTTCGAGGGGGAGCGGCAAGTCAATCCTCCGATTGAGTGGCGGCTCGTGCAATGCACGAACTGCTGGCATCCCACTCTTCAAGCGCGCGAGGATTATGGCCGCGGCTTCGGCGACGACAAGCCGTGGACCGTCTTTCCAGCGCCGCAGCGCATTAGTCCCAACATTCCTCAGCCGCTAAGACGTGAGTGGGAAGAAGCGCGCACCTGCCTGGAGGCGAAGACCTACACGGCGTGCGGCGTCATGGTTCGCCGAACCCTTGAGGGCACCTGCAAGGACCAGGGCGTGAAGGCAAAGACCCTTGCCGCGGGCCTGCGGGAATTGCGTGACAAAGGCCTGATTGACGGGCTGCTGGCGGAGTGGGCCGATGCGCTGCGGGTGCTCGGGAACCAAAGCGCCCATTTCACGGGCAAAGAGATTTCACGCGAAGACGCAGAGGACTCGTTGGCCTTTGCCGAGGCGTTGCTAGACCACCTTTATGTTCTCCGCAAGCGTTTTGCCGAGTTCAAGAAGCGGATATCTGATTAATCCTCGGCTAGCAATTGGCTGGAAGGCGCTATCCACGGGGTTCCAGGCAAGAGAGTTCCGCGAGTTCGCTGACCCGCTCGGGGGCGAGGGGAAGGTCCATCGATGAAGAATCTCGTTGGGGGCAAACAGGAATTCGGTGGCTGGCTCCCCGGCGACGAGCTTCACCGCAGCGCAAACGCTCGCATCTATTCAGCGACCCGCGGAGAGGAATCAGGTGTGCTCAAGGTCTCTGCAAGTGCAAGGCCAGAGCGCTCCACCTATAAGCGCTTCCTGCGTGAGATCGAAACGTTGCTGGCGCTGGCAGATGACCCGGGCGTAATGCAGGTCCTTGACTCCGGCGTCCCCGAGCCACCGGGGAAGGGTCGCTACCCCTGGTATGTGATGCCCGAGGCCGTCCCGTTTGACGAGGCTTTCGAGGGCGCGGCCGCAGCGGAGGTGGTGGCGGCAGTGGCGAGCATCGCGGCGACGCTCTCCCGGCTCCACCAGCGCGACCTCCACCACCGCGACGTGAAGCCGGCGAACCTTTTCCAGCTCGGGGATGGCAGATCGGTCCTCGGCGACCTCGGCCTGGTCGGGCGTCCGCCCGGGGCCGACCCCAGGGTTACCGAGTCGGGCGAAAAACTGGGGCCGGCAAACTTCATCGCTCCGGAGATGCTCGCTATCGAGCCCGAGGCGGTCGATTCGCGCCTTGCCGATGTCTACTCGCTTGCCAAGGTGTTGTGGGTCCTGCTGGCGGGCCGCCCCTATCCGATGCCCGGACCCCAGCGCGCCGCCGATCCGAGCTCGCTCGCGGCGCTCCGCAGCGACGGCGCGATGACTGACCTCGACCGCCTGATCGAGCGCGCCACTGCGAATGAGCCGAGCGCTCGGCCCAACATGAACGAGCTCGCCTCTGAGTTGGATATCTGGCTCGAGCGCCAGCGCCGGCGAGAGGACGCCGAGAGCCTTGACCTGGAGCAGGTTGTTGCCGACGCCCGTGCACGGCTTTCGTCCCACTTCGACCAGCAACGCTCGCGAGAGCGTGACCTTGAGCTGGCGGAGGCTGCCGTCGAGTCCCTGCGCGATCGACTCGAGCCACTCTATGAGGCGATCGAGAGCGTCGGGACCAGCCACGACATGAATGCCTACGATCATTTGGTCGCTTCAGCACTGCACTGGTACGACGGCGAGACGGTCGGGGGCTCCCGCATCGCCGAGAAATGGGAGCATCTGTCGTACGCGCAGGTTGGTAGTGAACCGAACGCGGTCCGGCTTCACTTGGCGGTTCGCCTCGTACTATTCGAGGACGGTATGGCGTCCTTTGGTATCGGCATCGACGTCACCTCCTGGCCAATGTCGGCAGGCTCCTCCCGTTTCCACTGGCGCGAGATCGAAGAAGACATCGCGATCGATTCGATCCGGCTTGCACGCCAGATCGAGAAGCTGGCCGATATCGCTCTCGCAAAAGCGCCGGAAGCGATTGAGACCTTCACGCAATTGGGGGAGGCGCTGCGATGACGCCTGAGCGAGCCTTCCGCCCAATTGAAGCGGAAGAGGTCAAAGACGAGTATCCGCGAGAAGGTGGCTGAATTGAGGTCTGGGTCTCATCTCAGTCACATCGCTCTCACAATCCGGCTCCCCAACCGGATGCTCGCCGTCCTTTCAAGCAGATCGCCTGGGCTTGGGCTTAGTATGAGCGTGGTGCCTGTTCAATGCGCGCTTGTGGGATGAGCCGCCTCGCGCGACGGTCTAGTCGGCTCGCCCTGGATTCACTAGCCTGCCCGTCGTGGAGCGGGTTGAGCGAGAGAAGCTGCGCGATTACTGGGACGAGATCGTCAGCGCCACCGGCAGTACAGAGGATGCTCGAGGCCGCTCTTTGGTTGTGACGCATCTCCTAGGTGACCGTCCCTACTTTCTGGAAGCGTTGGATCGCGTCGCCCCGATCGCCCGTGTGTTGGCCAAGCCGAAGTCGATCGATGCCGCCGCATATCGACGGGCGGTCGATCGCTTTCAGATTGCGGTGGCCGACCGCAAGAAATTGGCAACCAAGTCCGGTATCGACGATCTCTTGTCGACCGCCGCCCTTGATGATGGGCCGACCTTGGCGGTCGATATCGGCGGCTATTTCGCTCCCGGCCTTCGCCACCTTGCCGAGGGATCCAGCTTGTGTGGGGTTGTAGAGGACACCGAGAATGGTCAGCAAAAGTACGAAGCCGAGATGGACTCGGGGTTCCCCTGTCCGATCCTTTCAGTGGCTCGCAGCCCTCTCAAGAACGCGGAGGACTACCTCGTCGGCCATTCAGTCGTCTTTTCCACCGAGGCACTCATGCGCTCGAGGGGCGATGTCCTGCAGGGGCGGTCTGCCTGCGTGATCGGCTACGGCAAGATTGGTCGCAGCATTGCTCAGCTTCTCCGAAGCCACGGCGTGCAAATCGCCGTGTACGACATTGACCCGGTGCCCCTTACGGAGGCCCACGCTCACGGCTTTGCGGTCCACGGCGACTTGACGGCAGCCTTGTCGGGGGCCGGCATCATTGTGTGCGCCACTGGCAATTTGGCGTTGCGGCAAGAGTCCTTTCGGGAGGTAGAACCGGGGGCCTACGTAGTGAGCGTCACCTCTTCAGACGACGAGCTTGATCTGGCCCCCCTGAAGAAAAGCTATGAACGCAACAGGATTGGAACCGACATCGTCCGCTACCGGCGTCTTGACGAACGGCGTAGCAAGGCGCATTTCTTTTTTGTCTTGAACAACGGCGAGGCGGTCAACTTCCTGCATGGAGCGGTTGTCGGCCCTGCGATCCAGCTTGTTCAAGCCGAGATCGTCATGGCGGCGGCACGGCTTCTCGGTGGGGCTTCGACCGATCTCAGCTCCATTGGCAAGGTTTCCGCTGATGACCGCGCCACAATTGCTCGCATCTGGCTGAGGCACTTTGCCCATAGAGGAGGACTCCTGTGAAGGCCACTCACGTGCAGGCGATACTCGACGAGTACCTGAGACAGTTTCCCGAAGACGAGGACCGTATGGCGCCGATCAAAGCGGCGCTGGCAGGAGAAGCTGAAGAGAGCCTCAGCTCACGAGATTCTTCGGGCCATCTGACCGCTGGCGCGATTGTTGTTGACCGGCGGTCGGGCGCTGTTCTTCAGCTCCAGCATCTGAAGCTGAAGCGCTGGCTATTTCCCGGCGGGCATGTTGAGCCAAGCGATTCGTCCTTGGCAGACGCAGCTCGCCGTGAGCTTGTCGAGGAGGCAGGTGCAATCGGCGAGGCTGCATCTCTAGCGGCGGTCTATCCCGTGGATGTCGATATCCATCCCATTCCAGCCAGGCCAGACAGATCGGAACCCGAGCACCTTCATTTCGATTTTCGCTTCTTGTTTACGTCCAGGTCTGACGACGTCGAGCTGGCCGAGGCAGAGGTCGAGGACTTCCGTTGGGCGCCCTGCGGGCAGCTCGGTCGGATCGGGGAAAGGGTCGAATCCGTCCTTGCTTCCCCAAGCTGACGAGCCCCTAGACGATTTAGTCTGTCGGTACCTCGACATCGTCGACGGTGGCCGAGCGATCGGATTCACGCCGAATCTACGAGTCGAGGTCTTCGTTGATCTCTTAAGCGCCGCTCTGGTTCCTGCTCGAGCGAAGGTCATTGTCGAGGCGCTTATGTCGAATCTGCCTGCTATCGACCGAGATCAAGACGGCATCCTCGCACCGAAGTGGGGCAATCCTGTTCTCGGCTCCGAAGTTGCCAGGGCTCTAGGCATCCCGTTACTGCTTGCACGGGATGATCGCCTCTTTGGCCGGTGGTTCGATGGAAGCCTCGAACGCAGTCGGCGCTGGCTCCTGGTTGATGACGTAGCTTCCGATGGCGAGCGCCTCGCCGAGCTTGTTGAGCGCGCCAAGGACGAAGGAGTAAAGATCGCAGCGTCACATTTCGTGGTCACCCGCACTGAGGGAGATGCGGTGGAGCGACTTGCAGAAGAGGGCATCTCGGCCAAAGCTTTGCGGGAATGGGGCGATGAGGATTTGAGGCAGCTTCTGGCTCAATGGCGGAGCCGCTCAGGGACCGAGTAAGCGTTGGTCTCATAACTGCCGGGCACCCGAGAGTCGCTTTTCGGTCACATAGCGGGCTGAGTTCCGCTTCCGGAGCCGACAACATTCAGCCTTTCAAGCCGAAGGTCACGAGTTCGATTCTCATCGGGCGCATTACGGGGAGTTCCGCTCGGCGGGTGTGCTTCATGGTATCAGATTTATCTGATACCATGGCGACATGACTCGCTTGAGCGCAACCGAGGTGGCCAGGGAATTCTCGGCAGTCGTCAACCGGATCGGGGCCGGCGAGGAGATCGAGGTTGTACGCAACGGCGTGCCGGTCGTGCAGATGCGGCCGCCGAGCTCGGGGCATCTGATCTCGGCGGCCAGGTGGCGGGAGCTGATGGAGTCCGCGCCGGCGCCCGATGAGGATTTTGCGGCCGATGTCGAAGCTGGACGGAAGGCGATTGGCCCACCGAGCGGTGCATGGCCGTCCTGATCGATACCACCGTCCTGATCGACGCCGAGCGGCGGGGTCGAGCGCTCGACGACGTGATCGGCGACCGGGAGCGCGGAATCAGCGCGGTCACGGCCAGTGAGCTCCTGCACGGGGTGCACCGCGCTGAGGACGGTGCGGTCCGCGCTCGCCGCTCAGCGTTCGTCGAGCATGTGATCTCCGCGATGGAGCCCTTGCCGATCACGACCGCGATCGCCCGAGCGCACGCGGCCGTGTGGGCGGAGCTCGAGAAGGACGGCAACCTGATCGGCGCCCACGATCTCTGGATCGCCGCCACGGGCCTGAGTCACGGCATGGAGGTCGCGACCGCGAACGCCAAGGACTTCGAACGGGTCCCTGGCCTTACGGTCGTGCCCGTCTGAAGCGCGACTGCTACTGCAGCGCGAAGACGACCCGGACGGTCGCGGTCACCGTCGACGCGCCGGGCTTCGCCGGGGGCGATGGTTCCGCGGCGGCGCCGCGTGGCCCGCGAGCGGCGGGCTCCGATTCTCCAGGAAGCACTTCGGCGCCTTCCTGGATCGTCAGCGCGGGACCGAGGATCGCGCCGGCCCGCGAGGCCAGCGCCGCCGCCTTGCCTTTCGCCTGATCGAAGGCGGCGATCAGGGTGCTGTTGTAGGCGGCTTCGGGATTGCCGGGGAAGAAGTTGGGCCCATTCGTGCCCGTCGCCCCCGCCGCGACCGCGGCGGTGATCATCTGCCCGGCGTTCTCGGGCTGATGCAAAATCACCGTGATGCCCTGGCTGGCGCGATAGAGCGGCTTTTCCTTGCGCACGATTTTGTCGATCGACACGGCGCCGGTCGTAACGTCGCCGGGCCCAATCCCCGCGAACCCCTGTACCGCGGCAATCACCGCCCGCAACCTGACCGAGACGACCCGCAAAGCCGCCGCCCGCGACCGCCGTTCCTTGCTGACCGAGAACCGCAGACTGGCCGTGTCGTTAGGTACCTCCTGCGTAGCCGTCCCCTGCACCGACACCGTCCGCTCCTGAGCCCCCGCAGCCGCCGGCAAGAGCAGCAGCAACCCACAGAGAACGAGCAACAGGAATGTCGAAACACGCAATCGCATAAACGCCTCCAGGCCACAAAGACTCTAGGCCCCTCCCCGGACCGCCTCCGCCAGCTCGATGATGATCCCTTCGGGGCCGCGGACGTAGCAGAGGCGGTAGCTGTTCTCGTATTGCACCAGCTCGCCGACCAGCTCGGTGCCGTCGTCGACCACGACCCCGACGTGTTCAAGCTTTTTGATCGCCATGTGCTCGATGGTAAGGAGTAGGACGTCGGGACCGCGACGCGTCAGCCAGGCGCATGGCGAATCTGGTCGAGCGTTCGATCTCCCCGGCGGTCAGGTCGAACCTGAGTCGGCCGCTGCTCTGCAGCCGGTTGCGACGGCCTGCCGCAAGGATCCTCAAGGCATCGCGATCCATGCTCATATCAATATGGTTGCAGACAACACATCTTGCCAGCAGATGACGGTGTACAACCTCACCTAGGTCCTAGAAAGGAGTCATGGTCGACGAGACATCGAAGGCGCGACCGCTGGACGAGGCCGCACTGGAGCGGCTGACCAAGGCGCTCGATCGTGAGGGCGTGGTTGCCGCGATGTCAATCGGATCCCACCCGTCGGAGGCGGCGGATCCGCTGTCGGATGTGGATATCGCGGTCTGGCACGATCCCGAGCTTGAGCCGGCATCGGTGCTACAGCTTCAGGCGCGACTTGCCGCCGATGCTGGCCACGCCATTGGTACCAGGGAGATCAATCTGGTCATGCTGAACCACGCATCGCCGCTGATATGCCACAGCGCCATCCGCGATGGCAAGCGCATCATCGAGCGAGATCGTGATGAGCGGGTGCGCCTCGAGACCCGAGCGATCCTCGACTTCCTCGACACCGCGCCGTTGCGTGAGCTACCCAACGATCCCTGACCTTCGGTTGAAACGCCTGTGGGTGGCTCTCTTCAAGCCGAAGCTCGAGTCGCTCGCCAGACCCAGAGCATCGCCAGGGGCTGGAGGGGCAGGCGCGCCCATAGTGCCCAGCGGGGGATGCGGTTCAGGTCGAGGCCGGGGACCTGCTCGGGGTTGACGGCCATGTGGACGTTGGCGGGGAAGACCGCCAGGAGGAGGGCGAGGAGCCACCAGCGGGCGAGGCGGCGGCTGCCGGACGGGATCACGGCCAGGCCGCCGGCGATCTCGGCGATGCCGCTCACGACAACCGCCTCACGGTGGCGGGGCAGCGACGGCGGCATCATCGCCTCGTAGGCCCGCGGCACGACGAAGTGCATCGTCCCGGCGGTGACGAAGAATCCGGCGAGGAGTCGCTGCGATCGATCCATCCGCATGAGTCTCTCGAAGCGCCGCTCTACTTGCCCGCCGAGCGCGGTCTACTCGGCCAGCGGGCGCGGCAGCGTCGCGCACCAGGCGGCGAAGATCGCCACGGCCACCGCGGCGCCGAGCCAGTGCAGGCCGAGCAGGACGAAGAGCACGCTGGGGATGCCGGCGACGGCGGCGCGGAGCAGCACCGGCGCCTCCGGCAGGCCGACCACGCGGGCGGTCAGCCAGGCGCAGGCCATCCAGGCCAGCGGCCCGACCAGCCACCCCCAGTGGGTGAAGAAGCCGTGCGAGAAGATGATGGCGAGGAGGATCGAGAGCACGGCCACGGCGACCACCTGCACGGCCGCCACGCGCCAAAGAATCGCCGAGTCCACGCCGCGATTCTCTCAATCCCCTCGCGCCCCGGCGTTCACGCGCCATAATCGAGAGGACCCGGGCGGTTAGCTCAGTTGGGAGAGCACCTCCCTTACAAGGAGGGGGTCACTGGTTCGAGCCCAGTACCGCCCATCGGCTCTGCGTCGATCGGAGATCGTTAGCCTCAGGGCGATGGCCCACCTGGGTGGAACCGCCACCGCCGAGATCGACGCGCCCCTCGAGGAGGTTTGGGCGGTCGTCGAGGACGTGCTGATCGCGCCCGAGTGGCAGGGCGGCCTCGTCGAGGTGTCGGCGCTGGAACGCGACGGCGAGGGACGCCCGACGCTGGTCGAGAGCGTCAGCGACATCAAGGTCCGGCACGTGAAGACTCAGGTGCGGTTCAGCTACGAGCCGCCGACCTGTTTGTCCTGGAGTCAGGAGAAGGGCGATCTCAAGTCGGTCGAGGGGTCCTGGGTGCTGGAGGACCTCGGCGAGGGGAAGACGCGCGCCACCTACACGCTGGACGGCGACCCGGGCCGAGTGCTCGGCATGGTCATCCGCGGGCCGGTCGAGGCCGCCGCCAGGGCGATGCTGGTCAACGCCCGCCCCGGCGAGCTGAAGGCGCGCGTCGAAGGCGATTGATGGCCGATAGGGATCTCTCCGTCGTCGTCTTCGGCGCCTCCGGGGTCACCGGTCGCCGGGTCGCCGCCTACCTGGCCGAGCGGGCTGGGGAGGTCGGCGCCAAGTGGGCCGTCGCCGGGCGGGATCCGGCGAAGCTCGAGCGGGTGCTGGGGGAGATCGGCGTGGCCGCGCCGGAGACGATCGCGGCCGACGTCGGCGATCCCGCCTCGCTGGCGGCGATGGCGGCGCGCACGCGGGTCGTCCTCGACCTCGTCGGCCCCTACACGCTCTACGGCGAGCCGGTGGTCGAGGCCTGCGTCGCGAACGACGCCCATTACGTCGACCTGACCGGGGAGACGCCCTTCATGCGCCACGTGGTCGACGCCTTCCACGAGCGCGCCGCGGCGGCCGGCGTGAAGATCGTCCCCACCTGCGGCTTCGAGGCGCTGCCGCCCGACCTCGCCGTGCTGCTCGCCGAGGAGACCGCGCGCGACCGCTGGGGCGAAGGCCTCGCCGAGGCCGACGTCGACGTCGTCTCCCAGCAGCCCGGCGGCCGCATCGGCCCCCAGGACCTGATCTCCGGCGGCACCCTGCAGAGCATGGCCGAGGCCCTCGACGGGGACGACGCCTCGCGGATCGCCGACCCGGCGGCGCTGATCCCCGACCCCGAGCTCGCCGACGCCGTCCGCCGGCGCAGCCCGATCTCGCTCGCCCCGCGGGTCAACGCGCGCGGCGACGCCGTCGCGCCGATGACGCCGGTCGCCTTCATCAACCCCGCCGTGATCCACCGCACCCGCGCGCTGCTCGCCGCCGAGCGCGGCGAGAGCGCCGAGCCGCTGCGCTACCGCGAGGGGATCGGCATCCCGGGCGGCAGCGCCAGCCTGCCGCTGCGCTACGCGGCGGCCGGGGCGCTCGCCGGCATGCAGGCCGGCTTTCGCGGCCTGACCCAGACCGGCCCCGGGGTGCGCCGCCGCGCCGCCGCGCTCATGCGCCGCGTTCTGCCCTCCTCCGGCTTCGGCCCGCAGGGCGACAAGCTCGGCGAGTGGAGCTGGCGCCTCGTTTGCGACGCCCGCACCCCCGCCGGTCGCTACCTGCGGATCGACCTTGACGCCGACGGCCACCCCGGCTACCTGACCACGGCGAAGCTGCTCGGCGAGGTCGGCCTGCTGCTTGCCGAGGACGGCGCGACGCCCGACCGCGCCGGCTGCCTCACTCCCGCCACCGCCCTCGGCACCGCGTGCCTGCCGCGCCTGGAGCGCGCCGGCGCGCGCTTTTCGGTCTCTTCGTGACGCGTATCCGACATTGACCCACCCAGGGTGTGGTCAATGTCGGATACGTCAGCGCACGGTGCGTAACTGTGGCGTAGCCGTGCCGCCCCGCGCGCGCTCGGTCTTCGTCACCACGTCGAAGAAGACGTCGTTGCGGCCGCGGCGCATGCGGTAGGGGAAGAGGCCGCGGGAGCGGCGGTGGGCCGCGGCGATCGCGCGGAAGCTGGCCTCGTGGGCGCGGCTCCAGCGGATCCCGAAGACCTCGCGCACGTGCGGCGGCAGCGTCCCCTTGATGATGTGGTTCTGCAGGGCGATGTTGCCGCGCGCCGGCGCCGGCACCGGCTGGCGGAAGGCGACGAGGGGCGCCATCTTCAGGCCGTGCGCGGTCGGCCGCGCGTCGGGCGACGCCAGCTTGCCGTCGAACCAGGCCTTGAACTCGACATGGGTCGCCGGTACGTCGGCGCGCGGCAGGCCGAACAGCTCGCCGAAGCGGACGTAGTCCTGCCAGAGCCGCTCGCGCTCCTCGGGGTCGAGCGGCCGCACCAGCGTCTCGTACATCTCCCGCCCCGAGTCGGCGATCACCGCCAGCGTCCACAGCATCAGCTCGGGGTCGAAAGCTGAGTAGGGGGTGCCGGCGGGGAAGGGGCCGGCCGCCTCGTCCAGCTCGCCCTCGACCGTCTCGTGCAGGCGCCGCACCTTGGCCAGCACCTCGTCGGCCTCGGCCTTCGTGCCCAGGAAGACCGTCTCCTGGATCTTCGCCGTGCGCGCCAGCCGCTCGAAGGGCCGGTTGCCCGAGCGGGTCGAGATCATCGTGCCGGTGTAGGTGAGCGGCTCGAGCGCGCCGATCAAGAGCGCCCGCTGTCCGTAGAGCAGGCCTACCGAGCGCTCGCCGTGCACCCGGCGCGCCATCGAGCGCCCCGGGGGGAAGTAGTGGTCCTCAGAGGTCACCGAGAGGTGATGCTACGGCCTCCGCCGGCTCCTCGAGCTCGTGCGCGGCGAAGATCTCGTCGAGTTCCTCGCGGGTCAGCGTCTCGCGCTCGAGCGCCGCCGCGGCGAGGTCGTCGAGGCATTCGCGGTTGGCGTGCAGCAGCCCCCGCGCCCGCCGGTAGGCCTCGCGCGCCAGCGTCATCGCCGCCACGTCGACGTCGCGCCGGGTGCGGTCCGAGAGCGCGTAGTCGCCCGTCGGCAGCGCGATCGGCGGCGCCCCGTCGGCGTCGAGCGCCACGCCCATGCCGAACTCGGCGACCATCTGGCGGCAGACCATGTGCACCCGCGCCAGGTCGTCGACCGCGCCGGAGTAGGAGGCCTGCATCACCTCCTCCTCGGCGGCCCGCCCGCCGAGCAGGGTGACCAGCTCGTCGAGCAGCTCTTCGCGCGACTTCAGGTAGGTGTCCTCCTGCGGCGAGTGGCCGACGAAGCCGAGCGCCGGGCCGCGCGGGA
>AR_comb_assmDRAFT_10074580_pt1 | contig 14213 bp, 12 predicted proteins | sample ArasoioldDNA_FD_10543 | JGI IMG/M metagenome (IMG submission 10543) | reverse complement strand
ACTGCCAGCGTTGCCACGAATAGCCATGCCGGATTTCGAAGCAGCAACTCCAGCGGCTGCAAACACGTTCGCAAGCCACAGCTTCCAGCATCGGCAAGACTCCAAGAAGGGGCAGTCGATTCCAATGTGCCGAATCCCCTATGTCCCCGTTCCGCGGACCACCACGGCCAAGGTTTTCGCAAGAATTGTTAAATCGAGGCCAAGGCTCCAGTGCTCGATATAGTCGAGATCGAGTTGCAGATTGGTATCGAACGAGGCTGCCTCACGCGCGCTGATTTGCCACAACCCGGTCATACCCGGTGTTGCATCGAGGCGGCGCAGATGCGGCAGGTCATATCTCGCGCAATCGTCCACTGGGTGAGGGCGTGGTCCTACCAGACTCATCTCACCGCGAATCACATTCCACAGTTGAGGAAGTTCGTCCAGGCTGTATCGACGTAGAAATCGTCCGATCCGCGTGACCCGGGGATCGTTGCACAGCTTGAAGCACGGCCCTTCTCGCTCATTTCGCGAGCGCAACTGTTCGCGCTCACGATCAGCGTTGCGCACCATAGTTCGAAATTTGTAGCAACGAAACTTGCGACCCTTTCGCCCTACGCGCTCGGCGGCATATATAGACGGCCCGTCGGAATCGAGCCGAATGAGGATCGCAACGACAAGCAACAAGGGCGACAGAAGAGTCAGCAGAAAACCTCCTGCTACCAGATCGATCGCGCGTTTAAACGTTAGGGCGCCAAGCGGCAGATGCTCCCGGTGCAACGTTATTAGCGGAAAACCATCCCAATTTTCGATCCAAGGTTCCGATCCAGGTAGGGGCAGATGAGCCACCACGCGCACGTCGAGATGTTGCGCGCGCGCTTCTTGGGCAATGTGTTGCATCTCACTCGCATCCCCGGCATTCGCGATAATTACTTCGTCTGCGAATTCAGCACGGGCAATATGAGAGAGTGCGGACGTCGGTCCCAGGACACCGAAAGCTGGAACCGTCGTATTGTCGAGGAAGCCGCGAACCACGCGTCCCAGTTGCGGATTGTGCCGGAGATGTCGCGCAATCGCTCTCCCGGTCGGGCCAGCGCCCACCACTAAGACATTGGTTTTGTTTTTGGGACCTCGGTCAGATCCATGCCAACCACGCACGAGTGCGAGTCCTAGAAAGTTGAGGGTTCCACCGATTAGAACGCAAATCGGCGTAGGGATCGTGCTTTTTGCAAAGACGTTGGCGATCCCCATGATCAAAGTGGTTTGAACCGTACACTTTGCTAGAATCCACCGCCGGCTGGGTAACGATTCCGAAAGTGCAGCAGTTGCGTAAAGTCCCTCGGAATATCCTAGTAAGGTGATCAGGACGCCATAAGGCACGGCGAATGCTATGCATGTCGAGTACGTGGAGAAGTCGCCAATCCGAATGTGATTGACAAACCCAGCGGCACTCGCACCAACCAGAAGCCAACTCACCACACTGACTATGAGATCAACAACGACCCCACGGCCGAGGTTCGACGTGCCGTTGCTCGCGATAGGCGTCGGCACGAGGAGGTCGCGGAACTGCACAGATGCTTGAGTCCGAAGGGGCCTCTCTTGCACGGAGTGAATCGCGGCATGCTTGCGAGATCCGACTGAACCTGCTGGCTTGCGAGCTTCACGAGTCAGGCCAGCGCCAGGGATCATCCGCGAAGCCTCTTCACCCAAACGCGCTTCCCACAACTTTGACGGCGCAATGGAAGACAAGTAACGCTACTCCTCTTATTAGGGTTGTGCTCGATATCCAGTTAGCTGCGAACCAATGGCAGCTGACAGAATCCTTAAATTCGCCGAACTTGAATAGGTCTAAAGTCTTCGGTATAAGCTTTCGGGGATCGGAAACGTTCGCTCGCTCAGCACCGCGCCGAGCAAACGAATGTTTGAACCCTTCAACGATTCACCTATCATTTTTGCCGATATGCGGCGCGTACGATTCGCTTCCAAAACAAGAACGAGCCCATCGGCAACATGGCTCAGCAATGAGGTTTCGCTGGCCGAACCGAACGCGGGTGTATGAATCACCGTGTAATCGAATTCGCGACGGAGAACGCCAAGTCGCGCACGCAGCCAGGAAACCGAACGTGCCTTAGCAAGGTTCCCGGCAAACACCTCTGCCGGCACCAGCCACAAATGATCCGAAAGCTGGAGGGAGGACGTCCGCACCGCCCCGGCGAGGTCCGGAGTATCTCGACCGTCTGTGCTGGTCCCCCCAAACTTGATTTGCATCGATCGCGTGTGCAGATCCGCCTCTACCACACACACGTTGAAAACACCTTCTGCGGCAAGTGCCTCGCCAATGCGGACACAAAGACTGGCTATCTTCTGACCAGCGAGCACGCCGCTGAAAACAACTTGACGAGCCGGCCGTGGAAATCCGGGATAAAACACCTGGCGAACGAGGTTTTGGATTTGCTCATCCGCGAAAGCTTGGGCGTCCCACCTTGCGTGATGCGTTTTCCGTGTTTCTACAAAACGCCTTCGCGAATCTGATTCCGAGCATTCCCCGGCAGCACTAAGGATGCTGAGGCTGGCATTCATCGTTTTGCTCCCAGTTCGCTGAACTGCCCAGTCACTAAGCTGCCTCGCGCGGCAAGGATGCCAGCACGGGCACACGGAGGCACTCGGCCACTTCCGAGGGGGTGCGCAGGACTGGATCGAGATAATCGGCAACAAAACAAATGGCGGTGCTGGCGGCCCCCGCCGCCATGATTGCGGTAAGTCCCACCAGCCATCCTGGCCGCTTTGGCAAAGCAGGCACTACGGGTGGCGTCGCTACTGCTACATTCAGGATGCCGCGCTCGTCGAGTGCATCTCCGATACGCGCCTCCTCGCTCTTGCGCGTATAAAGCAGATACGTGTCTTCTGCTGTCTTCATTTCGCGTATCAAATCTTGCTGCCGGACGGCCGCCTCGCCGAGTTCGCGGGCTTCCTTGCGAGAAGCCAGAAGTTCATTTGCAATGGCTACTTCGCGGGCGGCCAAAGCGCCCTGCTCGACTTGAACTTTCTCCAGTTCGGCTTTAGCCCATTCGTAGTTCGGGTCTTTCTCGGTGGTTTCTTCTCGTGTAGGCGACGCTTGTTCGGTCGTCAGCGTAGCCCGCGTGTGAGCGATTTGCTCGTCCACTTCTCGAACCAGAAGATAAGTAGGTTCGTAGACTTTGAGCAGTTCAGTGCGCTTCAGTTGAAGTTCCAGTAATCGGCTCTTCAGCGCTTCCAGCAGTTGTCCATTGTCCGCAGTGCGAATGTCCGCTGTGCTACGCGCAGGGAAGGACTGCATCTGTCGGCGGAGGTTTTGAATTCGTTGTTCGACATCAGCCCGAGCAATTCGCGCCTGCCGGTAGGCTGCCTCCAGTTCTCCACAACGCTGAAGGCTGTTATCGCGCTCAAGCGCCGCCGAGACAATTCCATCCGTACGACCAAACTCTACGAGTCTCTGTTGAGCCCCCTCTAGATTTGCGCGTGACTGCGCCGCTTGATATTCGAAGAACGCGAACTCACCAGTCGGACGATGCAAACTGGTTTGCTTTTCCAGATACAGAGCGGCGAGCGTATTGAGCACCTGCGCCGCCAGGACAGGATCCGAAGCTTCGTACCGGATAGCAATGAGGTTGGACTTGCGGACTGGCTCGACGTGCAGTCGTGCCGCAAGAGAACGCACTCCTCGTGCAGTGCGGCGTTCCGGACTGTCGTGAGATAAACCCAGGCGGTCGAGGACGCCTCGAGTTTGTAGACCGTTTGCCTTAACCACAGCGCGAAGCAGGCTCTCATCCCGAAGCAAATCTACTTCAGAATTCAAATCTTCTTCACTCACGTCGTTGCGTGAAAGTTGCAGGGGACCGTTGGCTTGTGGGGTCACGATCGGATCGGAGCGGCCGCGGCGGGCAATATCTTCATCTGGGCCTGATAGGCCGGAGTGAAAATCCAGTACGCAAGGCCCAGCGCAAGGAATGCCGAGAACAAAATCACGGCGAGCCGGCGTTGCCGGAACATCACGGCCAGCAGATCGCGTAATGTGGGGGAGGGAAGTCCTGTCTGCGGAATCGTGCAGCTCACAACCGCGTCGCCCGGCATCGTGGCCCGCCTCACTCGGAGTTCTTAGAAGTGTCCTGATGTGAGAAACATCCCCATGCTCGAGGTGGGCATGTACCGCATCACCTTGGCCACTGTGCTTTTGGGAACAACCAGAAAATCACCCGGTTGCAGCCTCGGATCTTCATTGAGGTCACGCGCTAGAAACATGTGTTTCACGTCTATGACGTGTGCCTCAACCGTCTCTGAGGAAATCCGGCGAAACAATAGGACTTGTGAGTGTTTGGATTGCGCTGTGAACCCGCCGGCGATTGCCACCGCCTCAGCCACTGTCGTATCGCTGCGCAACTCGTACTTCCCGGGATGTGTCACCTCGCCCGATGCGATGAAGAATGGTTTGTCGAACTCTTTAGCGATGACCGTCAATTTCGGATCGTGCAGCGTGCCCGCGTAAGCGCTACGAATAGATTCTTCGAGCTCGACTGAAGTAAGTCCTTCCGCAATCACGGGCCCCGCATCGCGGAGGCTGATCCGTCCGTCTGGCTGAACAGTCGCAGTTTGATTGAATTTCGGGGTGAAGGTGAAGTTGATTTCGAGGACGTCACTTTTGCGGAACCGGTAAAGCGGACGGCGTTCCCTTCCGAGCTCTGGGTTTCCCGTGCCGCCCGCTTTCCCGGGCTGAGGAACTGCTGGCTCATTGTCCTGTCCAACACGGCTTATGTCAGACAAAACGGTTTGGCTTGCACCCCCCTGGGTCGGCCCTTGTCCTTGAGCCGCTGCAGTTCCACACACTTGCAAGAGCAGCGTGATGCAAAGCGAGACTGCGAAACCGAACTTCCGATTCATCTCAGATCCCGTTTTGTTCGCGCCGCTTCACGAATCGTTCCCTTACGTACCGAAAACTATCGCCGACCCTCGTGATCGACAAGTCATCGGAAGTAGCGTCTACAGAAGTAGTCATGCGTTCTTCCGTGCCGTTTCTCACTTTTCCGCATTGAGGTCCGTAAGCGATTGCGACTCTGCCACATCTACCAGGACACAGCTGCAATTCGATTCTTGGCAGTGATGCTCCGTTCGCTTTTCAGGAGTCGAAAGTAGACAGGACAACCAACCCAACAAACTGATTCCGCTACCTCGTTCTTCCGGTGCTGCGCGTCACCAAATTTAGTGACCACTGGACATGACGCGAATCTCCTTCGTTCCTACAATCAACCTAATCGTTGAAAAAACGCCACTTCGAGGTTTTAGAGGTCCATGCCCGAGTCTGTCGAAGATCCCATCGACGTCCTGATTGCCGATTCCAGCCCTTTACAATTGCAGTTGCTCACCAGTGCGTTGCGTAGACGGCCAGAATTCAACCTGATTTCCTCTACGCTCGATGTGCAAATGATTCTGCAGATTCTCTCCACCGAAAGTTGCAAAGTGGTCATTTTGGCGATGAACCACAAACACGAAGCCCTCGACTTCGAACTCTTGCGGCGCTTGCACGTCGCCCATCCCGAAGTAGCCAAGATTCTCCTACTAGCAGGTTGTGACCGGGCCACCGCGCTCCACGCATTTCGATCCGGAGCGCGGGGGCTCTTTTGTCTCTACCGAGTCGCCGTTTCGCGCGCTCTGTAAGTGCATTCAGGTCGTCCACCGCGGTGAGATCTGGGCTTCGGCTGAACAAATTGGATGCCTGGTCGAATCCATCAGCCAGGTTCCTTCGCTGAGGGTGGTGAATGCGAGTGGCGGGAAATTGCTTACCCCGCGCGAGGAGCAAGTAGTAGCGCTGGTAGCCGAAGGTCTTCAAAATAGAGACATCGCGCAGGAATTGCACCTCAGCGAGCACACGATCAAGAAATACCTGCTGCGCATCTTCGACAAAGTCGGCATCTCGACGCGAGTCGAACTTGTGCTGTACGCAGTTACGCACGGAGAACAGCGGCCGCCGAATGGCTAAGCGGCAACCGACTCGCATCGGTCGAGTGACCGTGGTCTGATCTCAACCGCAAGTCGAGCTCCACTGAGATCCTCAGGCTCGACCTACGCGCTCACTGTCGCTACAATAGGGCGGCTTGCCTGCTGGCTACCGGGCGGCGTTCGAGAACTCATTGCCCAATTCTCCCGATCACTTCGCGCGGCGCTGGACCGTCATCGCTTCCGGCCTGCTGTTAAGTGCCCTCGCCCTGGTCGTGCTCTACACGGGTCGGACTGCATTTCGCAGCCCTGTAAATATGGTGGTGATCGCTGCGATCGGACTTGCCGCCGCGCTCTTTCAGGTCCGCTTGCAGAGTGGCGTCCAAAATCCCGTGCGCACGCCGATCTGGCTGAATGTATTCGGTGTGCTGTTCGCCCTGCTTGCTGTTTTTGGAGATCAGCTTCGCTTCACCGATGCAATGACGCATCTGGTAGCGTTACTTGCGGTTGGATGCTTCGCGGTAAGCGGCCTCGTAATTCTCGTCACGCTGCGAAGACGCCGCTCTTGAAGTCGAGCCCCGATTAAGTCCCTGGACGCAACGCCCGGTCCGCTTTTTGAGCGATCACCAGATAGCTCTTGTCTTGCGCTTCCTTCCGCAACTCTTCGAGCGAAGCCGTTCCCTTCCCATGCTTCGCGTCAAGCTCGGCAAGTGTGAGTCGTGCCCGCAACTGCGGCTCTACGAGATCCCACTTCCTGGCCTCGCCAATAATGCTGCTGAGTTCGCGCTGAGCGGCGGCGATGTCGGTCGGGCTTTTCGAGGCGGCAAGCAACCGAGCGCTCGCCAATTGCACTTCCAATTTCACTGCCACGGATCCCGTCTTTCGCAACAACCGCAATGCAAGCGCGATCTCCTTTTGGGCCTTCGCGGTCTGTCCTTGTGCGAGCAATGCCTCGGCAAGTGCCGCGCGCGCCGAGCTCTCAAAATCCGGTAGCTTCGGAGCGGGCACGAGGCCGCGCAACATCGTTTCGGCGTCCGTCGGCCGGCCCTCCTCCATAGTGAGCTGAGCGAGCTGCAACTGACTGTCGCCAACTGCGCTTGCTTCTCCAAGCTCTTTCCGCAACGCAAGCGCCTCTTCGAAGCTGGCGCGCGCTCCGGAAAAATTCGCTTGCCGCATCTGTACGACACCCAAGCCCGAAAGTGCCACCGCTGTCTCGTGCTTCTCACTCGTCTCCCGAGCCACCGTCAGTCCGCGCTGATAGTACTGAGTTGCCGCTGTCAGATCTCCCGTTGCCGACGATACGTCACCCATCCCGACCAGCGGATATGCCACCTTGCTCTTCTCCGCATTTTTCTCAAATCCGGCCAAAGCCTCGTCATAGGCCTGGCGCGCACCGGTTGGATCTCCCAACGCCAGCCGCACGTCGCCCAGATTCACAAGCGCCGTCGCGATCCCGGTCGCCGAGCCGATCTGGCGCGCAATTGCCAGCGATTCTTCAAATATTGGCCGGCTGTCCAGCAAGTCTCCAGCACTCACCAGCCCAGCCGCGCGATTGTTCAGTGCTCCCGAAAGATTGATGCGATCCCCGGTTTCCCGATAGATGGCAATCGCTTTCAGCGAAAGCTTGTTCGCCGTCGCAAGGTCACCCTGATCCCCGACCAGGCTCGCGATATTGTCGAGCGCGCTGGCAATCCCTCCTTGATTGCCAATCTCCCGGTTGATTGCCTCAAATTCTTCATAGGCTTTTTTCGCGCCCGGCAAGTCGCCCAAGTCGTAAAGAGCATTGCCGATATTATTCAGGGCATTCGCCGTCCCAAATCTTTCCCCAGCGCTATCAAAAATGCGTTTCGCCTCTTCGCAGTATGGAATTGCATTTTTCGGATCGCCCATATTGCGCAGCGCAGAGCATTCCGCCAGACGCGCACGCGCTACCAGGAATCGCGCCCCTGCCTTCTGGGCCTTTTTCGCCAGGCCAGCCGCCACGGTTCGTTCGCGTTGAAAATCGGAAAGGAAGTGTCCGGCGCGCGCTTCCGCCAGGTCGATTCGCAAGTCATCGCGTTGTGGAGGTGGTAGAGCCCGCAACTTGTTCAACGTGCCGAGTGAATCCGGCGCTTTGCCGGCGAACATTTGGGTATTCGCGAGCTTCAACCCGTAATCCGGATTATCCGGAGCCGCATCGAACAGCGCCTGGTAGCTGGCAATTGCTTTCTCCGCTTGACTGTTTGCCTCGTAATACTGCCCTTCGACGCGCAAACGTTCTTGCGTGGGCAGATTCGCAGACAGATCAAATGCGCGCTTCGCAGCGTCCAAAGCCTTGTTGTCGTATCCCAGCGTGCTCCACGCCGCAGAGAGCGATGCCCAGGATGCCGCATGCTTCGGATCCGCGGCGACCGCCTTCAGCAACAGATCGCGCCCACCCAGGGCGTCGCCGCTGCGAAGTTTCGCGAGGCCTTCGGAATACAAACGTGCCGCCTCTGGATTTGCAGGCAGCGTCGCTTTCACGTTCGCGACTTGGCGCTCTGAAAGCCCGGCGACACCCAGCCGGTTGCGTAGTTCTTCGCCCGCATGCGCAGCCAGTTCGTCGAGTTGCTTTTCCGAGCCCTTTTCCGAAACGGCAGCCAGCGTCTCTCCGGCGATCGCATCCTGCAGTCGAAGATCGAGTCGGATCTGTCCGTTGCCCAGGGGAATATAGGAGCCGAGAATGACTGCATCCGTTCCCAGATTTTCTCGGATCTTCTGCAGCGTCTCTTTGCTGTAGCTGTCCGCCTCCGGCAATGCGAGGCTCATCTTCATTTGCGCGATCGATTCGCCGGGAATCAACCGCAACTGTTCGCCTTCCGCTAACTCCGTAGCCAACATCTCCGAGAGTGCAGTCGAGAACCAGGCCATGTCTGGCTTCCCGGACACATTCTTAAAGCCCAGCACCGCGAGCGAACGGCGATTCTTTGGAGTCGCGATGGCACTCGGCGCCTCGGTCGCTGCGGGTTTTCCTCGATGCAACGCGAAATATCCTGCTCCGCCAATGGCCGCAAGTGCGATCGCAACTCCTGCCCATCGCATCCAGGCCGGCGACTGCGCAGCCTCGGCCAACGGCTTTACTCCCGCTGTCAGTCGCTCCAGATCCAAATCCAGTTCGCGTACGGTCTGATACCGGTTCGCTGGATCCTTCTGCAGCGCCTTGAGGATGACATTCTCGAAGCCCGGCGACATTGCCGGGTTCAGGGACCGTGGAGGCGCAGGATCGCGATTCAGTATCGAGTCAATCAGGACAGGTCCTTGCGTATCGGAGAAAGCTCGCTTACCCGTCGCCAATTCATAGAGCACAGTGCCGGCCGCCCAGATATCGGTTCGGGCATCCGCTGGTTGCCCACGCAGTTGTTCCGGCGCCATGTATGGAAGAGTGCCGGTGATCTCCTGCGATTGCGTGATCGTCTTTGTCAGTCCGAGGTCGCTCGCACGTGCCATTCTCTGCGCGAGCCCGAAATCCAGAATCTTTAAGCGTCCGTCTGGGGTTAGCCGCAGATTCGGCGGCTTGAGGTCGCGATGCACGATGCCTGCTTCGTGTGCAGCGGCTAGTCCACGCGCCATCTGAATTCCGAGATCGATGGCTTCCCTGGCCGAGAGTGGTCCGCCCGCGATCCGCTCTTCAATCGAAGCGCCACCGATGAGCTCAGTCACCAGAAAGTCTGTGCCTTCGTGATTGCCAAACTCGTAAACGGTCGCGACGTTCGGATGATTCAACCGTGCCAGCGAGAGTGCCTCGCGCCGAAAGCGGGCACGGGCGGCGTCATCCACCAGCGTGCCGGGCGGCAGAACCTTGATGGCGACGTCGCGTTCAAGTTGCTCGTCGCGCGCGCGATACACTACCCCCATTCCACCCGCACCGATCTGCTCCAGCACCCGGTAATGAGAAAGCCTGTCGCCCGTCAAAGAAGGTCCTTTAGCCGATCCTCACGCGCAGCAACATAGCAGGCCAGCACTGTTCAGGCCGCTAGTCGCAAATTAGTACGTTCTTTTGGGAAAAAACGTTCCCCCAACCCAACGCTTACCTTTTACTGAAAATCGATCGCAAGAGTAGTTTCGACGTCAACCGGTTCGCCGTTTTTTCGGTACGGCTCGAACCGCCACCAGCGCACCGCATCCATGGCTGGACGAACTAGGGTCTCTGGTCCGCTCGCGGCGCGGAGGCTTGAAACCGCCCCGTCGCGCGAAATGATTGCGTTGAGTATAACTGTGCCTCTGACTCGAACTCCATCCGAATTCACGGGTGCGATCGGATCTACTTTATGAACAAGCAACCGTTGAACAATCTCGGTTGCAACCGGCATCGGCGCTTGTGCAGGACGTTCCTCCCGACCAGGTAGTTGCGATTCCAGTTCTTGCCAGCCTTGTTGCCAATGCCACCAAGCCATCGTCGTCATTCCTAAAGCTAGCCCGAGCAAGCCAACCAGCAACATTCGCCGATCCCGGCGCGCTGCTTTGGGTGCAATCGAATCGAGTCCTTGCGCCAACTCCGGTAATGCGACGATGTCCGGCAAAATCCGCGGCACATGGTCGTCTTGGATGGTTGGAAAACTGTCAGCTTCGAGGCCCCGCTCGCTACTGAACATGTCCGCTACATCCGCCAACGTTCGACGCTGACCAGTTCGTTCCGCCCAGTAACGGATCGTTGCCTGCTGTTCACCGCTCAGCCCGAGAAATTGCATTCCGCATCGCAGGCGATCCTGATACTTCACCTTTGCTTTTGCCAGGACAGAAAGGCTTAAATGCGGCAGGCGGAATTCCACACCAACTAATTCGCCGGGAACGAGTTCGGCGGCAAGCACGGCGCACAGACCGCCCTCACACACATCCACTGAGCGCCCGGGCACGCCTTCCGGTACGCCCGATCGCAGCACCGTCACGCTCACTGGAACCGAGATCGCGTACCGGGGCACACGTCTCCGGCCCGGTGTTTGAAGTGGCGGCACTCGGACGGTTTCCATGAATTCTCGAACGACCCAGGCGAGATTCAACCCCGTACCGGCTTCTGGCGACGATCGCCGCCGGTTTCTTGGGCATCCAGTTTACCCGGGAAAAGCCAAATGTCGGAGCCAGGTTTGCAAGGTAGGTACTGCCCTGTTCAGCACTATTCATCAGCCCTAGTGGGCTCAACTCTTGTGTCCGCCCTGGGCGCCGGCGGACCACCCAATCTATGTAGAGTCTCCGAAAATCCCGATTCTTCAAATAGATAGCATAACGAGGAGCCCATCGAAATCTCCTGGTTCGGGACTTCTGGTCACAATGAAGAGGAGTAGTCGGCTGTCTTTCCGGGATTGATGGGAAGTGGTGTAGGCAGGCGGTTTCAAACGCATCAGGCCTTAAGCAACAAAAGGCCCGGATCAACGGGCCTTTCAGATCTCATGAAACGCGATTAATCAGTGAATTATGGCCAGCGCTTCGCCGAATCTTCCCATCCAGCAGCGCGGGCTGGTTGCGGATTCGCGTTGACTGCGGGCTGCGGAATCCGAATGGGCTGCTGCGCGGTGGCGGCGGCAAGTGTAGGTTTCGAATTTTCGCCATTGAGTTCCCGCCCCTCATCCGAAAGCAGGGGGGCTACGACGCGCAAAGCCTCTACTTCTTTCTCGAGCCGGGCCAGTTCCAGCTCTTTCTGCCGCAGAACTTCATAAACATTTTTCATAGTGAGAGCACCTTGAATGTCTGCAGTAGCGCAGTTATCGGCACTCTAGGAGGATGTCTCAGGTTTGTCAAGAAATTCCCTGACTTCCATCACGCATTGCGATGTTCGCTGGCCAGAACTCGGAAAAAATGTTCAAAAAAATTTCGCAGACGTTAGCGAGAAAGCAGGTACACAATCAGTCCCACGATCACGATCGCGATCGCCACCACCGCATACTTGTGAGAGGCAATCCAGGATTCGTCCTGGTCTGACGAATTCATGAGGAACTGCGGCGCAGCGGGAACGGTCTCGGCCACTTGGGGCACAGATTTTTCTGCGGGTGCTGAAGGTTGTTCCGTGGGGCCGCTTTCTGCAGGAAGCTGTGGGGCCTCGACAGGGTGCACAACTTCGGTTGCAATGGCCGCCACACTTTCTGCGGGCTTCTTCCGTTCGCAGTCGAGGCAGAACTTCCGGCCCTCAGAGACGGGAAAACCGCATACTTCACAGCGTCTCAAGCCCGCTACGGCGGTGCGCGCTTTTTCCACCGATCTTGCGGTGGGAGCGGCTCCGCCTTTCGACGGCTCCATGATGGAGGTGGCGGAGTCCACCAATGACTTCAATGTCGGTTCTTTGTCCGGCGTTGCGATCTTTTGTGCATCCTCACTGTCGAGAGATGCCTTTACCTGTTCTCCGACGTCGATCTTGCCTTGGTCAGCTAGGCCCGTGGCGTCCAATCCGGGTGTCGTGACTTCAGGTTGCGCGACTACGCTTCTCAACACTGCACCGCTTTTCTTTTCCTCGCCGGCGGTTGCCGCGCCGATCATTTCCTCAACACTCGGACGCGTGCCTGGTTCTTGAGCACCGGCGTTCGATTTCTGCGCTTCCTCGCGATGAGTACCGGGTGCAGGTGCCGACAGCGTCGGGGAGTTCTCTTCTTCTGGTTTTGATAGCGTAGTTCTCGGGACCTGCTCTAATTTCGGTTCTGCCCATTCTCGTTTGGGTCCTTCCACCGAAGGAGTAGGTGATGCGACCTCGTGCGCTGCCTTGGTACTAGCAGACGATTCGATCTTCTTCGATGTAGAGCCTGGAATATGAAACGCAATTTTTGGACGTTCGATCCTTGGCTGCTCATCATTCGTTTCACTCTTTGGAGCGATGGTGATGCCCTTTTCCCGGGCGAACCGGCGGATCTCCGCGATCAGTTCGCTCTCTTCCAGTGAAGCCGCGCTTTGGGCAGGAGGCGCACTGATCTCATCTTCTTCGTCCTCGATCCCGAAACCCTCACCCCTTGCAGCGCTCGCATCCAACTCCCGCTTTTCCAAACGGTCTTCGCTTTTCGCTCCCATCTGTGCTGACTCCGCTTGCGCCAAAGCCGTTCGGACCATAAATCCCATCCGCTCGAGTGCGGTGATGTCCCGATCCTGGAACGCATGAGGATGGTTGGAAAATAATTCGAAGACGCCGATGACATCTTCTCCTTCAAGAATCGGCATTACCACCACCGAAGCGATGCCCAGTTCCTCGCAACTCTCCTGATTCACTCGTCCATCCGTCTTGGTGTCATCGCAGCGCAACGTTTCTTTGGTGCGGATGCTTTCCCCGGAGAGCCCCGAATCCATTTGCAGCCGCGCCCCAATTTCCGGCGTCGACACGCCAGCGCTGGCTTTGCATACCATTTCGTTATGATCCATGACCGCAATCGCCGCGCCCGTGGCACCGGTGATGTATTGCGCGCGTTCGGCCAGCAATTGCAGAGTCGCATCCAGATCGCGCTCCGCCATCGCCGCCAGCGACTTACCGCCATCTTCGGCAGGGAAGCGCAAGTCGCTCGTCTCCGCCGGCTTCTTTAGACCGGGCCACTCGCGCGACGGACTTTCTGAAGGAGGCAATCCGTCAGTGCGGTGATCGAAAGTCGTGTTCGGATCCATAGGACTACACCCGAATTAGGCCTCGGCGTTTTCTACCGAGCCTGTGCAAGCAAGCACACTTTTCGAAATCTCCTAAAAAACGGCAAAGCCGACCGGACACACCTCTCCTGTCCGATCCGCGGCGCGCCTATCTATAAGAGATTCTTATACGTAGCTTCGCCCGGTACGCCGTTTGTGTCAATGGAACTTGTGGTTCCGAGGTTCTAGCTCGAAGGTCACGCGTTCGGACTACGTCTTTCGAGATGCCCAACCGGGCATTTCACACAGAGGGAACCACCCTGTGCTCACTTCTTCTTCGCAGGCAGAAACTTCTTGTCGATCGACGCCACCACCACGTAGTTCGGATCCACCATCTCGGCAAGGCGGATTCTCGCGACCTTCCCCAGCAATTCGTAAGCATCCAGTTCCGACAACCCGTAGTCCTGATGAATCCATCCCACCAATTCCGTGAATGCGATCCGCAACGCATCATCAACCGGCCGGTATGCGCCCACCGCCATGATCGTTTGATCGTTCTCAATCCTCGGCCAGTTGATCTTCTGATGCTTGATCAAATCCACTTGCACGCGCGCCTTCAATGGAACCTCAATCGCCGCCCCGGCCACCTCGCCATCTCCCATCGCTGCGTGTCCATCGCCCACATACAACAAACCGCCCTTGGTGTTCACCGGCAAATACAC